>Ga0197907_10591041_pt1 | contig 15613 bp, 2 predicted proteins | sample DielMetaTC5am2_FD_146309 | JGI IMG/M metagenome (GOLD analysis project Ga0197907, IMG submission 146309) | Corn rhizosphere microbial communities from Kellogg Biological Station, Michigan, USA - Diel MetaT C5am-2 (Metagenome Metatranscriptome)... | ecosystem: Host-associated > Plants > Roots >...
ACTAGGGGAAGTTTCTTGCCCGTTTATACGGGTGCCTCTAGTAAAATGTACGGAAGATTTTTAACTTTCGGTACTACTAGGTTTCGAGGTCTTGGGTCGAAACTACCTAACTTGTATCACCCCTCATTCACGGAAGGATGCGTCTGGGACTAATCTGGCCGGTCACCACCGGGATGAATTTCAGGTCACACACAGCTTGCCAGTGACGAAGTAACTGGATAGTTTAGCGAAGTGTTAGAAGAACACTAAGAGACTGTGGCAGTGAGGGGATGAAAATTTACTTTTATAACAACATGACATGACAACACAGCGAAGCTCAGCGAGCAATAATGTTATTATTAAAGTCGAACCATTCGATGATCGTATTCGTGTGGCCACGGAGCGTGCTCTTCCCAGAAAAAGCTGGGACTCCGCGTGGTGTGGATACTGGGATGAACTAGAACCAACATTTGAACCTTGGGAAGTTGAAATATTGGAAGAATGTACGAGTTTATGTATATGTTTGGTTGTTCTCCGTATCCTACGCCCTCATATATGGCCTATGAGCGATTACGAAAAATCAAATCTTAAAAGGGTAAATAAATTTTCTGAGTTGCCTAACACCATCCTCGGAAAAATGATGCAGGTTAAACCTCTTTTGTTCATTAGTGTGTTCGAGAATGACGAGGAAATGAATCATGTGACTCTAGAACGAGAGTTTATTGATGGTGGTGAACATCATGTACTCGAGTTCAATGAGTTCTTAGATCATTTCCGCACAACGGTTTTTTACGCCCAGCAATATTCATTCGGTGATAGTTTCCAATCTGAGCAATCCCATCCCACCCCTAGGTTCAGCCATTACTTACAAGATAAGAATTACCATGATTTATTGGGGCACGTTAATGAGCTGGTTAAACCTCTCTTGATGCTAACAGAAAATAGGTGTGACCAGGATCGCGTGATGTTTCACACTAGTTCACTTAAGGAAAAGGGAAAAAAAGGAGCAAAGAATTGGACCACTGGTTTTGGACGGTACCCCTATTCCATCAATCTAAATGCTACGACATTCCATTATAAGTGTGATACTCTTGAAACACGACCGCTATCAGAAAGTGAGAAGCAGTGGATGGAAATTGATCATCATCAGACCTTCCCGAACGGTTGTTATTGCACACATGATCAAGATCGTAACGTCTTTAGCAATCTGTATAAGACCTATTATCATCAGAAGTCCAAACTAATAGAAGAAGTTGGTTGCGGTGGCCAGGCTGGTGGCATTCCTTTGAAATGTGCCCCAGCAGAGTTCATCCGACTGGAAAGTGATGTCGGATGTGGCAAGAGCACCACCATTCGGGATAGACTGCTTTCGGTCTCTTCTGATGGTCGGCAAAGAGCTGTATTGGTCGCGACTACTCTTGAACGGGAAAAATATAACAACTGGGCCTGGGAAAACGGCTTGCCAGTGATAGCGTTAACTCCGATCCTTCTTGCATTTTCCAATGGTAGCTACTACGAGGACATCAGCATCGACGAATATGGTAAACAACACACGGGCTTAATAGAAATTGCGGCTAGGTACAGTCTATCTGGCAAAGTCTTTCTTGCAGGTGATCGAAACCAGATACGGTATAATATACGGTGTTATAAGACCTTGTCATGTAAGGAAGACCTGGGGATTAAGGACGTCTGTGCGTCAAATGAGTTCGAGTTGATTGATCACTGGAGGCTAGCGGCAAACCACCTGTATACGATTAATAAGGTATTTGGAAAGAAAATGTTCCCTCAGGTTAAACCTCTAGAACATTGTTCGGTAACCTATACTGAAATCGAACCGAAGTCATACAGGGATCTATCCGGTTATAAAATTTGTTTTGTTCAAAAGGAAAAGGATAAGATTCATGGAGTTTCACGGCATACACTAAACCAGGAAGAATGGGAAGAGTTCAGGTCCCATAAGAATACTGCTGATGAAGTTCAGGGGATGGATTGCCCGGAAGGAACTACGGTCATCTATTCAGAAATGGCTCGTAACAACCCGCATGTTAATCGTCAACCTTATTTCTATGTAGCGCTAACTCGTAATAAGTATTCACCGATACATATTGTTAACTCGGGTCAGGCCCCGATTTTGAAGCAGTTCTTCATCGAATCCGAGAAAGCGGCCAAAATCTGTTGTGGTAAAACTTTGGAGGAAGTACAGAAAATCTTCAGGGACGAATTCGGTGCGGTTTCAAATTTGTCTCTGCCATTTGAACCAAAGGCAACCGCAGTTCCCATAGAAGATCCCCTTCCGGTCAAACCAGTGATACTTCCGGCGAAACCGGAGCTGACCTTGAATAAAAGGATGCTCCTATGTGACAAAATAAGGGCATTTATTGATTCTCCAACACCGACTGACGATCCTGATTTCCTTTTGGAGGGGCCTGGATACGAATTACACGAAAATGGACAATGTGACATGCTCTGCCATAGAAAGATCATAACGAGCGAAGATGGCCACACCAAATTATGTGTCTTGATGAAATGGAAGTATTGCGACAATGAAATCCTATATAGGACACGCGATAAAATGCACCGTGTGAAATCAACATGCATTTATGTTGATCCATCAAGATTCTCGATTAATCAAAACCCCTTCGTGGAATTCTGTGGCTACGGATATTGGTGGCGCATGAAACCTTCTGGTCAACGTTACACGAAATATGTATTTAATTCAGTCCATTTGCCGGAATCCTACAAAGAGGGCAGATTCGACGCGGAAATCGAACTGTTCCAATTGTCAAAAGAACGACAACTGTATCGTCAGGAATGGGCTCAAAAAGAGGAGGCTAGAACAGCTATCAGATTTGAAAAGGCACTTAAACTACGCGCAGCAGGGTTAAACCTCTTCGAGTGGTTGGAAAGCTTGTTGCCAACAGGATTGTTATGTTCCGAATGCCGTAAGAACCCATGCCAGTGCAGACTTTTCAGCACCGTTGATCACCTCGGCCAGCCTAAACGAGTCAGAACGGCAAGGTATGGTACGTGCTTCAAACCATGCCATTTCGATAATACCGAAAAGTGTGCACTATTACACTCGAAGATTGCCTCAGAGAATTCAACTAAACAACAGCAACAAAAACGTCGTGCGTTAAAGGAACTCCAAGAAAAAGAAGAAAGAGCTAACCGTGAAAATCATGGTGGACAATCGAAACCGAATCAGTGCTTTTTACACTTATGCGCAACCCACTATCATAAACATACGTCCGATTGTAGACACCCCCATTCAGTCCTTATCACATCGGAAAACTGGGAGGTTCATGACACCCAGATTGAAAAGAAAAATGATTCCAGGGTACATCCTGAATCATGTGACGGGATTTTATCCCCAAGCCTTGAGCTTGTCACTCCACCAGAACAATCTTCCCCTATTATCACAAAATCACGCAAATCCTTCATTCCAAAGAAACACCAGAACAACCTTGAATGTATCGTCCTAAATTGTTCACGGAAGGTCAAATTCACACAACTGTTTTGTTCCAATCATCAGGGATACCAAACAGATGTTGAGTCCGACATGGGAACTGATCATGGTTATCTTCACACAGCGGCCTGTGGCAAAAACTGGGAATGTGCAAATAGTATCAAAATTGGGGATTCCTGTTCCCACCATTCGAAGTGGAACTGTCCCTATGGGATCGACTTTTCCTGTGATGCGATTCCACAATCCACTGAATTTGAGAGAATACACCCGTTCACTGGTGATGACATCAGGGGACGTTATCCGTATTTGACACTCCCGCCTGATATCCGCCCACAGGGACAGTGCTTAATAGATGTACTTGAATACTTCGACAGTCACCCGGGGTTGGCAGCAACGAAAGATGTCTGGTACGATGAACACCATGTGTCACTGGTTCCATTTCACGGTGCAATTTCTGACACGATATATCAGGTTCTTAATCAAACGAACGTGTTCAGTTATGCTGGTCTATATTTCCCGGTTGATTTTATTGGACCTCTGCCAGAGGGTGCGCGGCGTGGACGATCTACAGGTAAAACCTTTGATAGTTCGAGACAGGCGACCAACAGGGAAATTCTTGAGGCGATTAAGAAATGCTCTACACATCAGGAAGAAGCCGATATAATAGAGGAATTGTCTAATGCAAATGTAGATAGGCACCAGGGTTTTAATACCATCGAACTTAAAAATGGCACTAAAGCAATGCAATACAAGTCGGTCGCTGTCCGTGAGCACCACGCAATAGAATTCATATTGCCAGCTTGTGCGGCGTTGTATGTGGGTCATGATATAATGAAAAACGCCGAACTACTGGATGACATCGATGAGTCTACCCTGAACATTGTTTATGGTCTCCTAGCATTTATATTTTTCTGTGTGTTCATCTTAATTGGTGTCGGCGGATTTATCCTACCAAAGGTCATTCTTTTCTTCGAGGATTTTAAAAAACCCCAATATTCATATGATTATTCTTTTATTAGAAACCGTCACATGCTTAATTTCACCATGTGGTCCTCATGCTTTAGCTGGTACAACATTTACGGATACACCTATACCGGTAAAAGAAAGAAGCGAATACGTGGATACCCAAATTACAAGCTCCACAGAAAATGGGGACCATGCGCTTATTTAACATTTGGCAGAAAATTTTATTTTTCAAGAAAATACATTACGCGTGACGTCTACTATTCTATTAACCGTGAAGATGAATCCAAAAATCACATGTGTTCTAAACCCTTCCGAAGCTACCATTACATAGGTATTCATAAGGTCACTAGGGCCTATATGCTATTTCACATGGGTGAAGTTCCATTCAATGGACAGGGTAATAGTTATCGTCGGACCTGTGATGGAGATATTGACTGGGAATTCTACGAAAAAGAGAAAGAACGGAATGAAGAACTCGCTAGAAAATATGAAGAACTAAAGAAACAGGTTAAGCAGATGAAAGAGCAAATTAAGGTGCACAAGTCCTCGCACACCATCACCCTGGATCTACATACATCCTCATTAGCTAAACAAGCAGAGTTGGAACTACAGGTTAAAACCTTAAACTCAACACTTGAACATCTTAACACCGCCCATGATAAACTATTAGCTGAAAAGGAGGAATACCGAAATAACAATCTTATACTATCTTCACGTATCGACGCATTACAGGAACAGATAAATGATCATAGATGTCCTATTCCGCCACCACCGGATCCCAATAACGACGATCAAATCACTTCACTTCGGCAAGAAAATCAAAGCCTAAATGAAGATATAGCGGAACTTAGGAACACCATTGACAATCATCAGTGCCCTATTCCACCAGTGCCCGACGATCTTAGAAAAAGGATACAAGATGCAACCACAAGCGACATCAATACGGACACTATTGTAAAGTGTATTCGGAATTATTGGTGGGACAATCTATATCAGCCACGAAACGTCCATCAGATAGAATATCAGCCAGGGGAATACTTCTTCAACTGTACTCAAACCCATGTCTTTAAGTATAAAAGATTAGACATAACTACGCGCGATGATTTACAGACTATTCCATCCCCGATAAAGACGAAATATACATTCGTTTGTGCTCCGAATCGTGCTGGTAAAACCACTATAGCCAAAGAAGATAAAGTATTTAAAGATATCGATGAAGCAATGGATCCACAAGGATGGAATGAGTTCGATAATTCAGATCCGCAATGCAATGAGAATCTCAATTTTGAACCAATTTACGCGATCTATGAACGAGCACTAAGGCGTTACATGATCCGGAGAGATTCATCAAAACGAATATTTCTAATCCATCATTGGAAACAAATCCCTCGAGAGATCAGAAAACTGTCTAAAATTTATGCGGTCAATTGTAAACAACGTGAACACAATCCTAGGTGGTTCGGGTATCATTGTTCTGAGAACGCGCCGTTCATTGAACATCTTGAGTATGAATATCTATATGACGCGGTCTATGCTCACGTCAAGCCGCAATGGTTATTACACTCTCAATTTTCGCCTTTAGAAATCAAGGGATTGTCCTACACGGGCAAACAAAGTTTGTATCCGCATCGGAACAAAGAACAAAATGTATTTAGAAATAAATACTACCCTCGTCTACTTCATCAAAATCGGCCAAAACTCTTCTCACATGCTGGTAAAACCACTAAGCATTTTGATGACCAAATTAAAAGGTTTAAGCGCGAAATTGAACGGTTCGTGAAACATTGGCAACCGAAACTCATCATTACAACGTCAGAAGGTGAAACTGCTCGATACATATCTTGCCATGAAGATGCGGTCATGATTAATTTCTATACTGGGATGAGACCGGTTAAACTTGATAATCCAAAAGTGCTTAATCTTCTTTATAACCCCTCAACTGACTCCCGTAGGGAATTAGGGATGATCCGTCACCTGCCATTCTTCTGTGACATCCAAAAATCAACCCAAATTTATTCTGTAAATGGTAATTATCATGACCTGGAACTACCTTTAACAAATATTCCGAACCGGAATAGGATGATTGTGCGAAATCCTTGGGCGATGAACCCTATGCACGGTGGTATGATGATGGCCTATGGACAGACATTTAATAATCCGCTTCTCCTAGATAGATGGACTAATGCTCTTGAATACTTCGGTTGGATCTACGGAACTGATGAAGTATGGTGGATCGACAAACCCATCGAGTTTGTTATTGAAAATAAAGAGCAGGAGTATGATAAGACAGTATGGTCAGATGTTGTTTGGAGCTTCAAAGAGAAAGGTGTTGAAGTTCATCTTCAAAATGCAACGTCTCGGGAAGCCCTTGCTATGTTCCAAAATCGACTCAAAAACCCCAAACCTAAGGCCGAGAAGCCGGTAAACTCCGAAACATTTGATACGGAAGAAATGATATTAACTAAGGCCGAGAAGCCGGTAAACTCCAAATCCATCAAATTAAACGAAGAACCACAAAATAAGGCCGTGAAGCCGGTAAACTCCGAAATCAATATTCGAATAGACCATCGTAAAGTGCCATACAGGGATAAAGTTATCCGTTTCGCTTATGACAAGTCACCAGCTATTAAAATCTTGTTTTTATTATGGTTGTCATCATTTATCATGTCAATCACTGCAGAGTCAGAACTCCAGGTTACAAAGTATCCCAAATGGTACCAGGAGACATTAACCTGCAATGCTGTGCAACACCCTAATGTCATGGAAAACCATTCGCATGCCACAAATGTAACTCAGGCTGTAATTCCTACAATATATGTTTTTTTCAGCTACATCATGACTGAGGGAATAACAGTCTGCTACGATTGTCTAACAAATTGGATCATCCCAAACACCGTGTCTTTCATTTATTTTTCATTATCAACCCTCTGGCACTACGCTTATGAACTAAGTCTGACAGGTCAAACCTTCATTACTTACTGGGACAAGTACATTCTTTGGCCATTCATTTATAATCCATTTTTAAGTGGAATGGTGCCATTAATCCGCATACTTTCCATATTCGTCGGCACCGGACTGATCTGTTATATCATCATCGGAGCATGTGTCAAATTCACAAAGTTTCTACCAAATGCCTTATTCATTCAAACAGACCTTCAGGAAAATCCCAATGGCCTCTTGACTATCTCCGACACAGCCCATGTCGAACCATACCAACCAGGTGAGGGTTTGTTAATACCCACACTGGGCACTAGGGGGGATCAAGTCCCTATGCATTGGTACGGTCGGTTAGCTGCACACTTAGGTGTTCGGACTCATATATGGAATGTTCACACCGCTACATGGGACGAATTAGTAGAGTTGCAGAACGGCAACCCACGATCATTGATAGAAGGGTACGTTGATCTTAGACTAGCAGCTTGGCAAAATTATAAATATTGTTTTCAACCACATGTCGACCCAGCGGGGACTGGATGCTCATATTCTCTATCTCCACCAAACACCTGGATACACCCAATCGAATACCAAAAACACATCAAAAACCTCATTTCACAGTTTCTAGAATTATTAGCATCGACCTTCACCCCATCGATGATAATAGGGTCATTATCAGGTTGTGATTTACCACGCTCAGCTGATGGAAAAACTTTATTAAGAAAGATACCTAATAAAGGAAAACCCGGGAGTTCATGTTGGATTAGTGGAAGCGCAGCAAAAGAAACAATCCCTGTTGAAATTCGTGAAGACCCGGCAATTGTTGAAATTGTACAACCGTACGATTGGAAGGTATTTTCAGAATACGAGAATGTTCATACGTTCGGAGGAGCCGGGACTGTACAAACCATCATAGCTTGTGGGGCAAAGCCAATCATTCACAATAATCTCATGGATCGAAACTATCGAAAAATACCGCAACCTACTGACTTTTCTCAACCATCAATTCTTCCCTTTATTGGATTATTACAATTTCAAGGTTTCAATCCACAGGTTAAACCTTGGATAAAACCATTGGCACTGCTTTCTTTCTTTTGGTCACAACGAACACGATTCATCACAAAGAACCTTATTCATATAGCACGGTTGTACTCGTTTGTTTACATGATATTCCGATTCCATTATTTGTCCATTGCGTTGATAATTTCTTTTCCAATCCTCCTAGATTATTCACAAACAGTCAATGGCAGAAAAAGATTTCTCCAATTACTTTCAAGCTTATATAGATTCCCTATCTTAATGTGCGTTAACACATGGGGATCGCTTATTTTTGCTTTACTAGCCATTAATCAAACATTCGAGAAAATCCTGTTTGAAATTAATAATTGGAAAAAGAAACGAACATCACTACTAATCCGTAAAGTTAAAAATTTCCCACTGCCTTTTGGCCACTTCATATTACGTGATAATACCAATGGTGATGAGTTCGAAGGCGGATTTATCGGTACACACGAATTTTATAATCGATTTAAATGGATGGCTTATCCTTTCAGGGACTGGCAAGGTGACTACATTGAAATCCCATTGCCATTTATCCCCGCTATTCTGAAGAAAATGATCGAAAACCATCAAACACGACCATATACCGCTTTCTTTAACTGTCACACCCTTGTTATCCAGGAAGCATGGGATTATTCCTTCTTTTCAATGATACCTTTACTGTTCATCTTCTTCTGCTCATTATCCATACTTGTACCTGGTCAAATTGGGACATGGTTATGCACAAAGTATAATATCAAGCTCTTCGGTGTCGATTTAAGACGCACAATTTTTCCGGAACTAGCCATGGCCGCACCCCCTGTCACCATCACAGAAATAACCTCTGGTGAAACCAAGGAAATCGACCAGATTCTAACTTCCGATGATATTGTTACCCGGAAAGATGAAACCATAGTTCAATTTTCAGAACATGAAGATACCTTACTTGAAGAAGAAGAGAGGGAAAAACTCATCAAAGCGGGCGTACCCGATACCGAAATACCGACTACAAAAGAGGAATTGCATCGCAAAGAAAAAGAACATACTGAAAAGTTTGAAGAATTGGATGAGGTTCTGGCCCAAACGATGACCTTATACCATCTTGCAATTGAAGGTGGAATGACAGAAGACCAAGCGGCACATGCAGCAATCATGACTATCAAAGAAATGTTACTGAAAACACCATCGCCGGACTTACTAAAAGAAGATCTATCATTAGGCAGAAATCATCGTAAATCTAAAAGAAAAACTAAATGGGCTATATTCTTAGATTATCTCCATCAAGCAACAAAGCCAATTGATGATGTACCCTTTGTTCAAAATTTCGTCAGATGGGTAAATGAACGAAAGGGCCGGATGATGCAATTCATAGTGAATTTTTACCTATGTCTTCAATTTATTGCTCAGATGCTATACACAATGTTCTATGAGATGTGGAAACTCCTATTTATAGGGGTCAGCATAATAACAGACCATCTATTTAATCAAAAGAAAGCTAAACGGATTAAATCAGCCTGGGCACTTAGTGGGCTGACAAAAACTCCAAGGCTGTCTGCCAAAGCAAGATTAGAAATGGAAATAGCTCTCTCATCGTTTTCTGGTCGCAATGATTTTCTACACGATTATAAAAATTTCTGTGAAGATCTACGAAGAGCTGGAAGTTCTGTTGGTGCCAAAAATGGATCACGAATCGGAAGCCGTCAACATCGTAGCGTGACCTGGTCTAAACCTGTCATGTCACGACAAGAGGCTGAAGCACTTGGGTTTGAAGAAGGTGAATATATCTACGATCCCGTATATCAAAAACGTATTAACAGTTACGCATTAGGTGACAAGCAGGGAGCCGATTGTGTCTACTTCGGTGAAAAGAACCCCGAACGAATTAGAAGAAGCATTGAACGGTATGCTCCAAGTTATGAACCTATTTCTTCAGATGATCGCGATCTTGCCGTCCAAATTGCAGATGCTATCGTGGAAGAGTACCCTGATATGATGACAAATTGTGAGATAACTCCATTACGCGCAGTCTTGGCATACATCAAAGAAAAATATTCGCCGGGGTCGCCCTTCATCGGCGTATTCAAATCAAGGCAAGCCATGTTCGATGCTGGATGGGATGAAGCATTGATGGAAAACGCAAGAGCAAAATTACTCGAAGGAAAATACCCGGTTCAGTTCTACCACGCATTCGTAAAAAGTCAGGTTGTAAATATTGACAAGGTAGTTAATCATAACAAGAACCTAAGAACGGTTGTCGCACAAGATCTGGCCTCATATTTCATCGATCAGTGTATACAAATAGAAAGAAATAAGCGGATAAACTGGCGTGAGACCGGTGCAGGAATGGGCATGGTACTAAACCAGAATATGCAACATCTGTTCCTGGAACTCGAAAAAGTACGCAAACAGGGAGGTCAATATTTTATCGCAGACGCTCATGAAATGGATGCACGTACAAAACCTTTCCTTTGGGAAGGTCTGGGAAGACTGGCACAACGTGGTTTTGAACACAAACCAAACGGGGCAGCATTCTCATCTGTGCTCACTGCGAAATACGATTCAATGCAACAATCCTATATATTCGGTATTACTGAAGGGGAATATGATGGCATGACAATCGGGATTCCAAACAAATTAACGCGTGCTAAACTTTGCTCAAAATATCCAACAAAATTCGTCGATTGGGACGAAATTGAACCAAATCAGGTTAAAACCTATTCAGATCATTTCATCCTCGTCGACGATATTCGTAAAATCTACAACTCCGATAACCCTGAAAAACCCACCTTAAAGATTAATTTTCCTTTCTATTCCTACTTCACAACAGATAAAACCTTCGTACCGTCAAAATCACCAGTGTTCTCAGAGCCATTAGCCCAGAAAATGCAAAACGTGATGCTCTTAGAGACAGAAGAAGAATTAATATCACTTGTTCATGAAACATATAATAAAAGACACATTCTTTACAATCAACATTTTAAAAACCGTGGTGGTGGAACGGGACAAAGTGCAACTAGTTGGGACAATACATGGGGTTATAAAATTTGCTTAATTGCGGGATGGTGCAGATATCACGAATATTCAAAAACTCCCAAGGACTTCTTCCGTGAAAATCGCTTATTCAACACAGGTGATGACTCAGGATGGGCTGTCAAAATGAAACGGAAAAATCTAGATATAGAGAAGATGAAAGAAGCCATGGCCTACTATGGAATTGAACTCGACCTTGAATTAGTTGCTAACATAACTGACGTCGAATACCTTGGAAAAATGTGTCGAACACCAACAAAAGACGACGCCTTAACTCTACGAAAATGGCGAAATGCTCAAATGTTTTATGCTCAACAACGTGGTATCACAATTGAAAAACCAAAATTTCCAAAGTACGTCGTATACCAGAACGCAGACCAAATTTTGATGAGAAGAAGTGCACTCCGGTACTATCAAGCTGCTGGTAAAAACCACACTTTCCTATTTTCTAGCATCCAACGATCAGTTGGCCACGCTATGATCACTGCTTTTTCACCTCAGCTCTACAAAATTTTTGCTCAAGAATATAAGGAAGATGTATTGCGTCTTGCACAATGGATGGGTTTCAAGCATGATGAAGTTCAAGTAAAATTACAGTCAGATCAATTCGGAATGCCAAATGTTGTCCTAACATATCCTGGCCAAGGAAAGAAAAATATACGTGATTTACTAAAACTATCATGGAAGAAAACACCACATGAGATTATCGAAGAAGCTCAAAAAACGCGGAATAATAACAATAAAAGACAAGCATTTCGGTATTTCATCTTCCAAAATAAATTCCCTTCCTATTATTCAGTCGTCAACATTCACATGAAGCCAGAAAAACGAGATCCCGAGGAGCATCACAAATTCATGCAAAAACTTTTCAAGAAGTCAAATGCCCCCGACGAATTTATTCGTGTTTCCCTTGATATTATCTCAGAATGGATTTCTGATATGCCCCGACAAATTTATAAAATGCAACCAAATCTTCTCTCTCTTTATCCAGATCCAACTTGGTATACATTTAATAAATACGTCGAAAAATTTATCTGGTGTGTGCATCGAAAACAGATAGATACAATTAGCGCCTTCCAATCCTTATGTAATCAATCGCCCTATGGAGCCTGTACTGATGCTGCAACATTTTTCCAAGAAATGCAAGATCCAGAAGTGGAAGAAGAAGTCTATCGACATCCAGCCTATGCATATGGAAACATGTGTGTGCTAACAACATTGTTATATGGAATGTTATACCCGATTGAAGTCATGATCGTTCAACTTAGGTATATCGGATGGGTCTATCGATTATTCATGTTTTACATGCTTGACTTGCCAAAAACTTACTCAGTGTTAAACCTAGCATATTGGCATTCCGAGGCACAATCATCGGCAGAAGTATCTGCAATCATGCCCAAAGATCCATACATCCAAATGAAAAGATTTTCTTGTTGCATAATAGACTTTTTACCAATCTGGTTCGGTTATATTTTTCGATTTGATCTTATCGTTAAATTGTTACCTCCACTAATTGAATGGTTTGCGACAATCATAAGGAAAGGAAACACCTTCAAGGAAACCCGAAATGATACGTTTATCAATCCATGGGACAATGTTATTAATGGCTCTCGATTTAAAAATTCGGTTAATTCAAACAGAATCACAGTCATCAGCTCACCTACCGGAACCGGCAAATCATCATTACTCCCTGCTTCATTACTATCATTTAAATCGAGTTTTACAAACATATTACCAACATCGACATCGAAAATCTGGATCCTATTTCCTCGACAAATCTTAAGGGACGAATGGTCATCACCCCTAATTGCAAATGATAGTCAGAGCGGAAAAAGATGGGCTCAAATCGTCAAACGCCAGGTTAAACCTGCTGATTCCGCTTCTATCTATCTATGCACTTACGGTCACTTCCTCAATCGATTACAATCAAAGAATCATGATTACAGTAATGATCTGATCATAATGGACGAATTTCACGAGCTTGACACAATTCAAATCTCCGTCATCGACCAAATAAAAGACCACTGTCGAATTTTCCTTATGTCCGCAACACCAGTCAAACTCCCTTCTATCGAACCATCATTTTTTGATTCACAACTTCCCAAAAGATTTGGAATTAAAAAGATCATCCGCGACGACACACCGACCAACAATTATATGTGGGCTTTAGAAAACTATCCTGAGCATGCAAAGTCCTGTATCATCCGTGTCTCCTCATATCCAGAAGTTACTCGAGTACGTGAGTCACTACATTATAATAACATTCTTACACAAGAAGTCAGTAAACGAACAGCAGGTCAGCCAATTACCAAAGACGAGTCAACTGTCCTTGTTTGTACTCAGATTATTGATGCTGGCATTTCTATTCCGGGACGAAGAATGTTGATCTCAAATGGTGAAACTGTAGTAAATGATCATGGTCAAGTAACTCGAGGTATGCCAACAAGCGCCATGCAAGAAACCCAAATTAGCGGCCGAATTGGTAGATACCAGGAAGGTGACATTTATATTACGAACAGTAAAGCTGGGACAGGAGCCACATATCAGAGTTACTCCGGTGGTCATTATTTCCAATCGAAAATCGCTGCAAAATACATCAATCTCCCTAAACTCGCTAACATCTACACGGACTTCGCCACTCAGGTTAAACCTAGCGAATGGCAGCTCTATCCAGAAATGCCATATTTCGCTGTAGATAAATCATTACCAACGAACACGAGAAATAACATCGCTCTTCTTCATTATATAATCATGTCAGGTGTAGAAATGGATCAAATGAAAAACACGTACGTTGGCCTCCAACAGGGTAAAGTACCGGAATGGCTCGAACATCTTCAGGATTTCAGACAAAGATACCATATATTGTCTGAAAATTTCGATGCCATATTCCAATATTTACAACCCAAACACGTTCTTTATGCCTTCGAATACGTCGAGGACGATCAACAACCACCAAAAGCCGAACCGTTCTCCGAACATGACAAAAAGGTAATGTACGAAAGGAAAGCCAACACAAAATTCCTAGTACAATGTTTACCATTAAAACCAATTAAACAAGTTTGGCAAACAAATGTATCGAAGAAAGATGAACACGTCCTTCCGATCCCTGTAAAAGGATCAAGTACCCTTGCTAAGTCATATGAACAAATCCTTCATCATAGTCAACAAAAGATGAAGATGGAATGGCAAGAGGCACTAGGTTCATTGCAGGAAATAATCTACTCCGATAAATCATCAACTTTAAAAGAAGAACAGATGCGTCGAAAGATCAAATCCCTCTCCATTCGAATAAAACTCCTTGATCGGTCACTAAAACGCTTGAAGCAGCAACCACTCCATAAAAAACCCGAAAGTCAACAATATGAAGTCTATTCCGCAATCGTCACCGACATAAATGGCCACGAAATCGAAGAGGTCATCGAGAATGGACACTATTGTTCACATTGCTTCGCCACTCACTCACACACCCACACCCTTCGAGAAGAACTCTTCAACCAGGAAACTGGTCTCCGTCAACAATGGTTCTTCTATAAAATCAAACCGATCAATTAATCTAACCCTATAGCGGCATACAACTATGTACTTACGGTAGACACGTCAACAGTGTAAAACCTTTGATGTTACACCATTCGTCTTGCCGCACCACTATCCAAGCGTCGGAATGTTATGAGACCATCGCTAACCTACAACGTATCATAACAATAGGTATGATTTACAAAGAGGCCGGAAACGGTATCCCATGAAACTACGACATGGGCTTCTGTATTGGCATTAGCCACAGACATAAAAGTAGCAAAACAGTATAAGGGGAATCCGAAATCTGTTTGGCAGCTGGACGCTGCAAGCCTAGAAATTGATGCCATTTATGAATACATAAATAAATGGCTAAATACTTAACGGTAAAAATGTTAGGAGTTAGTTCAGCATGAAAAAGACTGTCCTTCAAAGCCTCCATAGATTTTGACAAAACGGCATGTCACGTTGCGCCGACCTTACTTTTCGAAATAAGCAGGCCATATACCATGTCTCTATGTCATCTTTTTACTATGGAAGAAAACTCCTAAGGCACTTACAGATTAGGATAGAATGTGTGAGTGTTGTAGTTCCGATCAATGCAACTCAGTAATTTGAGGCCTAGCCTTAGGGCAATACCCTAAGTTAATGGTTATGGGACAACGCGACCCCAATACCGGTGCAAAG
>Ga0197907_11390405_pt1 | contig 13374 bp, 16 predicted proteins | sample DielMetaTC5am2_FD_146309 | JGI IMG/M metagenome (GOLD analysis project Ga0197907, IMG submission 146309) | Corn rhizosphere microbial communities from Kellogg Biological Station, Michigan, USA - Diel MetaT C5am-2 (Metagenome Metatranscriptome)... | ecosystem: Host-associated > Plants > Roots >...
CACGCTCGCGCCCTCGTGGGATTGCAAGGCATGACGTCATGACCACGACGCGGGGCAGCGTGCGCCGCGAAGCACGGATTCGCCGCCCCGCATCGGAGATCTGGCGCTGGGTGGGCGACCCGGAGCGACTGCCCGACTGGTGGCCCGGCATCACAGCGGCCAAGGTCGACGGCGACGAGCGCACGATCACGCTTGGCAGCGGGCTGCCGATGCCGGAGAAGTTGCTGACGATCGACGACATTCAGCGTCGGTTTCAATACCGCATCACCGGCCCGCTCTTTCGCGAGCACACCTCGACGATCGACGTCCATGATCTCGGCGACGACACGAGCCTTGTCGTCTACTCCATCGACGCCGACCCGGCGACGATGGCGCTCGTCATCGCCGGCGCGGCCGGCAACGCACTGGAACATCTGCGCTCGATCCTCGAAGGGGAGTCCTGATGGTCCAAGGCGCGCCACGCCGCAAGATCCTGCTGGTCACGACCGACCAACAGCGCTACGACACGTTGGGCTGCAACGGTGGCACGCTCGCGCGCACGCCGGTCGTGGACCGGCTTGCGTCGGCCGGCATCCGTTACGAGCGCTGCTCGCCGCAGTCGGTCGTCTGCATGCCGTCGCGATCGACGATCCTGACCGGCCAGCATCCGTCGACGCACGGTGTCTGGATGAACGGTGTGCCACTGCCGCTGGACGCTCCGTCGGTGGCCGAGCTGTTGCGCATGAGCGGATATCGAACCGCTTTGGTCGGCAAGCCGCACTTCCAGCCGTTCTTCGACCCGTTTCAGCGGTTCCTGGAAAACTCCCTCGGCGACAGCACCGTCCCGTCCGGTGGCAGCCATCGCGGCTTCGAACATCTCGAGTTCGCGACGCACGGACCGGTCGGGCCTCTGCACTACTCGCGCTGGCTGATGGCGATGCACCCGGAGGCGGTTGGTGGCTTCTACCGCGTCTTGGATGACGCCTTGCAGGTCAATGCCGACGGCGGCGGCGCGACGGCAGCTCCGCAGGTGCACGTCAACCCGATCCAGCGCGAGTGGTACCACACCGACTGGGTGGCCGATCGCACGATCGCGTGGCTCGACTCCCTCGCCGCTGGCGACGATTGGTTCTGCTGGATGTCGTTCCCCGACCCGCACCACCCGTGGGATCCGCCCGAGTCCGAGGTCGGCCGGATCAACTGGCGGGACGTGCCGTTGCCGACCGGCTACCCGCAGGACCGGCAGGAGCGCGAACGCATCCTCGAGGCGAAGCCGAGGCACTGGCGGATGTGGTACGACGGCACCCTCGTCTCCAACTATGAGGCGCCGGCCCGGTGGGTGCCGGCGACACTGACCGACGACCAGGTGCGCGAGGTCAACGCGCGTAACGCGGTCGAGTGCGAGCTCATCGACGAAGCGCTGGGTCGCGTGCTGCAGCGCATCGACGAGCGTGGCTGGGGCAGCGACGTCGACGTCATCTTCACCACCGACCACGGCGAGCTGCAGGGTGACTTCGGCCTGCTCTTCAAGGGGCCGTACCACGTGGATGCGCTGATGCGGCTGCCGCTGATCTGGCGGCCCGCGGCCTCGGCCCAGCGCGCGCCCGCCGTCGTGAGCCGCCCGGTCGGGCTCGTTGACATCGCGCCGACGCTTTGCACCATTGCCGGTCTTGCCGCCGCCGACTGGATGCAAGGCGCATCCCTTCCGATCAGTGACACCGACGCGGAAGCACGCGGCTTCGAGCGGGTGCTCACCGAGTGGGACAGCGAGCTGTTTGGCGTCGGCGTCCACCTTCGCACGATCACCCGTGCCGGTTGGGTGCTCACCCGCTACCTGCCGGGCACCGTGCATGACGGCACGGAGGGCGAGCTCTACGACACAGTCGCCGACCCGTTGCAGCGTCACAACCGCTGGGATGACCCGGCCGGCCGTGGCATTCGCGACGACCTTCTCGCCGACCTGCTCGACAACGCGCCGCCGCCGCGACAGCCGAAGCTTCAGCTGGAAGCGCCGGTCTAGTTACGCGGTCAGTTGCACCGCGGTGATGGTCGGGCGGCCGTCCGTCGTCGTGCAGACCTTCTGCGCGTCCGGCACGAGGACCGAGTCGCGTTGGTTCGGCGGGTAGACGCGGAGCATCGTGGCCTTCGCCGCCGAGCAGTTGCTGGCGGGGAAGTTGCCCCAGTCGGGGACGCCGAGGTTCGCATAGGCGGTGCTGCCCGGCGACAGCGTCACTGTCGCCGACGCGTTCGCCGGGTTGCGACTGGCATCGACGCCCACCTGGTGGCCGGCGTCGTCGGCGAACGAGACGCCGGGATAGCCGGTCAAGGTGCAGGGTTCCGTGCCCGTGTTGCGGAAGTCGACCCGCTGGTAGAACGTGCCGGCGGCCGCGCCGGACTGACCCAGCGACACCTTCAGGTCCGAGGTCGCGCACGACGTGCTCGTGGCGCTGACTCCCGACGTCTCCGAGTTGCCCGCCGCTGGCGCGCCGGTCGCCGCGGGTGGCGACGAGGTCGTGCCGAGCGAGGCGTTCCCTGACGATGAGCCACCGCATGCGGCGAGTAGGCCGGGCGCAACCAGCAGCGCCACCATCACCTTCGCCGCGCCGATCGTTGTCATATCCCTGCGACGCCCAGCCGATCCGCTCGGTTTACCCGTCCTCAGGCTGAAATCGTGCTGCGTAGTGCTCCCCGGGGAAGCTGCTCAGCAAACCCTCGATGCGATAGCGCAGCGGCGCGCCGCTTTGGTCATGCAGCGTCAGGTCCCGGGTGCCGTCCGGACACGTGGTCTGCGCCCCGGCCAGCGGCCCGTCGACGCAGACGACGTGCATGATCCGTGCGCCGGTCACCTCTCCGGCGTGTGCTGCGTGCCGAGCACGTAGCTCGCCCACTTGCCGTTGCGGGGTGCGGGGCGCCGCCGCTTCGGGATGGGCACGTGGCGAGCGTCCAGCACGTCCATGACGTGGTCCCGGGTGCGGTTGAAGACGAACTGCGCCCGACCTGTGATGCCTTCGTGAGCGCTGTGCGGATGCGGCCGGGTAGGTCCGTCGCTGATCGCCCGCTCGTAGCGTTCTTCGAGTCGCGCCGCATCGTCCGGGCCGATGGCGCGCGCCAGCGCATCCAGCAGCTTGTGCTCGCCGGCTGCATGTCTCGACAGCAGAGCGGCCACCACCTCGGTGAGCTGAGTGCGGTCATGCCGTCGGGCGAGCGCGTCGCCGGAGAGAAGCTGCTCGAGCATCCGCAGTGCATGCTGCATCTCGGTGCTGAGCTTCTCCTGCTCCTTGATGGCAGCAGCCGTGTCGGGCACGTGCCGTCGTACGGCGGGAAGCACCACGCGATCGACCGCGGCCAGATGAGCCGACAACCAGATGACCGTGTCGAGCGGCGCGCGCTCCTCGGTGAGAGCGCGCAAAGCGCGCTGGTGCGCCGCCTCGATCGTGGCGCTGAAGTGGTCGCAGTGAATGCAGTCGTCGAGCTTGTTCATCGCGTCGTCTCCTGGGTCAGGGCGAGAAACTCGCTGCGCGTGCGTGGGTCTTCCCTCACGAGCCCGAGCAAAGCGCTGGTTACGGTCTCTGATCCGCGGGCCTGCACACCGCGGAGCGTCATGCAGCTGTGTTCGGCTCGCAGGACCACGCCGACACCCCGCGGCTTCAGGTGGTCGTCGAGCCAGCGAGCGATCTGCTTGGTCATCCGCTCCTGCACCTGCGGGCGGCGGGCGAACATCTCGACGACGCGGGCCAGCTTGCTCAACCCCAGGATGCGGCTGCCGGGCAGATATCCGACTGCTGCGGTCCCGCTGAACGGGAGCAGGTGGTGCTCGCACACGGAGGTGAAGGGGATCTCTCGCGCGAGCACCAGCTCGTCGTAGTGCTCCTCGTTGGGAAACGTCGTCAGGTTGAAGTCGCGCGCCGTCAGCAGCTCGGCGAAGGCAGATGCCATGCGCCGCGGCGTGCCTGCGATGGTCGGGTCGTGCAAGTCCATGCCGAGCGCTTGCAGCAGGTCGGCGGCTGCTTGCTCCGCGGCCTCGACGTCGATCGGTCGCGAGGTCGCTGCAACGCGAAGCCGGGGTCCGGTCTCCCGGTCGGCGTCGTCAGTGACTGGCAACGGGTCGAACGCGCTCATGGTGCTCACTTTCACTGCTCTCTGGTGCACGGATTTGGGGGATGGTTGGTTCGTGCCGGTGCAGCGCGAGGTCGTGGGCCGGGTGGTCGGGCCGGGGTGCGTCGCACCATGCTCGTGTGGCTGCCCGCGCGCGGTCGATCAGGGTGGCGGTCGACCGGAAGTCGATCGGGATGACGGCCAGCGGGCACAGCGGCGGCACCACTCGTAGGTCGACCGAGTCACCGAGCGCGACGACGTCCTCGATCAGCCGTCGCTGGATCGCGACGGTGACCGCATGCATGGCGGTCGCCAGCGGCGAGGCGGGCGGCGCCGGCAGCGCACATGCGTAGCCCGTGGGGAGCACATAAATGACGTCGGCACCGAGGGACAGCGCCACGGAGATCGGCGTGTTGTTGACGACCCCGCCGTCCATCAGGAGGTGGTCGTCGACACACACCGGCGGAAACACCGCAGGCAGCGCGGCACTCGCCATGACGGCCTCGACCGCTGGTCCGGACGACAGCACGACCTCGCGGCCGGTCGTCACTTCGGTCGTCACGACGGTGACCGGCCAGGGCGCGTCCTCGAGCCGCTCGTAAGTCAGCTGCGACTCGACGAGCCGACGCAGCGGTCGGGGATCAGCGAGGCAGTTGGCCCGGCCGGTGGCCGCCCGGATGAGCCGGCCGGGACTTGTCGGGAAGACATCGGAGCGGCGCAGCCCGCGCCATACCTCAGCGAGCCGCGCTGCTCCGGCCGGGCCAGGGCGCCCGGCGAGAAACGCGGCGTTCAGAGCCCCGACGGAGCTGCCGACGAGCAGGTCCGGAATGACCTGCCGGTCGGACAGCCCGAGCAGCATGCCTACCTGGACCGCACCAAGGCTGCCGCCGCCGGAGAGCACGAACGCCGTCGTCATGTCAGTGCTTCTGACCCGGGAAGACGTCTTCCTCGCTCTTGTGCCACACCGGGTGATCGCCGCCGGTTTCGATGTTGAAGCCGTAGTCGTAGACGAGGCTGCCGCCGAGAGTTGCTCCGACGACGGTCAGCGCCGCGGCGACGACGGAGATGATGACGATGCCGATCGGGGTCCAGCTGCGGTCCGGGTAGCCGATGAACCTGACCAGCAGGTCGACGAGCACCAGCAGTGTCACCACGATCATCGTGATCGCGTGGGCGTTGATGGTGCGTCGGGCCTGCGTGCCCGCCTCACTCGATCGCCACCAGTCGAAGAAACCGGTCAATGCGGTCAGCAGCGAGGCGCCGGCACCACCGGCAATGGTCCAGCTGCCCGCCAGGTAGAGCTGACGCGCCACTTCGGAGTGCGAGCTGTGTACGGCAATCGAGATGACATCGAAAGCGGCAACGAACATGTACGCCGTCACCGGCACGTCGGTGAGCGGGGGGTGGAAGGGCTTGCCGGCGAAGCCGCGCCAGCCCTTGAACTTGCGACCGGACAAGGTGAGCGCCGGCCGGAACGAGAAATGCCGCATATTTCTCCCTAGTTGACGTGCCCACGTTGCCGCGGCACACTATTAACAGTCAACATTAGTTCTAGAAGAAGGATTCCCTGCTGTCAATGTCTGGGTCGACGTCCTGGGACTCGGTGGCCGTCCTCGCCGAACCGACGCGCCGGCGGGTCTATGACGCCGTACGCCGGTCCGATGTCCCGATGACGCGTGAAGCCGTTGCCGATGCGCTCGGGATCACGCAACGCCTTGCGGCGTTTCACTTGGACCGGCTCGCCGACGCGGGTCTGGTCACGGTCGACTACGCACGGCCGCCCGGTCGAAGCGGTCCTGGCGCTGGGCGGCCGGCGAAGCGCTACGCACCCGCGTCTGTCGAGCTCGCGCTTGCGCTGCCGCCTCGGCAGTACAACTGGGTTGCGCGCATCCTGGCCGCAGCCATCGCCACGAAGCCGAAGGATGCCGGCGCGTCCGCGATCGCGCTGGCCCGGGCCGAGGGCAAGCGTGCGGGTGAGTTGCAGCGACCGCGGCGAAAGCCCCGCGGGCGGGCCGCGATCGAGGCGGCGCAGCAGACGCTCAACCACCTCGGTTACGAGCCGGTCGAGGATGCCGACCGACGTGTCCGGCTGCGCAACTGCCCCTTCCACGACGTCGTCGACGTCGCGCCGGGGTTGGTGTGCAGCCTCAACGAACAACTCGTCGCCGGAGTGCTCGAAGGCCTCGGCGTCGACGATCGCTGCACTGCCCGTCTCGACGGTGCGCCACCGGACTGCTGCGTCACGGTGTGCACGAGCCGAGCCGCAGGTCGTTAGACGCCCCAGTCGGGGCGCAGCGGCATGCCGTTGCTGCCGTCATCGGCGACCTTCACCCCGAGCACCTGGTGCAGCTCGATCGTGCGGCGCTCGAAACCCAGTCTCGACCCGGCCATATAGAGCGCCCACACGCGGGCGCGACCGGGCCCGACCTCAGCCACGGCTTCGTCCCAGTGCTCGGCGAGGTTGCTGCACCATCCGGCAAGAGTGCGGGCATAGTGCTCCCGCAAGTTTTCCTCGTGCTGCACCTCGAAGCCGTTGTCCTGCATCGCGCTGACGATGGTCCCGACACCCTCGAGCTCGCCGTCGGGGAAGACGTAGCGGTCGATGAAGCCGCCGGTCCGGTTGGGCTCGGTCGTCGTGGGGCGGGTGATGCAGTGATTCAGCAGCCGTGTGTGCGGCTTGGCCTTGCCGGCGAGGAACGAGAAGTACGCCGGCAGGTTCGCGCGGCCGATGTGCTCGGTGAGCCCGATCGAGGAGATTGCGTCGAAGTCGCTCTCGCTCACATCGCGGTAGTCACTGAACCTCACCTCGGCGAGGTGCCCGAGGCCCTCGCTTGCGATCCGCTCCTTCGCCCATTCGGCCTGGCGACGCGACAGGGTCACGCCCAGCGCTTGCACGCCGTAGTGCTTCGCGGCGTGCATGACCATTCCGCCCCAGCCGCAACCGACATCGAGCAATCGCATGCCGGACGTCAGCCCTAGCTTGCGGCAGACCAAGTCGTACTTGTGCTCCTGCGCCTCTTCGAGCGTCGCATCGTCGCGCGGGAAGCATGCGCAGGTGTAGGTCATCGACGGGCCGAGAACCCACTCGTAGAACAGGTTCGACACGTCGTAGTGATGGCTGATCGCGGCCGCGTCGCGTCCCTTGCTGTGCCGCATGCCCTGCTTGAGTCGGCGGGCGCCGTATTCCTCGTCTGGCGGGTCGACCCAGCGGAACGCCTTGGGATCGACGCTCGTAAGGATCGACAGCCGCTCGCGCCAGGACAGCTGGCCGATGTGGTCGCTCCATACGAGCTTCAACAGGTCATAGGGGTCGCCGTCGATCTCGAGCTCGCCACTCACGTAGGCGCGAGCGAGACCGAGCTGTCCGGGTGCGGTGATGAGGTACGACAGCGCGCGTGGCGAGCGCAAGACCAGCGTCACCGCCGCGTCGGTCGGACCGGCAGTGCTTCCGTCGTACGCCGAAACCCCAACGGGCGCGCCGGCGAGCACTCGAGAAAGGAGCGTTGCGACGGGTGTGCGTGGCATGGGTGCCTCCTATCGGCGCTGGACCGTCTTGGCATAGAGGTCGAGTAGTCGTCCATCCGGGTCGTAGGTCTTCTTGAGCACTTCGTAGGTCGGGCCGCCGTAGTTGTCCCAGAACTCGCTCTCCGGATAGAACGCCGTCGAGTACAACGACTTGCGACCGCCGAGCCGCCCGACCTCGAGCTCGATCGCGCGATTGTGGAACGGCTCGCGTTCACCTGGCGGCAATGGAGCGCCGCCCCAGAAGCCGACGTTGACGTAGACGGCGTCCGGCTCGAGGGGATAGAGGTCCCACGAGACCATCGGGTCGCGTTGTTTGAGCGGGCACAACCAGACCGGAGACATGCCCGTCTGTCGATGCAGGAAGTCGAGGAACTCGGCCAGCCGCGCGACCGGTATCTCGACGTCCTGGATGACATATTCCTGCTCCGGCTTTCCCGCCGCCTTGTCCAGCCGCGCTTTGACGCCGTAGCGCCGTTCGAGCGCGACGAGTCTCCAGTAGACGTTCGACCGCAGCCAACGTCGCGGCCACACCGAGCGAAGCGTGGGGTTCTGCGCACCAAACGCTCGCGAGCACCAGAACCAGTCCGTGTCCCAGCGCCACAGATAGTCGCGCGCGCTGAGGTAGTCCTCGGCATGCCGCTGGATCGAGCGGTAGTAGATGTCGCGGCCGGTGTAGTCAGAAGTGAAGGGAGCTCGGTCGGCCCACCTCCCGAGGGTCAAGTAGACCTCGTTGTCGGCGAACCACGTGCCGTCGAGGAAGTCGACCGGCTGCTCGTTCCAGGAGCGGCTCGCGCAGATCTCGGTGATGGCAAGTGCGCAGGCGTCCACGCTGTCGAAGCGAACATGGCGCACGTGCACGAACGGATGCACCCGCTCGAGCTCGATGCGCAACCGCAGTGCATAGCCCAGCGATCCGTAGGAGTTGGGAAACCCGAAGAAGAGATCGCGGTGCTCGTTGTCCGGCCGAGCGGTCATGACCTCGCCGGTGCCGGTGAGCACGTCCATCTCCACGACGGACTCGTGCGGGCAACCGCTGCGAAATGACGTCGACTCGATGCCGAGTCCGGTCACGGCGCCGCCGAGGGTGATCGTCTTGAGCTGCGGCACCACGAGCGGCATGAAGCCGTGCGGCAGCGTTGCGTCGACCAGGTCTTCGTAGGTGGTCATGCCGAGCACGTCGGCCGTGCCGGCTTCTGTGTCGATGCTCAGCACGCCGCGGAAGCCATCGACATCGAGTGGACTCGAGCCGCGCTCGCGTGGGCGGAAGAGGTTCGAGGTGCGCTTGTGCAACCGCACGGGCGTGCCCGCCGGCGCCGCGAGCAAGGCTTGCTGCAGCGCCCGCACGCGCTCGTCGTACGCGGTCACCGTTGCGGTCACGAGGGCCAACCTACGCGACCGTAGGTTGTCTCGGCCAGGCCCGGGCCGTGCCCTAGATTGCGCTGATGCAGCAGTTCAGGCGTGACGCCTTCACCTTCGACGTCGACGAAAGAGGACCGGCGGACGGCCCGACCGTGATCTTGCTGCACGGCTTCCCGGAGAACCGCTCGTCATGGCAAGCGATGACTCCGGCGCTGGTCGCGGCCGGCTTCCGAGTGCTGGCGCCGGACCAGCGCGGCTACTCGCCCGGCGCTCGCCCGCTGAAGCGACGCAGCTACGTGATGCCGGAGCTGGTTGCCGACGTGCTCGCCCTCGTCGACACCACGGGTGCCGCCAAGGTGCATCTCGTCGGACACGACTGGGGAGGTGCGGTCGCGTGGGCGTTCGCGCACGCGCACCCTGATCGGCTGCACACGGTGACCTCGCTCACGACACCGCACCCGCGAGCGTTCCTGAAAGCGATGTACACCGGCGACCAGGCACTGCACTCCTGGTACATGGCGATGTTCCAGCTGCCGTGGCTGCCGGAGGCGGGCATCACCGCGCGAGGCGGCGCAAACTTCAAGCGGACCCTGCTCCAGGCCGGCCTGGATGAAGCGGCCGCCGAGCGTTACGTCGCGCCGCTCCGCGAGCGCGCGGCGGCGCGGGCGGCAGTGAACTGGTACCGAGGGCTGCCGCTTTCACCGCCGGTGCGAGGCAACGTCACCGTGCCGGCGATGTACGTCTATGCGACTGGTGACCGTTTCCTTGGACCGAAGGCGGCCCGGCTGACCGCTGACTTCGTGGATGCCCCGTATCGCTTCGAGCGGCGGGAAGGCCGCAGCCATTGGCTGCCGGAGGAAGAGCCGGAGGAGATGGCAAGGCTCGTCATCGAGCACGCGCGCGAGCACGCCAACTAACCTTCAGGACCGTGAATTCCCTGCTCGCGCGGAATCCCGTGCTCGCGCGCCGGATCGAAGTGGCGCAGTTCTACTGGGCCTACGGCCGGCAGCGCCTCAACGCGGACTGGCATCTGCGTAAGGCCCTCGAGATCGGCGCGCAGCCGACGGTGCTCGGTCGACCGCGCGTCGACGGCACCAACATGGTCATCGGCGACCACTTCCAGATCTGGTCCGCTCATCGCATGACGCTCATCACCGGCTGGGGACAGATCACCATCGGCGATCGGGTCTTCATCAACTCGGGAGCCATCATCTTCAGCGCGTGCGAGGTGACGATCGGCAGCGACGTCGCGATCGCCAACGAGGCCTACGTGATGGACAGCGACAGCCATGGCGTGGAAGGGCGCCCGGTCAAGGAAGCGCCGGTGCGGATCGGCGACGGCACCTGGGTGGGCGCCAGGGCGATCATCCTGCCGGGTGTCACCATCGGCCGACGCTGTCTGATTGCCGCCGGTGCCGTTGTCAGCCGCGATGTGCCCGACGACACGCTGGTCGGCGGCAATCCCGGCCGCGTCATCCGCGACCTCGTCTATCCCGAGGGCGTCACGCGTGCATGGCACAACTGAGCCCGGGAATCCTTCCACCATGCAAGGGACAGGCCCGGCGCGGATCGGTCTCGTGCTCGGTGCCGGAGGCGTCACCGGTGATGCGTTTCACCGCGGTGTCATCCGCGCGTTGCACGAGGCTGGTTTCGACGCGCGCACCGCAGTCCTGATCGTCGGCACGTCCGCAGGATCTATGGTCGGCGCCTTCCTTCGCCGGCCGGAGGAGATGGGCACGGCGTTGTACGACGCGACCGTCCACGGTCGCAAGCTCGGTTGGGCCCCGGACCTGTCGCCCTACCTGGCCGCCATGCGGCGGCCGTGGGATGCCCGTGCGGGCGTGCTCTTCGCGAGCCTGTTGCCGACCGGGCGCCGCTCGACCGAGTTTTTGGTAGCCGGGCTTCGCTCCCGCCATGGCAACGACTGGCCGGAACGACGGCTGTATGTCGTCGGCGTACGACGTCGTGACGGCAAGCGAGTCGTCTTCGGTCGCGACGGTGCGCCGCATACGGACGTCGCGCATGCGGTCGCGGCCTCGCGTGCGATTCCCGGCTACTTCCACCCGGTCGAGATCGACGGGGAGATGTACGTCGACGGCGGGGTGCACTCTCCGACCAATGCTGACGTGACGAACGGATGGGAGCTCGACGTCCTGATCGTGAGCTCCCCGATGTCGGTCGACCTGCGCGGGATCCGGCCGACCATCGACCTCGGTGCGCGGCTGCTCTTCCACCGCTATCTGCAGAAGGAACTGGCGCACCACCGACGGCGCGGCACGCGGGTCCTCACGTTCGAGCCGGGCGGCGAGCTGCTCTCCGTGATGGGACTCAATCCGTTGCGGGGCGCTCGGATCGACGAGATCGAGGTCATGAGCGCCGAGCGGGCCACGTCGGTGCTGAACGCTTCGGAGGCCTTGGCCGGGCTGCGCACCGCGGCCTGACCGTGCGAGGCTGGCGTCGATGACGCCTGCAGCAGTCCTCGCCTGGATCCCGCTGGTGCTGGTGCTCGACCAGCATGCATCGCTGGGCCAACAGCGGCTGCTCGGCATCGGGACGTGGCTGCTGCTTGCCGGATTGCTCAGCCGCTACGACGTTCGGACGCGACTGCAGGTGGGCGTCGTGGTCGTTTTCGCGACCGCGGTCGAATACACGTTCTCGCGATGGCTCGGCGTCTACACCTATCGGCTGCATGACGTGCCTTGGTTCGTGCCGCCCGGGCACGGTCTCGTCTATCTCGGCGCGCTGACGATGGGGCGATCCGCCCTCTTCATGCGGCACCGGCGCTGGCTCGTGCCGGCGACGCTGGCGATCGCGGGCGGCTATGCCACGTGGGGCCTGTTTCTCTCCGGCCGGCGGGACGTGCTCGGGGCATTCTGGTTTGCCTGTCTTGCGCTGTTCTTGTTACGCGGCCGCAATCCGTTGGTGTTCGTCGGCGCATTCCTTGTCGTGACGTATCTGGAGCTGCTCGGCACCGGTCTCGGTGCCTGGACATGGCAGGTGCGCGATCCGATCCTCGGCGTCGTGGCGATGGGCAACCCGCCTTCGGGCGCCGCGGGCGGTTATGGCTTCTTCGACGCCGCCGCTTTGTATCTGGCGCCGCGTCTGGTCGATCGCATGCGGCTAGTTCGGTTCCCACGCAAGCGGCAGCGCATGCAGCCCGTAGATGCCTTGCACGGTGCCGAACTCGGGTTGTCCGTCGAGCCTTAGTGCCGGCATGCGCGGTGCGAGGTAGGTGAGCGCCTCCTCCAGCTCGGCACGGGCGAGGTTCTGGCCGACGCAGAAGTGCGCGCCGGCGCCGAAGGTCAGGATCCGCTCACCGTCACGCGCTGCCGTGATGTCGAAGTTGCCGTTGTCTCGTTCCCGATTGGCGACGGTGACGCCGACCAGGATCAGCGTGCCCGCCGGAAACTCGACGTCCCTGTAGGTGACATCAGCGGTGAGGACACGAGCGCCGAAAGGTGTTACCGGCTCGTGGCGAAGCACTTCGTCCGCGGCTCGTGGCGCGAGCTCCGGCGCACGCGCGAGCAGCTCCCACTGGTCCGGATGTTCGGCGAACAACCGCAAGCCGTGGGCGAGCTGCGCATGGGTCGTGTCGACGCCACCGGCGATGATGTCGAGGATGAGGTTGCGGAGCTCCAGCGCGGACAGCTTGCCGTCGTCGGACTCCGCTTTGATGAGAGCGGAGAGCAGGTCTTCGCGGGACGTTGTGCGGCGCTCGGCGACAAGCGCCCCGCACCATTCGTAGAACTCGATGACCGCCTGCTCGATGCGGTCGCGGTCATTGAGCAGCGCAGGACCGTCGAACTGGCTCTGCATCCAGTGCGACCACTCGTGCAGCTGCGGCCAGTCCGCTCGCGGCGCGCCGATGACCGTGGCGATGACCTGCGCCGGGTAAGGCTTGGCGACAGCGCTGACGAAGTCGCCGCGGCCGCTCGGCAGCAGGTCGGCGCAGATGTCATCGATGATCGTGCGCATCGCCGGACGCCACTGGTCGGATGCGCGCGGCGTGAAGAACGGGTTGAGCATGTTGCGGAGCCGGCGATGCCGCTCGCCGTCGAGATGCAGGATGTTGTTGTCGATCTCCTCGCGCAGTGCGCCGGGCCCGACGCCGAACAGCTCCGCGATCATCTGGCCCGGAAACGTCGCGGTTCGGCAACGGAGGAAGAACTCACCGGCCTCGCGGTCCAACGTCAGATAGCCGTTGGGCACGCGTGCGAGCCACGACGCGTCGGCTAGCTCGCGAAGCGTCGCGTGCAGTTCCTCGCCCGTGATCGAGACGTCGTCGTTGGAGAACGCCGGGAGGTCGAGCTCCGCTGCAGCCGTCACGCGCGCACGCTACGCCCTTCCGGGAAGGGCGGTCACCCCTGCCGCTTGAGTCGGCCGGTGCGTCGGGCCCAGCGCTCGGCAGCGCTGAAC
>Ga0197907_10011753_pt1 | contig 13312 bp, 7 predicted proteins | sample DielMetaTC5am2_FD_146309 | JGI IMG/M metagenome (GOLD analysis project Ga0197907, IMG submission 146309) | Corn rhizosphere microbial communities from Kellogg Biological Station, Michigan, USA - Diel MetaT C5am-2 (Metagenome Metatranscriptome)... | ecosystem: Host-associated > Plants > Roots >...
ATCGCGCTCCGGAAGGGGTGGTCGGCGACTCCGCCATGATCGAGAATTTCACCGGCGATTTTTCTTTGACATCCAGCGCCTGTTCGCTTATACTCCTCATGATTGTCCAGAATCCTCTCACCCAGGGTGCCACACATGGTTGAAAGCGTGACGCTCTTCTACAGCGATAAATGCCAGGACTGCCTGCGCGCGCGAGATCATTTGGCGGACCTGCTTGCGGAGAGAAAAATCCCCTTTAAGGCGAAGGAAGTTTCCTCAAACGTCGACAATCGCGACCAGCTAATCCTGACCTCGGGCCAGATCGGCACGCCGGTCGTCCTCGTGAACAAGCGCGAGGTCGTCGGTCTGAACCGGACCCGGCTGGAACGCCTCCTCGGGTTCGATGTCGGCGAAGAGCACCCCGCTCACTGGTAGTCTGCAACGAATCGCATCGTGGGTTGCGCCACCTGGGCGCGATTGAGTGTGGTTTGGCTTCTCTGTCTCGGTGTGTTCCCTGGTCTCGCGGCCTGTCGCCCGGCCGCCACCGTTAAGCAATCGAAATCGGCTTTGCCGGCGGGCGTCAGTCAAGTTCAGCTATTCGTCGAGCCGGATGCCGGGGTCGGGCCGGTCCTTCAATTTATCGATCAGAGTCACCGCACACTGGACGTTGCGATGTATCTGCTGAGCGATCGTGACGTGAATCGAGCGTTAGAGGAGGCGCAGCGCCGAGGGGTTCGAGTTCGGGTTATGCTGGAAGAGCACCCATACGGAAGTGGTCCGGGTAACGGGAGCATCCACCAGACCCTTCGAAACGCGGGCATCGCGACCGCCTGGGCTCCCTCGAACTTTCAACTCAGTCACGACAAATACGCGATTGCCGACCAGGCGACCGCGCTCGTCGGGACGGCCAACTGGTCCCATTCGGCGTTCACGGCAAATCGAGAGTATCTCATCGTCGACACGAACCAGGAGGATGTCCAGGCACTGGAAAGCCTGTTTGAAGCCGATTGGAAGCGCCAGGCGAGCGAGATCTCGGATCCGCATCTGGTCGTCAGCCCCACGAACAGTCGATCGGATTTTCTGGCGTTGATCGAGTCGGCCCAGCAGGGGGTGGATCTGGAAGCCGAGGAGCTACAGGATTCCGGGGTGGAGGATGCCCTCATCCGCGCGGCGCAACGCGGGGTCGCCGTGCGGGTTGTGACGGTCGCCGCGGCCAGCAACGACGCGAACGCCAACGGACGGCGCCGTCTGACCTCGGGAGGAGTGCAGGTGCGTTCTCTGGAAAGTCCGTACGTTCACGCCAAGGATCTGATCGCGGACAAACGAGAGGCTTTCGTCGGGAGTGAGAACATTTCAACGCCGTCATTGGACCAGAATCGGGAGGTGGGACTTTTGATCGACGATGTCAGCGCGATAGCCACGCTGGAGAACACCTTCGGCCGCGACTGGCAGACAGCCAAATAGGCGCAATTGCGCAAATCAACGTGAGGAGAAAGGGGAACCCAACCAAATCGATCGGGGGCCGTCATTTCCTATTGACGAACTCTGACCGAATGTGTTATGATGGGTTGTCCTCTGCCTATTTTCCTCTCCTTAAGGAGTGTGCACGCATGGCGGTATCCTCGGCCAACCGGTCCCTCGCCTTTGGCATCGAGCCGAACGGCCACCGCAAGACTTACGCACGCATCAACGATGTTCTGGCAATGCCCAATTTGATTAGCGTGCAGAAAGATTCGTTTAACTGGTTCCACGAGGAGGGGCTCAAAGAACTTTTCGCTGAGATCTCCCCGATCACGGATTTTACCGGACGTAACCTTGAACTGCAATTCCTGGACTACAAGTTTGGCGAACCCAAGTATGATGAGATGGAGTGCCGCGAACGCGACATGACCTACGCCGCACCTCTGCGGGTCATGACGCGGCTGATCGCGAAAGAATCTGGCGAGATCAAAGAACAAGAGATCTTCATGGGGGATTTCCCCATGATGACGAAGACCGGTACGTTTGTGATCAACGGTGCCGAGCGTGTCGTCGTGAGTCAGCTGGTCCGTTCACCGGGAGTGTACTTCACCCTCGAAGAGGATCCAACGACCGGGCGTGAGCTTTGCTACGCCAAGCTCATCCCGAACCGCGGCGCCTGGCTCGAGTTCGAAACTTCCAACAAGGACATCATGTCGGTAAAGGTCGACCGGAAGCGTAAGCTGCCGGTGACGACCCTGCTGCGCGCGATCGGCTATAGCCGCGACGACGAGATCCTCGATCTCTTCACCGACGTGGACACCGGCGACCGACGCTACATCGAAGAGACCCTGGCCCGTGACCCGAGCAAGACTCAGGACGAGGCCCTTTTGGAGTTCTACCGCCGACTGCGGCCGGGCGACCCACCGACGGTTGATAACGCGCGAAATCTGCTGAACTCGTTGTTCTTCAATTTCCGCCGTTACGACCTGGGCAAGGTCGGTCGCTACAAGGTCAATAAGCGGCTCGAAATTGACATTCCGATCACCATGCGCGTGCTGACGAACGAAGATCTGGTCGCGATCATCGCGAGGATGGTCAAGATCAACAACGGTCAGGGTCATCCCGACGACATCGACCACCTGGGCAACCGTCGGGTCCGTGCGGTAGGCGAGTTGATCCAGAGTGCCTTCCGGGTCGGTCTGCTGCGCATGGAGCGAGTGGTCAAAGAGCGCATGAGTATCCAGGACCCGGAGACCGCGACGCCGGCTGCGCTGATTAACATTCGGCCGATCGTCGCTGCGATGAAGGAGTTCTTTGGCGGCAGCCAGCTCTCGCAGTTCATGGACCAGACCAACCCGCTCGCCGAGCTCACCCACAAGCGCCGCTTGAGCGCGCTGGGACCGGGCGGTCTGAACCGCGACCGCGCCGGCATGGACGTGCGCGACGTCCACCACAGCCACTATGGCCGGATCTGTCCGATCGAGACGCCCGAAGGTCCGAACATCGGACTGATCGGTAGTCTGGCAACCTACGGGCGGATCAACGAGTACGGGTTCATCGAGACGCCATACCGGGTGGTCCGCAAGGACGTCCCGAATGACGCGGAACATCTCCAGGATCGGACGACGCGGGAGCGTATCGTCAATCCGGACAGCGGCGAGCTCGTCGTCGACGCGAAAACCAAGATCGATCGGAACGTGGCGAAGAAACTGACGCAGCTTCCGTTGCAGCGGATTCCGGTCGTGCCGTTTGCGTCGGCCGAGATCGTCTATTTGACCGCCGACGAGGAAGAGAAGTGGCTGATCGCCCAGGCCAACTCGCGCCTGGAGCCGAACGGCGACTTCGTCGACGCCCGGGTGGAGATTCGCCACGGCGAAACCTTCCTGCTGGAGTCGCCGGAGCGCATTCAGTACATGGACGTTTCGCCTCGCCAGATCGTTTCGCCGGCGACGTCGCTGATTCCGTTCCTGGAGCACGACGACGCGAACCGTGCCCTGATGGGCTCGAACATGCAGCGCCAGGCGGTGCCACTGATTCGCCCGGAGGCTCCAACGGTCGGGACCGGAATGGAGTGGCAGGTCGCGCGGGATAGCGGGCAGGTGCTCCTCGCCGACAATGATGGCGAAGTGATCAGCGTGACGGCACGCCAGATCCAGATCAAGGTCAGCGAGACCGAGACCGATACCTACCGGCTGACGAAGTTTGCCCGGTCGAACCAGGGCACCTGCATCAGCCAGCGGCCGATCGTTTCGGTGGGCGATAAGATAAAGGCAGGTCAACCGCTTGCCGACAGCTTCTCGACCCAGAATGGCGAGCTCGCCCTCGGCCAGAACGTCCTGGTCGCCTTTATGTCCTGGGACGGCTACAACTTCGAGGACGCGATTATCCTCAGCGAGGAGCTCGTTCGCGAAGACAAGTTCACCTCGATTCACATCGAAAAGCACGAAATCGAGGCTCGCGACACCAAGCTTGGACCAGAAGAGATTACCCGCGACATTCCGAACGTCGGCGACGAGGCGCTGCGCGACCTCGACGAGCGCGGCATCATTCGGGTTGGCGCCGAAGTCGCGGCTGGCGACATTCTGGTCGGCAAGATCACGCCGAAAGGCGAGACCGAGCTGACGGCCGAGGAGCGCCTTCTGCGGGCGATCTTCGGAGAGAAGGCGCGGGAAGTCAAGGACACCAGCCTGCGGGTCCCCCACGGCGAGCGCGGGACGGTGGTCGACGTGCGCGTCTTCACTCGAGAAGGCCACGACGAGCTACCGGCTGGCGTCAACGAGCTGGTGCGTGTGAGCATCGCCCAGAAGCGCAAGATCTCGGAAGGCGACAAGATGGCCGGTCGCCACGGGAACAAGGGCGTCGTCGCCCGCATCGTTCCCCAGGCTGACATGCCGTTCCTGGAAGATGGGACGCCGGTTCAGATCATTCTGAATCCCATCGGCGTGCCGTCTCGTATGAACGTTGGGCAGATTCTCGAAACGCACCTGGGCTGGGCCGCCGAAGCGCTTGGCTTCAAAGTCATGACGCCGGTCTTCGACGGTGCGACTGAGGAGGAGATCACCGCGGAGCTCACCGAGGCGAACCTACCGACCTTCGGAAAGGCTCGGCTACGCGACGGTCGCACTGGCGAAAACTTTGACCTCGACGTGACGGTCGGCAGCATTTACATGCTGAAACTGATCCACCTTGTCGAGGACAAGATTCACGCCCGGTCAACCGGTCCGTACAGCCTGATTACCCAGCAGCCGCTCGGCGGTAAGGCTCAGTTCGGCGGCCAGCGCTTTGGCGAGATGGAGGTGTGGGCCCTGGAGGCTTATGGCGCCGCGCACATCCTGCAAGAGATTCTAACCGTCAAATCCGACGACGTAGTCGGGCGCGTCAAGACCTACGAGGCCATCGTCAAAGGCGAGAACATTATGGAGCCAGGTGTTCCGGAGTCGTTCAAAGTGCTCGTCAAGGAGTTGCAGAGCCTCGGCCTGGCGGTCGAGGTGCTCAACGACGAGGAGGAGCGCATCGCCTTCGTCGAAGACCAATCCGCCGAAGATACCCTGCCGGATCTCGGCATCAGCCTGTCCCAGCCGGAGATTGGGGAGTAGCCAGGAGGAATTGTGCTCGAAGTCAACGATTTTAATACGGTCAAGATTAGCCTCGCCTCGCCGGAGCAGATCCGCTCGTGGTCGTATGGCGAGGTCACCAAGCCAGAAACGATTAATTACCGTACCCTCAAGCCGGAAAAGGACGGGCTCTTCTGCGAAAAGATCTTCGGGCCGACGAAGGACTGGGAGTGCTACTGCGGCAAATACAAGCGCGTGCGTTACAAGGGCATCATCTGCGATAAGTGCGGCGTCGAAGTCGCCCGCAGCAAGGTGCGCCGCGAGCGCATGGGCCACATCGAGCTTGCCGCGCCGGTGAGTCACATCTGGTTCGTCAAGGGCACGCCGAGCCGGATCGGCCTGCTGCTCGACGTTTCGCCGCGAAGCTTGGAGCGCGTGCTCTATTTCGCTCAGTACATCGTGATCGATGTCGACGAGGAGGCCCGCAAGCGCGAGCTCGAAGAGATCGATCGCCAGCTGGTCGAGCTCGGAGTCAATGGTGCCAACGCGCACGAGCGCGTCGAGCAGATCAATGCCACCCTTGGCGAACGCTCGGGCGAGCTCGCCAGCCAGAGCGAGCGCGAAGAAGGCATCCTTCAGGCGCGCCGCGACCAGCAGGTCGTCGACGCGCGCCAGGCGTACAACCAGATTCGCTCTGAGCTGGTTCCGCTGATCAATCAGGCCGCTCCCCAGACCTTCGAATACGCTGGCCGGGTCGTCGTCCAGGAAGACCAGATGGTCAATGCGGGCGTTCTCGAGCGCCTGGACGAGTACCTCGGCGAGCGCCTGGCCGACCTCCAGCGCGACTGGGAAGCCGACCGCGAGAACCTGCGGGCGCGAATTGGCGCGGAGACCGCTCAGCTGCGCCACGCGGCGGACGCCGAGATCGGTCAGGTCAACGCTAAGGCGACCGCCGAGACGGAGAAGAAGCGCGATGAGATGCTGGCGATCCGGGCGGATCTGGAGAGCATCCAGCCACTCCAGCTCCTGAACGAAGGTCGCTACCGCGAGCTGCAGGAGCGCCTGGGTAACGTCTTCCGGGCGGGCATGGGTGCCGAGGCGGTTCGTGAGATCGTAACCAAGGTCGATCTCAACGAGCTCGCCGAGGAGCTACGCGCCGAGATGCGCGGCTCGTCCGTCTCCGGCCAGCGGCGCAAGAAGGCGACGAAGCGACTGCGCGTCGTCGAGGCTTTCCGCAAGAGCGGAAACAAGCCAGAGTGGATGATTCTCACCGTCCTGCCGGTTCTGCCGCCGGATCTTCGCCCGATGGTTCAGCTCGACGGCGGTCGCTTCGCGACTTCCGACCTGAACGATCTGTACCGCCGGGTGATCAACCGAAATAACCGGCTCAAGCGCCTGCTCGAGCTCGGCGCGCCGGAGATTATCGTCCGCAACGAGAAGCGCATGCTTCAAGAAGCGGTCGATTCCCTGATCGACAACGGCCGCCGCGGGCGCGCGGTTTCCGGGTCGAGTAACCACAAGCTGAAGTCGCTGAGCGACATGCTCAAGGGCAAGCAGGGGCGCTTCCGCCAGAACCTGCTCGGCAAGCGCGTGGACTACTCGGGGCGCTCGGTCATCATCGTCGGCCCGAACCTGAAGCTCCACCAGTGTGGCCTGCCGAAGATCATGGCGGTCGAGCTCTTCAAGCCGTTCGTCATGCGCAAGCTGGTCGAGCGCGGGTTCGCCCACAATATCAAGAGCGCCAAGCGCATTGTCGAGCGGATGCGGCCGGAGGTCTGGGACGTCCTCGAAGAAGTCATTCAGGACCACCCGGTGCTCCTCAACCGTGCGCCGACGCTGCACCGTCTTGGGATCCAGGCGTTCCAGCCGATCCTGATCGAGGGCAAGGCGATTCGCATTCACCCGCTCGTCTGCTCGGCGTTCGGAGCCGACTTCGACGGCGACCAGATGGCCGTGCACGTGCCGCTGTCCGTCGCGGCCCGGCGCGAGGCCGCCGACCTGATGCTCGCCAGCCGCAACCTGCTCCTGCCGTCCAGCGGCGAGCCAACGGTTGCCCCGACCCTCGACATGGTGCTCGGCTGCTACTACCTGACAATCGTTCGGCCGGGGGCGCGTGGCGAAGGGAAGGTCTTCGCGAACGCCGACGACGCCATCCTGGCGTACAACCTGCGGGCGGTGGACCTTCACGCGCAGTGCAAGGTCTACCGGACCAACGAGGCCACCGGCGAACGCGAGCTCATCGAGACGAGCGTCGGGCGGATCATCTTCAACGCGCAGTTGCCCGAGGGCATGAAGTACCTGCCCGAAACCAACGACATCTGTGACCGCAAGCGGCTGCGCCAGATCGTTGGGATCTGCTACCGCATGTACGGTTCGGAGCAGACCGCCGAGGTGGTGGACAAGATCAAGCGGGTCGGATTCGACTTCGCGATGCGGTCCGGCATCACAATCGCAATCGCCGACCTGAAGGTGCCGGATATCCGGGCCCAGCTGCTGCAGGAGGCCGATGGCCGGGTGGCCGAGGTCGACAAGCAGTATCGGCGCGGCCTGATCACCGACGAGGAGCGTTACGACCAGACCGTCGAGATCTGGAACGACACAACCGAGCGGGTGACCAAAGCCGTGGGCGAGGCGCTGGATCGCTTCGGTCCGGTCTACATGATGACGACGTCGGGCGCCAAAGGTAACATTCAGCAGCTCCGTCAGATGGCCGGTATGCGTGGCCTGATGGCGGCGCCGTCTGGGCGTATCATCGACCTGCCAATCCGCTCGAACTTCCGTGAGGGGCTGACCGTTCTCGAGTACTTCATCTCCACCCACGGCGCTCGCAAGGGTCTGGCCGACACCGCCATCCGTACGGCGGACTCGGGTTACCTGACCCGCCGTCTGATCGACGTCTCGCAGGACGTCATCATTCAGGAAGACGATTGCGGCACGACGGCCGGTATCTGGCTTTGGGAGAAGCCGGGCGGCGCGATAGTCCAACCGCTCCGCGACCGGATCATCGGTCGCCTGGCGGCGACCGCGGTCGTGGATCCGACGACCGGCGAGATCATCGTCGATCGCAACGACATGATCACCGAGGAGCTGGCGGACGAGCTGATCGCCCGAGGCGTTACCCGGGTGCACGTGCGGTCCCCGCTGCAGTGCCAGGCCGTTCACGGTCTCTGCAAGTTCTGCTATGGCCGCAGCCCGGCGCGAGGTGAGCTGGTAAAGATCGGCGAAGCGGTGGGAATCATCGCCGCACAGTCGATTGGCGAGCCAGGCACCCAGCTGACGATGCGAACGTTCCACACCGGTGGTATCGCCGGTCTGGACATCACGAGCGGTTTGCCGCGCGTGGAAGAGCTCTTCGAAGCGCGCGTGCCCAAGGGCCAGGCCGTGGTGAGCGAGATCGACGGCGTCGTGGCAGTCAGCCGGAACGAAGAAATCCGGCGGGTCAAGGTCACCGCCACCGAGACCTATCACGACGAGCAGGCGATTCCGCCCGGCTACGAAGTGACCGTGACGAGTGGCCAGCACGTCGACATCGATCAGCCGCTCATGCGGTCCAACGAGGGAGCGATCCCGGCGCGGTTCAGCGGCACGGTGACGATCGAGGACGACCGGATCGTCATCGCCTACGAAGAGCGCGACGAGCGCGAGTATCTGGTCCCGCCAGCCGCTCAGATTCGAGTCGAGAACGGCCAGTGGGTCAACGCTGGCGACCTCCTGACCGAGGGCGCGGCGAATCCGCAGGACATTCTGCGGGTCATGGGCCGGGAAGCTGTGCAACTCTATCTCGTGGACGAAGTGCAGAAGGTTTACCGCTCCCAGGGCGTGACGATCAACGATAAGCACATCGAGATCATTGTTCGGCAGATGCTGCGGAAGGTCCGGATCGAGAATCCGGGCGACACCGAACAGCTCCCGGGCGAGCTGATCGATCGCTTTGCGTTCGAAGAGCTCAACGCGCGGGTGCTCGCCGAGGGCGGCGAGCCGGCGACGGCGCAGACAGTCTTGCTCGGCGTCACCAAGGCGTCGCTCAATACCGACAGCTTCCTCGCCGCGGCCTCCTTCCAGGAGACCACGCGTGTCCTGACCCAGGCGGCGATTCAGGGCAGCAAGGACCACCTGGTTGGCCTGAAGGAAAATGTGATTATCGGCAAGCTGATTCCGGCGGGAACCGGAGCCCAGGAGCGGCAGATGCTCAAGCAGCGGGCGCAGCTCTTCCTGCTCGGCGACGAGCCGACGGCTGAGCCGGAGCCAGCCGTGGTCGACCTGGCCAGCGCCGAGGTCATCGATCACAATCCAGCCGACCTGGTTGGGCTGGGTCAAGAAGCCGTCGTCGCCGATGGGGTCGAAAGCGACGACTTCGACGACGCGGCAGGGCAGCCGGAGCCGCCCCGCGTTGACGCGGATCTGGAGCTTTGATATAATTCTAAGCTAGAATCCGTGTGTGTTTGATAGGTCAGACGTCAACGATGGCGCGCCCGGAAGCGGGCGCGCCATCTGGTGTCTACCTTCGAAGATCCACGTGGGGCTAGCGCTTCGTCGATTGACGAGGCGAGCGGCGGCACTTCACGACGGAGTGCCCCGACACACAATTCGATGCCCGATAGATAATGGAGGAGTGAGCTTGCCAACGATCAATCAGTTGGTCCGCAAGGGACGTAAAAAGGTCACCAAGAAGACGGCCGCTCCCGCGTTGCGCTTTACCTTCAACGCGCTGGAGAACAAGATGACCCGAACCCCGGGCGCGCCGTTCAAGCGCGGCGTCTGCACCCAGGTTCGAACTATGACCCCGAAGAAGCCGAACTCGGCCTTGCGGAAGATTGCCCGCGTGCGCCTCACCAATCAGATGGAAGTCACGGCTTACATTCCGGGTGAGGGCCATAATTTGCAGGAGCACTCGGTCGTTCTGATTCGCGGTGGCCGTGTGAAGGACCTGCCGGGCGTGCGCTACCACATCGTGCGGGGCGCGCTCGATACCGCCGGGGTCAACAACCGTCGTCAGGGTCGCTCGAAGTACGGCGCGAAGGCTCCCAAGGCCGCCGCCGGGGCGAAGACCGGCGCGAAGAAGTAGGGTACATAATGCCAAGACGAGCCCGAGTTGTCCGTCGAGACGTTTCGCCGGACGCGAAGTACGGAAATGTGACGGTTTCGCGCTTCGTCAACCGTCTCATGCAGGACGGAAAAAAGGCGACGGCCGAACGAATTCTTTACCAAGCCATGGATATCATCGAGACCCGCGAGGGTCGCAGTCCGGTCGAAGTCTTCGAGCTGGCTATGCGCAACGCGACGCCACTCCTGGAAGTCAAGCCTCGCCGAGTTGGCGGCGCGACCTATCAGGTACCGGTCGAGATCCGAGGCGAGCGCCGAACCGCTCTCGCGATGCGCTGGCTCATCGACGCCGCGCGCAAACGAGCGGGACGGTCCATGTCCGAGAAGCTGGCCGGAGAGTTGCTTGACGCTGCTCATGGGACCGGAACGACGATCAAGCGGCGTGAAGACACCCACCGGATGGCCGAGGCAAACAAGGCCTTCGCCCACTATCGGTGGTAATTACCATCGACTACCGGAGTGGATTTGCCGGCTAGTGAGGACCGGAGCGCATCGCGACCGGTCGTACGAACCCGAGTGCGCGCGCATGTACGAATGCAAGTAGGCGTGCACTCCCGCTTCCACCGATGGGCTGCTATCCGGATTCCTTATTAGCTGGAGACAATGGATGCCTAGACAAATCGCACTCGAGAAGATTCGCAACATTGGAATCATTGCCCACATCGACGCGGGCAAGACGACCACGACCGAGCGAGTCCTGTACTACACCGGGTTGATTCACCAGATGGGTGAGGTGCACGAAGGCACCGCGGTGATGGACTGGATGGAGCAGGAGCGCGAGCGTGGAATTACGATTACCGCCGCCGCGACCACGTCTTACTGGAAAGATCACCGGGTCAACATCATCGACACTCCGGGGCACGTGGATTTCACGGTCGAGGTCGAGCGCAGCTTGCGCGTGCTCGACGGCGGCGTCGTGGTCTTTGACGCGGTTGCCGGCGTGGAGCCACAGTCGGAAACGGTTTGGCGACAGGCCGACCGCTACAACGTGCCGCGCATCTGCTTCATTAATAAGATGGACCGGACCGGGGCCGGCTTCTGGCGAACCATTGATATGATCAAGGATCGCCTGGCCGCCAACCCGGCGCCAATCCAACTGCCGATTGGCCAGGAAGCAACCTTCGAAGGCGTGATCGACCTGATCAACATGCAGGCTCTCTACTACACGGACGTGCTTGGAGCGAATCCCACGGTCACGCCGATTCCCGCTGAGCTGCGCGCCGAGGCAGAAGAGAATCGCCACAAGCTGGTCGAGCAGGTCGCGGAGACCAACGACGAGCTGATGATCAAGTACCTCGAAGGCGAAGAGCTGAGCGAGGACGAGATCCGCGCTGGCCTGCGGGCGGCGACGATCGCTGGTCGACTGGTGCCAGTGCTCTGTGGCACGGCGCTCAAGAACAAGGGTATCCAGCCCATGCTGGACGCCGTGGTCGAGTACCTGCCGTCGCCGCTGGACGTTCCCCCGGTCAAGGGTATCGTGCCCCGAACCGAGGAAACCGCCGTGCGCGAGACGAAGGACGACGACCCGTTCTCGGCGCTGGCTTTCAAGATCGTGGCGGATCCTTTCGTCGGACGCCTGGCTTACATGCGGGTGTACTCCGGTTCGCTGAACGCCGGTTCCTACGTCATGAACACGACGAAGAATCAGCGCGAGCGCGTCGGTCGACTGCTGCGCATGCACGCCAATAAGCGCGAAGAGATCGAGGCGGTGTACGCGGGCGACATCGCCGCGGTTGTCGGACTGAAGAACACCTTCACCGGCGACACGCTCAGCGACCTCGACAAGCCGATCATCCTGGAATCGATGCGGTTCCCGGAACCGGTGATCTCGCTCGCCCTCGAACCGAAGACCAAGGCTGACCAGGACAAAATGTCCCTCGCGCTGGTGCGTCTGTCGGAAGAGGATCCAACTTTCCGGGTGCGTACCGATCAGGAGAGCGGTCAGACGATCATCTCTGGTATGGGCGAATTGCATCTGGAAGTCATCGTCGATCGTATGCTGCGCGAGTTCCGCGTCGAGGCCAACGTCGGTAATCCGCAGGTGGCCTATCGAGAGACGATCACCGCGGCGGTGGACGCCGAGGGGCGATTTGTTCGTCAGTCGGGCGGCCGTGGCCAGTTTGGCCACTGCTACCTGAAGCTCGAGCCACTTGGCCCGAGTGGCGGCTTCGAGTTCGTCAATCAGGTCACCGGTGGCTCGATCCCGAAGGAGTATATCGCTCCCATCGAAGAGGGCATCCGAGAGGCCATGGAGAACGGCGTGATCGCCGGTTATCCGATGGTTGGCATTCGGGCAATCGTTTACGACGGATCGTACCACGCAGTCGACTCGTCGGAAATGGCGTTCAAGATCGCCGGTTCCATGGGGTTCAAGGAAGGCGCTCGCCGGGCCAAGCCGGTCCTGCTGGAGCCGATCATGCGCGTCGAAGTCACCGTTCCGGACGACTTCATGGGCGAAGTGATGGGCGACCTGAGCTCGCGGCGCGGCCACATCTCGGGTATGGAATCCCGAGGCAATAGCCAGGTGGTCCGAGCGCTGGTTCCGCTGGCCAACATGTTTGGCTACGCAACCGACCTGCGCTCGAAGACCCAGGGTCGCGCGAGCTTTTCGATGGAGTTCTCCCACTACGAGGAGGCTCCACGTTCGGTCGTCGAAACCGTAACGGCCAAGGTTCGCGCATAACGGTGATACACTTGTAAGCAGCGGACCAGTTGTCTGGAACAGCCCTCCGTCAACGGAGGGCTGTTCCAGGTTCTGGATGTGAAGAGGACGAAAAAAGAGAGATGGCGAAGAAGCGATTTGAGCGGACGAAACCGCACCTGAACGTGGGGACGATCGGACACATCGACCATGGGAAGACGTCCCTGACCGCGGCGATCACCAAAGTGCTGGCGATGAAGGGCGAAGCGGAGTATCGGGCGTTTGACAGCATCGACAACGCGCCCGAGGAACGGGCGAGAGGCATCACGATTGCCATCGCCCACGTCGAATACGAAACCGACAACCGCCACTACGCCCACGTCGACTGCCCGGGACATGCTGACTACATCAAGAATATGATCACCGGTGCGGCCCAGATGGACGGAGCGATCCTCGTCGTCGCCGCCCCGGACGGTCCGATGCCCCAGACCCGCGAGCACATCCTGCTGGCGCGTCAGGTCGAAGTGCCCTACATCGTGGTCTTCCTCAACAAGGTCGATATGATGGACGACCC
>Ga0197907_10385050_pt1 | contig 13165 bp, 6 predicted proteins | sample DielMetaTC5am2_FD_146309 | JGI IMG/M metagenome (GOLD analysis project Ga0197907, IMG submission 146309) | Corn rhizosphere microbial communities from Kellogg Biological Station, Michigan, USA - Diel MetaT C5am-2 (Metagenome Metatranscriptome)... | ecosystem: Host-associated > Plants > Roots >...
AGCATCTTCTGGGCCGTTGCTACAACCTTCTCCTGTTTTGTCGTGATGCTGCTGGGGCTGGCCCCCACCGCGCTCCTTGGCTGGACTATTCACTTCTCCAATCCAGTTTTGCTCGTCTTCTCAACGGTTGTTGCGTTCCTGCTCAGCCTGGCCGGGCTGGCGCTCTCTATCCCCTTTGGCGTCTTCTTCGTGATCGGATTGGTCTGCGGCGTCTCTTTCTGTCGCAAAATGGGCGCGGCTCAGACGTATATGCTCAGTACCCAGAGTATCCTCCGGCTTGATGGCTTTGTGCTGGCAATTATCCATCCCGATGAACCCGAATCGCTCTTCGACCTGCAAATGCTTGCCCTGAAGGATCAGCATCAGCTACTCACCCTCTTGCGTGAACGCTGGTCCGAGGCAGAACGAGCATGGAATCCGACACTGGGCGATGATATTGAGGCCGCGTTGGCGGATACAGCGTAAAAAAATTTTGATCGACAAAACCCTTGACAGCTTTTGGAGCAGATGTTATACTACATCCTGTCGAAGTATCTGTACCGTTATGTCTAACCGTAAGGGCTGTGATACACGACCCGGTTGAGAGTGCGAGAACGAGACAAGACCTGGATAAGCCATATATTCTTCCCCTTCTCTTATCACGAGGATACAACACTGCGCACAGTAAAAGACTTGAGTCCGTTGCGAAAAAAGCTGGACGGCCTTTGCTGCCCTGGGAGAAATAAACTGTGCAGACACAAGTCATAGGAGAGCCTGTTGGAGATCGACGGGCTTTCAATGGTGTCAGGCGTGAAGGGAAGAGGCGAGCAGACGGCAGACAACCCTGGATTTTGTTCCCTATAAAGAGGATGGGGATGTGTGTGGGTGAGCGATTCGAAGGTGTAGCAGTAGGAGTAACCGCGTGCGTGAGCATGTCGCGGTTACTTTTCTTGTCATGAAACGTTTCTCAACACGGGCATTATAAGCAATTATCTACGTTTTTACGAGTTTTTTCATGTTATCAGGACGTGGATTTCGTCTCCTAGTTAAGAAAGCCGCGTCCATCTTGGTTTTCTTAATGCAGGCGACCAGGTGAGAGGAGAAATTGTATCTATGGCGGTAAACAGCAGAGCCGTAGCACTTCCAGAGCGCGTCTCCTTTGCGCGTATCCCTGATATACGGCCTATGCCTGGGCTGATTCAGATTCAACTGGACTCTTTTGAATGGTTTAAGAAGGAGGGTTTGCGCGAGCTTTTTGATGAAATCTCTCCAATCGAAGATTTCACCGGGAAAAATTTAAAGCTAGAGTTTATTGTCCCCGATGATCCCTTCGGCAAGCCTAAATATAGCGAGGATGAGTGCCGCGACCGCGATACGAGCTATTCGGCTCCCCTGACGGTCAAAGCCCGTTTGACGAATAAAGAGACGGGCGAAATCATTGAGAAGGATATCTTCATGGGTGATTTCCCGTTGATGACCAAAGAAGGAACCTTTATCATCAATGGTGCCGAGCGCGTGGTGGTCAGTCAGTTGGTGCGCTCCCCTGGCGTCTACTTTACCGCTGATGAGGATGCCGCGACTGGCCGCAAGCTCTTTGCCGCCAAGTTGATCCCTGGACGTGGCGCGTGGCTGGAATTTGAGACGAGCAATAAGAATCTGCTCTCGGTCAAAATTGATCGCAAACGCAAGTTGCCGGTGACGACGCTCTTGCGCGCGATCGGCAGCCTGGCCAAAGAGCAATGGCACAATGAGCAGCTTGATCTCTCCAGCGATCAGGGCATTCTCGATGCGTTCCGCGATGTGGATACCGACGAGAACGTGCGCTTTATTCAGGCGACGCTGGACCGCGATCCCGTCAAACGCGAGGACGAGGCCCTGCTGGAACTGTATAAAAAGATGCGCCCCGGTGATCCGGCGACGATCGATAACGCGCGTTCGCTGGTCAAGAATATGTTCTTTAATGCCCGCCGCTATGATCTGGGTAGCGTGGGCCGTTATAAATTGAACCGCAAGCTGGATCTGTCGGTGCCGCAGAGCACGCGCATCCTGACGCAAGATGATATCGTGAATATCATTCGTCGCCTGGTTGCGCTGGATAACGGACGGGGCAAGAAGGACGATATTGACCACCTGGGCAACCGCCGCGTGCGTTGCGTGGGCGAGTTGATCCAGACGCAGTTCCGCGTGGGTCTGTTGCGTATGGAGCGCGTCGTGAAAGAGCGCATGAGCATCCAGGAGCCGGGCCAGGCGACGCCAAACGCGTTGATTAATATTCGCCCGGTGGTGGCCGCGATGAAGGAATTCTTCGGCGGTAGCCAGCTCTCTCAGTTCATGGACCAGACGAACGCGCTGGCCGAGGTCGGTCACAAACGCCGTCTCTCGGCTCTTGGTCCCGGTGGTCTTTCGCGTGAGCGCGCCGGATTCGACGTGCGCGACGTTCACCACTCGCACTATGGCCGCATCTGTCCGATTGAGACGCCGGAAGGCCCGAACATCGGTCTGATCGGCAATCTGGCGACGTATGGCCAGATCAATCCGTATGGTTTTGTCGAGACACCATACCGCAAGGTGGTGAAACGCCTGAAGGTGACTGATCCCGGCCTGATCGGGCGCGAGTTGCGTGGCATCTATGGGCGCGAGTGGGAAGATATCAAGCTGCCAGATGGCGAGGTGGTCTTTAAGGCGCGTGCGCATGTGCGTGTGGATGAGGCGTTGGCGGCAAAACTGCAGCAGGCGTTGGGCGAGGGCGAAGTGCGTATTCGTCCGTATGTCACCGCTGATGTTGATTATCGCACCGCCGACGACGAAGAGAATTTCTGGATTGCTCAGGCGAACTCAGCGCTTGATGAGAAGGACGAGTTTATCGATGAGCGCGTGCTTTCTCGTTACCAGGGCGAGTTCGTGATGGGTGCGACGGATAGCATAGACTACATGGACGTTTCGCCGAAACAGACGGTCAGCGTCGCGACGGCTCTGATCCCGTTCCTGGAACACGACGACGTGAACCGCGCACTGATGGGCGCGAACATGCAACGCCAGGCGGTGCCGTTACTGCGTCCTCAGTCGCCGATCTGTGGCACCGGGATGGAGCGCCAGGTCGCGAGGGATTCAGGGCAGGTGGTGCTCGCGCGCGCGACTGGTGAAGTGATTAGCTCGACGGCGCGTATGATTAAGATCATGGACGAGGCAGGCGATATTCACGAGCATCGCTTGCGCAAATTCGTGCGCTCGAACGCGGGCACGTGTATCAACCAGCGTCCGATCGTGCGCAAGGGTGACTATGTGACAAAGGGGCAGGTCATCGCCGATAGCTCCTCGACGGAACTGGGCGAAGTGGCGCTGGGGCAGAATATTCTGGTGGCCTTCATGAGTTGGGAGGGCGGCAACTACGAGGACGCTATTCTGATTAGCGAAGGCATTGTGCGCGATGACTACTTTACCTCGATTCATATTGAGAAGTACGAGATCGACGCGCGCGACACCAAGCTGGGGCCGGAAGAGATCACCCGCGACATCCCGAATGTCGGTGATGAAGTCTTGCGCAACCTCGATGAGCGCGGCATCATCTATGTCGGCGCGGAGGTCGGGCCACAGGATATCCTGGTCGGCAAGATTACGCCGAAAGGTGAGACCGAACTGACCGCCGAAGAGAAGCTCTTGCGCGCCATCTTTGGTGAGAAGGCGCGTGAAGTCAAAGATACCTCGTTGCGTGTGCCACACGGTGAAAAGGGTAAGGTCGTCGAGGTCAAAGTCTTCTCGCGTGAGAATAGCGACGAGCTTTCTCCTGGCGTCAACCAACTGGTGCGCGTCAGCATTGCGCAGAAACGCAAAATCGGCGCGGGCGACAAGATGGCTGGACGTCACGGCAATAAGGGCGTGATTTCGCGGGTGCTGCCCGTCGAAGATATGCCGTTCCTGCCGGATGGGACGCCAGTGGATATCATTCTGAATCCGCTCGGCGTGCCGCACCGTATGAATATCGGTCAGATCATGGAGACGCACCTGGGCTGGGCAGCTCAAGTGCTGGGCTTCAAGATTGCCACGCCGGTTTTCGACGGCGCGACCGAAGAGGATATCGAAAATTACCTGGAGAAAGCTGGTCTGCCGCGCACTGGTAAAGCGCTCCTGTACGATGGGCGTACCGGTGAGCCGTTCGATCATCCGATCACCGTGGGCTATAACTACATGTTGAAGCTGGCTCACCTGGTTGAAGACAAGGTCCATGCCCGCTCAACAGGCCCGTACAGCCTGATTACGCAGCAGCCGCTCGGTGGTAAAGCACAGTTCGGTGGGCAGCGTTTCGGTGAGATGGAAGTCTGGGCGTTGGAAGCCTATGGAGCTGCCAATATCCTGCAAGAGATCCTGACGGTCAAGTCGGACGATGTGGTTGGTCGCGTCAAGACCTACGAAGCGATCGTCAAAGGCGAAAATATTATGGAACCCGGTGTGCCGGAATCCTTTAAGGTGTTGGTCAAAGAGTTGCAGAGCCTGGGTATCAACGTCGAGGTCCTGAACGAAGATGAACAGAAGATTCAATTTGTTGAGGATACCTCGAACGATGTCATGCCCGAACTCGGCATTAACCTGTCCGGTTTCGAAGGAGACCAATAAATTATGAAGTCCGTGGATGGAGAGTCGCGTCAGCCACGCGGCCCTTCATGCGCAGCGTCGACATCGTGCAACGGATTTCATAGTCAGCACCAGGAGGCATCATGCTTGAAGTAAACGATTTTAACGCAATTCGTATTAGCCTGGCCAGCCCTGAGCAGATTCGCGGGTGGAGCTATGGCGAAGTGACGAAACCGGAAACGATTAACTACCGCACGCTCAAACCAGAGAAAGATGGTCTCTTCTGTGAGCGCATCTTTGGCCCCACTAAAGACTGGGAGTGCTATTGCGGCAAATATAAACGCGTCCGTTTTAAGGGTATTGTCTGTGACAAGTGTGGCGTCGAGGTGGCGCGCTCAAAAGTGCGCCGCGAGCGCATGGGCCATATCGAACTGGCCTCGCCCGTCAGCCATATCTGGTACTTTAAGGGCACGCCGAGCCGCATCGGTCTGCTTCTGGACCTTTCGCCGCGTAACCTTGAGCGCATCCTGTACTTTGCTCTGTATGTTGTGACTCACGTAGACGAGGAAGGGCGCCAGGCCGAATTAATGCACCTGGACGAAGAGATGGTCGCGCTGGAGCAGAATCTGGACGAGAAGGTCGTCGAGGAGGTCGAGAGCCTGAAAGCGCGGCGCGATGACGAGAAGCGCAACGTTGAGTCACGGATCGCCGAGGGCAAACGCGAGCTTGAGGCACGCCGCGAACAGAAACTTGAGGAAGCGCGGACCGCTGAGAGCGAGACGCTGGCACGTTTGCGCGAACTTATGGGCGAAGAAGTCGAGGACGAGATCATCTTTGCGCCGACCAGCCAGACCCTCGTCAAAGCTGGCGATAAAGTCAGTGCGAAGGATCTGGAGAAGCTTGAGCGCGCGGCGGAGACGTATCGCAACGATATCGCCAAAAAGGCGCATGAAGAGGCGGTCCAACTGGAAGCGACCATCAGGAGCGATACCGAAAAAAATGCGCTGAAATATCAGAGCGATATCGATAGCGCGCAGACCCGGCTGGAGGCGCAGCGCACCGAGCGTCGTCAGCGTCTTGAGACGTGGAAGCGTGACCTGGAGGGCCTGAAAAAGATGGACCTCCTGCAAGAAGGCCGCTATCGTGAGTTGCGCGATGCCTTCGGTTCGTCGGTCTTCCGCGCTGGCATGGGTGCTGAGGCGGTGCGCGAACTGATCGGCGCGATCAATCTGGAGAAGCTCTCCAACGATTTGCGCCACGAGATCAGCTCGACCGTTGGCCAGCGTCGCAAAAAAGCGACCAAGCGTCTGAAGGTTGTCGAGGCGTTCCGCAAGTCGAACACCTCGCCGGAGTGGATGATCCTGACCGTTTTGCCTGTCCTGCCGCCAGATTTGCGCCCGATGGTGCAGCTCGACGGTGGCCGCTTCGCCACGTCCGACCTGAACGACCTCTATCGCCGCGTGATTAACCGTAATAACCGTCTGAAACGTCTGCTAGAACTCGGCGCGCCTGAGATCATCATCCGCAATGAGAAGCGCATGTTGCAGGAAGCCTGTGACGCGCTGATCGACAATGGACGACGTGGACGCGCGGTGGCTGGTTCTGGCAACCACAAGCTCAAGAGCCTGTCGGATATGCTCAAGGGCAAACAGGGCCGTTTCCGTCAGAACCTGCTCGGCAAGCGCGTCGACTACTCTGGCCGTTCGGTAATTGTGGTTGGTCCAGAATTGAAGCTGCATCAGTGCGGTCTGCCGAAGAAAATGGCGCTGGAACTCTTCAAGCCGTTTGTGATGCGCAAACTGGTGGAGCAGAATTTCGCGCACAATATCAAGAGCGCCAAGCGTTTCGTTGAGCGCATCAAGCCGGAAGTCTGGGATGTGCTGGAAGAAGTCATTAAAGACCATCCAGTGCTGCTGAACCGCGCTCCCACGCTGCACCGCCTGGGCATTCAAGCCTTCGAGGCTGTGCTGGTCGAAGGTAGCGCCATCCAGTTGCATCCGCTCGTCTGTTCGGCCTTCAACGCCGACTTCGACGGCGACCAGATGGCTGTGCACGTGCCGCTTTCTGACAAGGCGCAGGACGAGGCACGCCGCTTTATGCTCTCGACGCGCAATCTGCTGCACCCGGCTCACGGCGAACCATCGATCGGTGCTAGCCAGGACATGGTGCTTGGCTGCTTCTACCTGACGCAGGATCGCCCGAACAAGAAGGGCATGGGGCGTGCCTTTACCGATACCACCGAGGCTCTGCTGGCTTTCCATCATGGCATCGTCGATTTGCAAGCTGTGATCAAGGTGCGCCTGGGCGATGTGCCGATCTATAACGACGCGCCACCTACGAAGCCGGTTCCGTCAAACGGCAAATTGGTTGAGACGACCGTTGGACGTATCATTTTCAACGAAGTGCTGCCAGAGCGCCTGCACTTTAAAAACTACGCCATGAAAAAAGAGAACCTCAAGCAGGTGATTGGCGAGTGCTTCAAAGAGTATGGGCGCGTGAAAACTGCTGAACTGGCCGATGAGATCAAACGCCTTGGTTTCTCGTATGCTACTCGCGCTGGTGCGAGCATCTCCATCAGCGATGTGATCGTACCTTCGGGCAAACACGAGGAGCTGGCAAAAGCCGACGCCAAGATTTCCGAACTGGAAGAGCAGTATCGCGATGGTCTGATTACTGATTACGAGAAGTATCAACAGACGGTCGAGACCTGGAACGAGGCAACGGAGAACATCACGAAGATGGTGGAAACCGTGCTTGATCCTTATGGTTCGATCTACACCATCGCCAAGTCTGGCGCGACCAAGGCGAAATTCCAGCAGATTCGCCAGCTTTCCGGTATGCGCGGTCTGATGGCTAGCCCGTCTGGTAAGATCATCGACGTGCCTATTCGCGGGAACTTCCGTGAAGGGCTGACCGTTGGTGAATACTTTATCAGTAGCCACGGCGCGCGTAAGGGTCTGGCCGACACTGCCTTGAGAACGGCAGAATCGGGCTATCTGACTCGCCGCTTGATTGATGTCTCGCAGGATGTGATCGTCACGGAAGAGGATTGTGGCACCACCGAAGGCATTCTGATCACGAATGCCGATAGCCGCGATATGATGCTGCCGGATATGCGCGATCGTCTGAAAGGGCGTATCCTGCTCGAAGCCATCCCTGGTCTGGACGATGTTGAACCCGGAGATGAGCTGACCGAAGAAGTTGTCGATCAGATCATGAGTATGGGCGTCGAGGTGGTGCGCGTGCGTTCGGTGCTGGGTTGTCAGACGCCACGCGGCGTCTGCCGTAAGTGCTATGGCTCAGACCTGGCCGCGAACGAAATAGTCAAGCTCGGCGCAGCGGTGGGTATCATCGCCGCGCAATCGATCGGTGAGCCTGGTACGCAGTTGACCATGCGTACCTTCCACACTGGCGGTATCGCGGGCGCGCAGGGTGACATCACCCAGGGTCTGCCGCGCGTTGAAGAGCTATTCGAAGCACGTGTCCCGAAAGATAAATCTGAAATTAGCGAGATCGACGGCGTGGTAGAGATTACGAAGGACGAGTCAACGAATCAGCGTACGGTTCATGTCATCTCGACCAACGTCTTCTTCGACGAGTATCCGCTGCCCAAAGGCAGCCAGGTACTGGTGGCCGATCAGGAGCACGTGCAGAAAGATCAGGTCGTTGCCCTGATGCCTGCCGAGGGCGGCAATGAGCCGATCCCGGTCAATGCACGTACCGAAGGCGAGTCCATGCTCAACGCCGATGGTCTGCTGAGTATCCGCTTTGAGGAGCGCGAGGAGCGTTCGTATGCCATCCCGGCAGCGCGCAACATCGTCGTTACCCAGGGGCAGAAGATCCAGGCCGGCACGCCGATTACTGGCGGTCAGCGCGATCCGCAGGATGTCTTGCGCATCCAGGGCCGCGATGCCGTACAGATGTACCTGGTGAGTGAAGTGCAGCACGTCTACCGCAACACCGGTGTGTATATCAACGATAAACACATCGAAGTCATCTGTCGCCAGATGTTGCGGCGCGTCAAGGTCGATGAGCCGGGTGATACCGAAATGCTGCCGAACGACCTGGTTGATCGCTTTGTCTACGCCGACACCAATGCGCATGTCATGGCCGAGGGCGGAGAGCCAGCCACGGCCTCGACGGTCTTGCTTGGCGTCACCAAAGCCTCGCTCAATACCGATAGCTTCCTGGCAGCGGCCTCCTTCCAGGAGACCACGCGTGTGCTGACCGAAGCGGCGATCGAAGCGCAGACCGACCATCTGATCGGCCTGAAAGAGAACGTCATCATCGGTAAACTCATCCCGGCTGGTTCGGGCATTGCCCAGCGTCGCCGTGAGCAGATTGCGCGCCAGCAGGCCGCAGCAGCTCGCCTGAACGCGCAGGCACAGCCGAGCGTCGCTGGCGTTGGAGTTGGGGCTGGAGCGGGCGCAAGTGTTGGTACTCTTGGGCTGACTCTTGACAGCCTGGAAGTTGAGTGATAGTATAGTTTCGGACTTTTAGGAAATTGTAAATCCGAACTTTGCAACACTCTTGTCGTGTCCTGCGTTGTGTGGAAAATATGTGCTGATGATCTCACAACGCGGGCATGACCTGTTATCTCTCCCCAGGGGTTGTGGTATGGGGAAAAGAGCTATAGTTCCCTCTTGCGGGTCTTGCCCGCGAAGCACTTGCTGAGAGTACGTGCTGTACTCCCTGGAACTAGCAAAGACGTCTATCTTTAGAAGCATATTGGGCGTGCATCGGTGCGTCCATTAGGATGATAGGGAGAATCGTTCATTGCCAACGATTAATCAATTAATCCGTAAGGGTCGCTCTCAGAAGAAGAGCAAGGTGAAAGCCCCGGCGCTGCTGTATTCGTACAACGCGCTGAAGAACCGGACCTCCCGTCTGAAGGGGTCGCCACAGAAACGCGGCGTGTGTACGCAGGTGCGTACCATGACCCCGAAAAAGCCGAACTCGGCAATGCGCAAAATTGCCCGTGTTCGCTTGAGCAATCAGATGGAAGTCACGGCCTATATTCCTGGCGAGGGTCACAACTTGCAGGAACACTCCGTCGTTTTGATCCGTGGTGGCCGCGTGAAAGATCTGCCGAGCGTGCGTTATCACATCGTCCGGGGAACGCTGGACAGCGATGGAGTCTCGAAACGCCGTCGCGGTCGCTCCAAATATGGGGCGAAACGACCAAAACCCGGTCAGGCCGCAGCCCCAACCAAGGGCAAACGCTAAACGACTTAAACAAACGAACGATACCACCTGAACGCCTTCAGGTAGGTCGGAATAAGGTTCAGTGCCGTCGGCGTAGAGCGCGGGGTTGCCCCGGTTCCATACGCGGCGCTGAGAAGCGAGTGTTCTCCTCTGCTCAACTTTCGACCTGGAACATTCTGTACAGTATGGATAGGCACTCGTGGGAGGCGTCCGTCATGGATCGCAGGCTTCATTAGTCGGCGATTACAACGACGCCTTTTGTGGTGTCTGCTAGCTTGAATGAAATGTTCCACACCGTAGTTTCGCCTTTTAGAGAAGGCAGCAGAGTCTCGTTCAGCAGCACGCGCGTCAAGGACGAACGAGAGAACAATACAGACGCACCAGTTGATGAGGAGGGACAGTCCCTTGCCAAGACGGAAACGAGCTATCCGGCGCATAGAGCTGCCGGACGCGAAATTTAAGAGCAAAAACGTCAACCGTTTTATCGGGAAGCTGATGCTGGACGGCAAGCGCAGTCTGGCGGAACGCATTCTCTATAATGCCTTCGATATTATCGAGGCCAAGCAGAAACGACCGCCCCTGGATGTTTTCGATCAGGCGGTAAAAAATGCGACCCCCAATCTGGAAGTGAAACCCCGCCGTGTCGGCGGCTCGACCTACCAGGTGCCTGTGGAAATCCGCAGGGAGCGCGGCAACGCGCTGGCCATGCGCTGGCTGATCCGTTCAGCTCGCACGCGTACCGGAAAGTCGATGTCGGAGAAACTTGCCAGTGAGTTGATGGACGCCGCTGCTGGTCAGGGAACAACCATTAAGAAACGCGAGGAGACCCACAAGATGGCGGAGTCTAACAAGGCTTTCGCTCATTACCGTTGGTAACAACAGATCATGGCTAGAGAATTTCCACTGGAAAAAACACGCAATATTGGTATTATTGCTCACATAGACGCGGGTAAAACCACCACCACCGAACGCATTCTCTTCTACACGGGCAAGATCCACCGGATCGGTGAAGTGCATGAAGGGTTGGCGACGATGGACTATATGGTGCAGGAGCAGGAACGTGGCATCACGATCACTTCTGCCGCCACAACCTGCTTCTGGCAGGACCACCGCATCAATATCATTGATACCCCCGGCCACGTTGACTTTACCGCCGAGGTTGAGCGTTCGTTGCGCGTCCTCGATGGTGGCGTTGTCGTGTTTGACGCTGTCGCTGGCGTTGAGCCTCAATCCGAGACGGTCTGGCGTCAGGCGAATAAGTATAACGTTCCACGTATCTGTTTTGTGAACAAGATGGATCGCATGGGCGCTGACTTCTGGCGTACGGTGGGAATGATCCGCGAGCGCCTGGGTGCGAGCCCGGTCGCGATTCAGTTACCGATTGGCTCGGAGAGCAACTTCAAAGGATTTATCGATCTACTCGATCGCGAGGCAGTGGTTTTTACCGACGATCTGGGAACCACGTCGGAGCATGTTGGCATTCCAACCGACATGGAGGCCGAGTACAAGCAGCACCTTGAGGAGCTGATTGAGAAGGTTGCCGAGACTGACGAAGAACTGACGATGAAGTACCTGGAGGGTGAGGAGATCTCGAAAGCAGAGATGGTCGCAGCTCTCCGTAAGGCGGTCATCGCTGGTACGCTGGTTCCGGTCATGTGCGGATCGTCGCTGAAGAACAAGGGTGTGCAGGCGATGCTCGACGCCATCGTGGCGTTCCTGCCTTCGCCGCTGGATATCCCGGCTCCCACAGGAACCAATCCTGATACCGAGACCGAGGAGAGCCGCGAAGTGAAGGACGACGCGCCGTTTAGCGCGCTGGTCTTTAAGATTGTTTCCGATCCCTTCGTTGGGCGTCTCTCCTACTTGCGTGTCTACTCCGGTACCCTCACTAAAGGTGCGGCTGTTGAGAATAGCACGAAGGATAAGAGCGAGCGCGTCGGACGTCTGTTGCGTATGCACGCCAATCGTCGCGAAGATATTGACGAGATTCGCGCGGGCGACATCTGTGCCGCGGTGGGTTTGCGCAACACCTTCACCGGTGATACGCTCTGTGACGCGGCTCATCCGATAGTGCTGGAAAACATCGTCTTTGCTGAGCCAGTGATTGAGCAGGCTCTGGAACCGAAGACGCGCGCTGAGCAGGATAAAATGGCGATCGCGCTGGGTAAACTGACCGAGGAAGATCCGACCTTCCGTGTGCATACCGATCCTGAGACCGGCCAGACGATTATCGCTGGCATGGGCGAGCTGCACCTGGAGGTGTACGTGGACCGCCTCTTCCGCGAATTCAAGGTCGAGGCCAATATCGGTCGTCCGCAGGTGGCCTATCGTGAGACGATCACGAAAACCGCTCAGGCGCAAGGTAAACACGTGCGTCAGACCGGTGGTAGCGGTCAGTACGGCGATGTCTGGATTAAGGTTGAGCCGAACGAGCGCGGCAAAGGCTTCGAGTTCGTCAACGGTATTGTCGGTGGTGTTGTGCCGAAAGAGTATATCAGGCCGGTTGAGAACGGCATTCGCGAGGCGCTGGATAAAGGGATTGTCGCCGGGTATCCAATGATCGATGTGAAGGCTACTCTCTATGATGGGTCATATCACGATGTTGACTCAAGCGAAATGGCGTTTAAGATCGCCGGTTCGCTGGGCGTCAAAGCAGCGGTCAATAAAGCGGCTCCGATTATCCTCGAACCGATTATGCTGGTCGAAGTAACCACTTCTGATGAATACTACGGTGATGTTATTGGCGACCTCAACCGCCGCCGTGGCACCATTCTAGGTATGGACAATCGTGGAAATGTGGCTGTGGTGAAGGGACATGTTCCCCTGGCCGAAATGTTCGGCTATGTGAATGATCTCCGTTCAATGACCAGTGGCCGCGCGAGCTATTCGATGGAATTTGCACACTACGATCCGGTGCCGCGTAACGTCGCAGAGACGATTGTCGCGAAAGCCGTGAGGTAGTTTCCCGCAATACATTTCTTGAAGGGCTTACCATCCGGTAAGCTCTGGGGCAAGAGCTTGAAGCACGCGAGTAGGGCTATAACTAACTTGCGTGCTTCATGGCCCACCAGCTTCGGAGCCAAACTCAGGGGAGAGGCCTACCGAAAAAGCTATTGCTCTTTTTCGTTTGTCAGCACGGGGTGCTGGCGAAACGCTTAATTTATAACGAGTGCATCGCAAAGGTGCAGCCCCTGATGTACATTATTTGCACTGAGCACTCTGGAGGATGAGGAATACTCATGGCTAAGAAGAAGTTTGAGCGAACAAAACCCCACGTGAATGTGGGCACGATTGGACACATCGACCACGGCAAAACGACCCTGACCGCCGCGATCACCAAAACCCTGGCAACCTTAAGCCCGGAGAACAAGTATAAGGCGTTCGACCAGATCGACAACGCGCCCGAAGAGCG
>Ga0197907_10361183_pt1 | contig 12327 bp, 2 predicted proteins | sample DielMetaTC5am2_FD_146309 | JGI IMG/M metagenome (GOLD analysis project Ga0197907, IMG submission 146309) | Corn rhizosphere microbial communities from Kellogg Biological Station, Michigan, USA - Diel MetaT C5am-2 (Metagenome Metatranscriptome)... | ecosystem: Host-associated > Plants > Roots >...
AATAAACAGAAGTCAGAATGGAATTCCGTTTCTCAGGTAGAGCAAAGCTGTAATTTCTCATTTACGAATGTTACTTTGCCCTATTTCAATGCATTGATGAATATTCCATTCGCGTATGGGCGGAAACATTTGCATTCCTCAATAAATTTTGAACAGAGTTCTTCGTCTTTCTCAAGCTAAGGTTACAAAAGTTCGCATGAACAACAAAAATGAATATTCGTCTCCTAATTTTTCAAGTTTTTTTTTTTTTAATTATTTTCTACGTCTAACAAATTGAAGAGATGGCGTAAATATTCTATAATGACAAAAAGTATCTTTTTCTATAAATTTGGACTTTATTTTTTATTTTCTTTTAATCGGAATGCTTTGATCTTTTTAAAACAGTCTCACTAAATTAAACATTAGCTTATCTAAGTGGATCTGTTACAATGTGGGTTATGCTTAATTTTTATTCGTCTCGAAAATCTCTTTCGCTTTCCCTTGAAAAAAAAAAGAAAAGACGAAGAAAAAACACTTTGGTCACATGATTGACAACGTTCATGACCAATCAAAATTTCAATAACAAAACAAAAGAAAATTTTATTCGAATTGCAGCAAAATGGGAAAACCTTCAGTTAGAGTATTTAATGGTTGTTCGATTTGTTTCATTTTCTATCATTTTAACTATAATTAAATTTCTAAATTAAAAACAAGTTTATACAAAATGACCAGAGATATAATTATTTATATTTCTTTTCTAATTCTCATCCTTCAATTTTCGTTTTTCTCGCCTATTTCTCTCTCTCTCTCTCAATAAATCTAAATTCATTTGATCTTCTTTTTTTTTGTTAAATTACAAATTAAACGCTAAATGACCTATTTTTTGTTGATGAACTTCTCGCCATGCATTCATCTCATTGGATTGAAATTAATGATTTGATTTTTGGATTTTACGCTAAAGCTGCATTCGTCTCAATGACCAATTTCACTGTCACTGTCGCTTTTGTCTTTTTTGCCTGTGTATGCGTGTCGCTTTAGTCTATCGTAAAGATCATCTTTAGTACCATGTAAACCTTCTTTCATATATGTTTCATTATAGAAATTTGGCATTTCCCATGCATCTTCTTCATCATCATAATAATGTGCATAAGTACTTTGATGTGATGGTGCTATACTTTCAGCATATGGTGCATGTGCTCCGTAATAGAAATTCACTTGTGATCCAGTTTGATCTATGGCAGGCGTTAGCATTTTCTTGGGGTCTTTCTTTTTCGTTGATCGAACGCAAATCATCCAAATTAATAGCACAATAATGACAAGGAATATTACAACAGCAGCGATGCCGCCGGCAATGTATGCAAATTCAGATCGCTCCAAACATCGCGGTCCAGTGAATGAACCAGAGCATCGGCATGACGGTGTTCCCTTCAAATCTTTCACACATGTGCCGGCATTATCACAATAATTATCACAAACATCAACGCAATGCGTTCCATTTCCATTGAAACCTGGCTTACATTTGCATTCAAAGTCTGATGTTTCCGGTATCAAAAGGCAGTACGCGTTTTGATCACAGTGAATTTGACCTTCTTTTATTGTTTCACATGGATTTGTGCATTCTGTTCGGCTTGTTGAGCCAGTTGATTTTGTGCTGTGATTGGGTGGGCATGCGATGCATGACGTTTGTTGTGGCTCAGATTGATAGAAACCTTTTTTGCATTCAACGCACATGTTTAGTGTGCCATTTAGATATGTTCCTGGTTGACAAACTGGCAATGAGCATTCTTCAATCGACGATGCGCCAACTTTAGGTGTTGTTCTTCCCAATGGACAAGCTGCGCATGTTGGTTGAATTCCTTGTGAGCGATATGTTCCGCGTGGACAAGCTTCACATCGGCCATCGTTGCCCAATTGTTGGCCAGACGCACATTCGTCACGACATTCTTCGCGCGATGTTGCTTCTCCGGAACGTGTCGTTTGTCCCAAGCCACACAATAAACATGAGAATGATCCTTCTTCTGGTTGATAGAATCCATGGCCACATGATCGGCAGAGACCACTTTCCGTATCCAAATATTTTCCAGGTGGGCAGCGTTCTTTACAATCTGCTGCAGAGCGAGCACCAACTCCGGCTGTAACACCGAGTCTTCCAGCGATATTTGGACAACGCAAACATTGTAATTGGCCTGTTTCAGATTGGTAGCTTCCTTGTGGACATGGATTACATGTTTTGTTTGCTTGGTCGAAGTACGTGCCGACAGCGCATGGAACGCAGTCTGGTACCATAACAACTTGGCCAACTGGACAAGCATATTCAGAAGACAGATTCAATGATGACGGATCTGGGACAGTGTTTGGTAAGATGTCTTGAACAGCAAATTGATTTTCTTCCAAAATCAATTTTTGCAATAAGGATCGAACATCGGAGCGTTCGCCAGTTGATGAATGCAGGATTGGATCATTAACAGCTGGGAAAGCGATTTCCAATGTGTACGTATCGCCACCTTGTTGTCTACTTTCTCGGTTACGTGATGTTGCGTCATTTTGTTGATCGTCTGGTGAGTTTCGATCGACAGGCACTGCAACATTAACGACATAGGTGCCACCATCTGTGTCATCGGCTTGACGACGAACACGGTTTGCTTGTCCACCACGATAATGGTCGCAATTGATGTCGATTTGGATGTCTTTGCATTCACGTGATCCTTCAGCTGCATACGAGCAGAAGTTCCAATCTCTGTTCAAAGCGTTGATAGCATTTCGAACACGTTGACGTAACACTCCTTGACCAGCCTCATTACACAGAACGTCAGATGGGAATAGCATTTTAATTCTGAACACACGCTGTGCTGGCTTAGCTGATGAACATGATGGATAAACAAGCTGTTGAGTTGGATTTGACGTTGGTCGCCAAAAACCTTCGGCGCCACAAGTGTAAAATTCAGGAACTGGCTCAGAGAATCTTAAGCCTGGATTACAGCTGATTTCACACACTTTGAATTGGCCGCCTGCTCCCCAATCTTTACAGCTTTGAGTACCGCCAACTGGATCTGGTAATGTTGGACAGAATTCTGACAAGACAGACACCTTGAATGTGCACGTTGCGGTATTTCCAGCTGCATCAGATGCAATGTATGTGATATCGTATGTTCCCCACAGCAATGTTTGACCAGATCGATGGCCACTTCGTTCAATCACTCGAATTACACCAACATTATCGGTAAATTCTGGTTCGTCCCATGTCACTTGTGCTGAGCCATTTCGTGAAATAATCCATAAATCGCCTGGACAATGTTGCACTTGTGGTGGCTCTTTGTCAACATCAACTTGTGTGCATTGAGTTCCAGCAAATGATGTAGTGCATTTCTTTTGTCCGCACGACGATGGAACACTTCTTTCGACACCACCTGACGTTACTTCATAGCCGGCCCAATTCAAAATTAGATCGCTATACAAAATTGGCTCACTGCGACAATCACGAACTTGTTTTTGAATCTCTGATGTTACATCAAGTGCACGTGACCAAACTTGAACTTTTGTAACTCTTCCTTGGAAACCAGCTTCCGTGTAGGTGACTGATGATAATGATATTTTCTCTGGTTGTGGCTTTCCTAACACGGCCCATGCGTATTCAGGTAATGTTCTTCCACTTCCATATTCGGTCTTGCTTGCAATCAAACCTTCTGTGATCAAAAGTAATTGACCAGTTTTTCCATCCCATACGACGGCAATGTGATGCCAGTTGCCATCGTTAATCATAGCATATTCACGGAACGATAAGAAAGCATCCTGTAAATCACTGAACAACGAGACTTGAACACCACTCGAATGCGCTTGGATCATTAGACGGCGTTTCGAAGTGATGCGTGATGAGTCAACAGCGTATAATGTGTAGAAAATGCCTGAATCATCTTTTTGTGCGAATTGAACCCACATTGCAATTGTTAAGCTATCGCCACCACCGGTGGAGAATGGAATTACTTGTGCAGCAGTTGAGCGAGTTGGATCGCTGAAGTAAAGGTCATAGTCCACTTGGATTGTTTTACGACAATCATCGCCAGTTAAATTGAATGGACATTGACAATAAAAGCCACTTGGCAAGTCAATACATGTTGCGCCTGGAGCGCATGATGTTTCTTTGCAATCAACAATGTCCCGTTCGCAGTTCTTGCCAGTGAACCCAGGTGGACAAATACAAGTGTATCCCTGGCCATTATCAACGCAAGAAGCGCCATTTTTACAAGTGCCAGCTTCGCATGCATCAAACTCATATTGGCAACCAACTCCAGTGTAATCATCTGGACATGTGCAATTCAATCCAGAGCCAAAGTCTCGGCAAGAGCCACCATGCATACATGGATTTCCAATGCAACGTTCTGGTGCGGTTTCGCATTGTTTTCCATCGGTTCCGCTTGGACACACACAGAAGTAATCTTGGAATAAGTCAATGCAGCTTGCATCATTTTTGCATGGATGTTGAACAGAACATGTTTCAACTTGTTTTTCACAATTTACACCAGTCCAGCCATCCTCGCATTCGCATTCGTATGAACCGATGTGATCTGTGCATTTTCCACCGTTCAAACATGGAGAGAATTCGCAATCATCGATATTTGTATCGCAGGTCTCGCCACTGTAGCCGACACGACATTCGCACACATATTTATTGTCCAAGTCAATGCAGCGATTTGTTCCAACCGGATTACATGGATCGCTTAAGCATTCATCGATTGGCGCTTCGCATTGTAAGCCAACGTAGCCTGGTCTACATTTGCACACAAAGCCATCAATTTCATCAATGCAAGTAGCGCCATTTTGACATGGATTGCTTTCGCAATCATCAATCATGTGTTGGCAATTCTTTCCAGTGAAGCCTGGCTGGCAATTGCATGTATAACCATCGATAAGATCATGGCATGTTCCGTCATTTGCGCATGGATTTTCCATGCAATCGTTGATATCGATATCGCAGTTTTCTCCCGACCATCCTGGCTCGCAAACACATTCATAATTGAACAATCGATCAATGCAAACTCCATGAGCACATGGCTCAGATAAACATAAATCAACCTTTTCGTGACAACGTTTACCAGTGAATCCTGTTGGACATTGACAACTAAAATCGTTGATTAAGTCTGTGCAATTTGCTCCCAACAAGCATGGATTTTCAGCGCAATCATTAATGTTATTTTCACAGAATTGGCCGCTCCATCCTGGCACACATTCGCATTTGAATCTTCCTTGTTTCAATGCAATGCAAGAAGCTCCATTTGAACATGGATTTCCATTTGCTGTGCATGGATCAATTGTTACATCGCAATCATTTCCGGTATATCCACTTCGACAAAGGCATGTGTAATTGCCGTATCCAGCTTCATTTTTGCACATTGCTCGAGTTGGGCAAGTGTCAGCTCTGCAGCTGCTTTCTTCTTCTTGACAATTTTCACCAGAATATCCAGGTGGACATTTACAGCGGTAGCCTTGAGGCAAATCAGTACAAATACCTCCGTTGTAGCAAGGTTGTGATGCACATTCATCTATATCGATTTCACAACGGCGACCAGAGAATCCGGCTGGGCAGAAGCATTGAATACCGTGACCCATTGGAAGGCACAGTCCTCCATGTTGACAAGAATTTTCTTGACAAACTACGGCTTTGCAATCCTCACGACCGGTCGTTGCTTGATTATCAGTTTTCATATTCGATGGACATTCATTACACGAGATCGATCCGGCAGAACTTTGATAGAAATGAAGTGGACATGGCGAGCATGGAGCCAAGCCAGTTGCTGAATAGAAGCCTGGCGCACATTTTGCGCGACAATACTCTTTTCCTGATGCGCCTGGTTGATATGTGAACGTATTTTGTGGACAAGCTTGACAATCCTTAAATCCACCAACTGGTGGTTCGCCTGAGTATGAATTGCGAGGACATTCCAAACATGGAACCAATCCGCTATTTGGTGAATATGTTCCGAATCCGCAAACTGGAATACAATCGTTTATTGATTTCGAGCCTTCTTCACGTGTGTATGTTCCGCTTGGGCAAGCATTGCAGCTTCCCTGACGGTCACGGCTTTGATAGTATCCTCGAGGACAATAAGTACAAGTGCTTTGCCTTTCACCGGCAAACGTTCCAGCTGGACAATGTAAACAGCGTGGAACATCATTTGGATCCATATTCAAGACTTCACCGACGTTACATTCAAAGCCACGTTCGATATGACTCTTCAAAGCTCGCAATTGTGGACATTCATTACCAACGCTAGTTACATTCAGCAATCTCTCGATCACAGCACTGGCTTGTGGGTACGTCAAACCGAAAATTAAACTTAATGTGTGTCCACAATGATCATAGAGGTCAACTGATGACCGATCAGCTGGAATAATAGCCAAAACAAAGTCGATACGAACAACGTTCTCTTCCAAAAGTGTTGAATGTGAGCGGAGGAACGATACATTTGTATTTGAGACAGGTGAGCAACGTGCCGACAACAATTGATTCAATCCAGCGTAATTTTGTTGCAATAAATCTTGATATTGTGTCAAACATGATGGTGCAACTGCTCCGAATGCTCGGTAAGTAACTGATGCGGTAACATGATAATCGGCTTGTTCTGTATTTTCCGAAACACAGTCCGGTACAATTGAGTTTGGACGCCATAAGCGTTGCTGTTCACATGAGAACACTTTTGTCTTTTGGCCATCAGTGAATCGATAGCCAGGCTTACATCCAGCAATACATTCATAGCCGCGATCGTTTGGAATACAATTGATCGCTCCATTTTCTGGTGCTTGCAGGTCCCAGTCAAGACAAGTGCTTGGTTGAACTGAAACTTGGAAGTGGCAACTGGCCTTGTTTCCAAATTTATCTGAAGCGACGACAGTGACATTTTCAAATTTACGAATTGGAATTACGGCTCGTGGCGGAATAAATGCAAGCGAAACTTCGCCTGAATCATCGCTGACCTTGATGCGCTTACGTGTTTCATTGAAATTGATTGAGTAACTGTCTTGCTTATCGACTAATTCAATGACAAAGCTTTGTGGACAATCCAATTTCGGTGGTGTTACATCTGGCACAGTGATGTTAATTTCACAAATGGCAACATTTCCATCGTAATCGAATGCAACATACTTAACAACTGTGTCTTGGAAAATGTGCATTGGCGTCTTGAAATACTCTGGTTTTACTTCCAATCGTGCAATCGATCCGGAGTTATCAACTGCCGTTGGCTCAGTGAAGTTAACTGGCATAATCGCTCCATTTGCATCACGTCGAACGACAATTGGTTGTTGTGGACAGTTCTGGAATACTGGTGGCTCATTATCAACACACGGAGAGAAGCCGTAATCATAGCCGAGTAGTGGCTCTTTCGCTGGCTCTTCGCAACCCATCAATTCGAATTTCAAGCAAGCATTGTCCATGTAACTGACAAGACCCAAAATCACAAATCGCGCTGAGACGAACTTTGGTAATGTGATCATTGCCAATTCACCGTAATTTCCTGGATCTCTCATAGTAAGATTAAAGTTCGGGAAGTAGACGACATAATTTTCATGCTCGGATTGTTTGTAGAAGAAACGAATTTCAGTCGGTCTTCCAACAATGTCATTTGTGACGACACCTTTCACCAAAATCGCCTTAACACGATAAACGTCACCCAAATCAACGTTGACATAAGTGAAAGCCTCTTGCTTACCACACCATCCAGTAACTGAGTTCAATCGAATATTTCTAGCCTCGTAGTTCATTCGTTCAGATGTTGCATTGATGGCGCTGTCTGGAATGCGGCCGGATGTGATACCTAAAGGTTTGATAACCTTGCACTCTGGCTCGCGAATACATGTGATTGGTCGTGGATTGATTAAAATGTAGCCAGGTCTGGCACAGCTGAAATGAACTTCGGATCCTTGTTCATAGCTCCGTGCGATTTGACTTCCGTCGCTTGGTCTGCCAGGATCTTCACAAACTGGCCCTTCACACCGTAAATCGCCGAAATCCCAAATGCCATTGTCTTGGCAACGAACGACATTATCGTGTTTTTCAGTTTCTCCAGCCAATTTGAATGTGTTTTGGCAGCCAAAGAAGAATGAACTTTGATATCTTGTATCGACATATTGACCGTATTCAGCGCCTGGTGTTGGCATTGGCATACCGCAATCGGCTCGTGGACAGCTTGGCTGTGCGCCAGATAACCAGTAGTCCGGTAGACCTGGTTTTGGATCGTAAACACATTGACGGAATGTTGATGTTGCCGTATTTCTCAATTTACGACCAGCTGAATTACATGTTAACGTGACATTATCTTTGAATGAAACTAAAACACTTGCTGGATCTGGACGGATAACAGTTAATCCACCGACTTTATCGTCAGGAAGTGAAACGCATTTTGCATATAAACATTCTGGCACTGTTCCATTCCATTGTCCGTTTGATAAGCAAAGAAGTGATGAGCTGCCCGACATAACATAGCCGAAGTCGCATTGAATTTTCACCAAATCACCGAAATGATAATTTTTTTTGGTCGATAAGAGTTTTCCATTTTCAGGCGAAACGAGATTTGGACACAAAACTGGAACGCATGATTTATTCAATTGCAATGTGTCGCCATCACGAAGACCGGTTTCTGTTTTTTCAATTGCATATTCAGCGGTACCGTTTTGTGTGAACAGCTCATAACCTGGATTACAACCGCATGAGAAACTGCCTGGAGCGTTGATACATTTTTGATCGCATCCGCCATTATTTTTTGCACATTCATTCACGTCAACACAGTCTAAACGAGTGCAGCCTGTTGGCTCTAAGCGCAAACAAGGAGCGCCAACAAAGTCTTGAATACGGAAGCGAACAAAGCGTGCTTCGATTGGAATTGGTAAATTCAAAATGGACAAGGTTGGCTCTAAAATGCGGAACTCAACAGCTGTTCCATCTGGATTTGCATAATCCTTGAAAACGTCAGCCAAATCATCGGTGTATTGCAAGCGAACGGCTGAGGTAAACGCAATTTGACCATCATGTCGTTGTACTGCCATTGTTCTGAATCCACGGATAATTGTTGGTGCTTTAAAATCGATTGTGACCCACTCTTTGGCTTCCTCACTTGAATCAGCACACCAACCGATTGACGCCAATCGAACATTTCGTTTGTCGTATCCTTCTTCTGTTGATGAAACAATGATGCTTTCGTCGGCGATTCCCATATTTGATAAGCCAAGATCTCCAACTGGACGACATTCGGTTGTTGGCGCAAATCCTTTTTTGCATTTACATTGGAATGATCCAGCTGCATTTTTACATTCGGTCGATGCCAAATCACATTGCGATTGGTTGCACTCGTTGATATCGTCACAAGTTGGTACATTATCAAATGCTTGATCTGGATTGCATCGAATAATATTCGTTCCGTTCAATTTGTATCCTTTGTAGCATTGGACGCGCGCCTCATCTCCAAAATAGTATTTTCGTAATGGATCGACGATGAAACCATTTTTTACTTCTGGCAATTTATAGCAAAGCTTTCGCGAGCACGATGGGACAACACCACTCCATGTTCCGTTCGACATACAATTCAAAACTGGATGGCCGGTACGTTCATATCCAGGTGAGCATTCAAAACGAACGATTGACCCATAACTTCTGCCGCCTCCATTCAATAATGTAACGTTTGCGTGAGCAACTTCTGGTAATGCTGGACATTGAGAAGCCAAGCAAAGGGGCAACGATGACCATCGTCCATTTGCTAAGCAAGCAATCTTCTCGAATTCTCGACCTGATGAGAAAGCGAAACCAGCATAACATTGATACATAGCAACTCCATTGTATGTTACATTCGATGAGCCGGTCGAGAATCCATTATCGATTTGAGGAACTGGACCACAATAAACTTCTTGACATTTTGGAATGTATTCAATGCTCCATTTACCACCTTTCTGGCAAACAGTTTGCAATTTCGATTTTCCTGTAGCAAATTCTTGGCCCGATGGACATGTGAATTGAACGACTGTTCCGAATGCTGTGTCTCGGCTTGAAGCCAAGGCGCCTTCACCCGGTTTCAAGTCTGGACAATCGGCTGAGAATGTCGCTGTAAAGCCAGGTGCGTTGTGCAGTGAATCGGAAACGAATCGAATCAACATTTCACCAGATGAAGCGGTGAGTGTTAATTTTGGAGCTGTTGTGCCGCTAAAACCTTTTCCTGAATGCAATCGCAATCCAGATATCGAGGAACCATCATAGACTTGAACTGAATCAGTTGGATTAACATTGAACTTATCAAACCGCAACGAAAGTGGTGATTGACTTGGATTTTGAATTTTGAATAAACATTCTTGATTGTTCGGATAGCTGCTCAAGCCGAAAGCTGGTGATTGGATTGTTCCATTAAATGCATGCAACGTTGCACGACATCCTTGTGTGTAGCGAATGTTGAAGCCCTTGCCAGAATCACCAAGGCTTGTTTTCAAATACAAGTACAATTTGTTTCCAGTTGAAATGATAACGCGTGTGTTCTCTTCGGTTTTTCCTGATAAACGAGCCAAAATTGGACTGTTTGGTTTGTCGCCATCGCGAACCAACAAATAATCGCGACCAGTGGCCAAGTCCAAGTCTTGAACCTCGAGTGAAATGATGCGTCCAGATTGTGCTTGTAAAATATACAAACATTCCAATCCAGCTGGATATTGTTTTGGATAGCCGCTGCTTGTTAGAACTTGGCCTTGTGCTGTTGCACGCAACACACCGCCACAATTTTGTGGCTCAGTTTTCCACGTTGCGCGGAAACCTTTACGTTCAACACTTCCATCTGATGTAAATTTGACGATCATGAAATTGGATGCGGTGACAAATGGCTTGTTTGACAATTCTTCGCGACCGGATAATGTTGCCATTGAAACAGCTTTATCCTCAGTTCGGCCACCAACCAAAATTTGGACGGTGTCAAAGGTCTTTTCCGTTTCGAATTCTTGGAATTGCAAAATGATGTTGCTGCCGATTGGCCCTTCCAAAATCCATTTACATTTTGACAACGCATTGTATTTGTGTGGATAATTTGGCGATTCGATGACATCGCCGCTGGATTGCATGTGGAAATTGCAGTTGGCTGGACAGTCGAGTTCGTCAGATCCATCGCCACAGTCGTCGACGCCGTCGCACTTGAATGCTTGATTTACACACTCGCCATTCGAACAATGAACAGAGTTTTGTGGACATGCTTGCGATTTGCACATGAATGGAAGTAAACTTTCGCATGTATCCAATTCCCATGATTGAACTGAATTCGAATCAGATGTGACCGCAACACATTCACCTAATTCTGGATTTGGTTGTTTTAATGACCAAAAGCCGGAATATTGCGATACGAGCGTACCAGCTGCCGATTCTAATGTGTTTGTTCGTAAATCATCTAAAGATGCTAAGCCGAGCCAATATTTATTCGACAAACGTTTAGCATCATTCGAATGGACTAATGATAATGTAATATTATTTTCATTAAACGAATCAATGGTAACTAACTCTGCTCCATATCTTCGACATAGTTCAGCTGCCTTTTCCCATGAGTGTTTTATTCCAAAATATTTATAACAATTCAAACCACGTAACTCCCAACCATTCGGACATGAAAATAGCTCCTGTGATAGAATCGGCGAGATAATAACGGTCAGCCAAACCACAACGGCTGCCGTTTCCAACCTCATTTTTAGTATGTCGTTATGTTATCCAAAATTAATCCCAATTGCAATTTTCGTATGTTTTTGCTGCTGAATTCGATTACAAAAATCTAATGATGCTTTTCGTTTAATTGTTCGAGCACAGTTCACAGTATTTCAGTTTTGATTGATTTTTTCTGTGTTCTAATTCTTAGGTTTTTTTAATTCTTCTTCTTTTTATTTGATATATTTTTTACGTGTGCATTCACACAATTCTTCGTCTCACCGAAATGATTTCATCACAAAAAAGAAACAACACTCCACTTATACCATAACTTCGATCTCGGTAAATGGCTGAATGGGGAAAAATAAAGTAAAGAAAAAGCGTTAGAATGTTTTTGGCAAGCACTTCCATAAGCTTGTTGCCATTGTTGTTTATGATTAATCGATGATCGATAGTAAACAGACACGGTGGCTAAAAGATCAAAAAGATCATAGTTATTTCTGGCACAAAACCGTAAAATGGGATTTTTCATCGGTTGAAAAAAAAAAAAGTTAATTTGACACATTTCAGTTCGGAAGATCACATTTCAACGCTGCCCGAACATCATTTATTACTTTGCGAGATGTACACATTTACGATTTGAGCCCACTTTTCATTTCTAATGACAATAAAATAAGTGCTGTACCGAAGTAGACAAG
>Ga0197907_10031323_pt1 | contig 12102 bp, 8 predicted proteins | sample DielMetaTC5am2_FD_146309 | JGI IMG/M metagenome (GOLD analysis project Ga0197907, IMG submission 146309) | Corn rhizosphere microbial communities from Kellogg Biological Station, Michigan, USA - Diel MetaT C5am-2 (Metagenome Metatranscriptome)... | ecosystem: Host-associated > Plants > Roots >...
ATTTAAATCATCATACGAGTTATACACCCTAAAGATGGTCACCTAATACAAAGTTCTCTTAATATAGGACCATAGACTCTATTAGAAATAGGTACAGTTCTCTTATTCACTAAAACAACGCTATTCTCATTAAATCTAATAAAAATACCTGGTAATCTCTTAAAATGAACACAAGAACGTACAACTAGAGCACGATGTAAAGTACCTTTAAAAAACTTTCTCTTTTTAAATAACTTAACTTTATAAAATTTTTTTGGATTTATACGTTTAACAGCCACTAAAACCACATCGCCAATACAAGCAATTTTTTTTTTTGCTGGACCAAAAACCTTTATACATATTACTATAACTACTCCTGTTTTATCACAAACTTTTAATATTGATCCTACCTGTATCATTTTAATAAATTAATTTTATTAAACATCCTTTTATAGTAAAAATTAGCTATTTAAATTTTATCAAATATTTTTTTGAAACTTATCTTTTTAAAAGCATATTAATAATTAAATAAAAATATTAATATTTTAATTTTAATAATTTTACTTTGATAGGTAATTTAGTAGAAGCTTTATTTAAAACTAAAAATGCCCTCTCTTGAGAATTACACAAAACCTCAAATAAAATCTGCCCTTTACGTACAGGAGCCATTCAATAAGATATAGATCCTTTACCTTTACCCATACGTGAAGCTATTGACTTAGAAGTTACAGGTCTTGAAGTAAATAACCTTATTCAAAGCTTCACTCCTTTACCCAAACCTCGTCGTAATGTGCGACGACAAGACTCTATTTGTTTGAAAGTTAATTTGCCAGCCTCCGCTGATTGAATGGCAAAAGAGCCATCCATAGGAAAGAACTGCTTTTGATCAATTAAGCTTAAAAAACTATTATTAACTTTATGATATTTCTTATAAGTTAGATTTTTTGGATATTGTTTCATAATTTATAATAATAAAAAATATAAATAAAATTAGTAGTAAATATTTTCTGGTAGATCCTGAAATTCTGCCATTTGCACTACATTTATTCAAACTTTAACTGAAATTAAACTATTTTTAATAGGTATACAATAATTACCATAATCTATATTAACACAGAAATTATTTAGCGGAACCATACCTAAATGAATTCAGAACGATTTAGATCTTTGTCGTCGAGAAAAGCGTCCTAAACAATGAATTTTAAATCCTCTAAATAACATTGTTGATAATTGATCAGCTTTCTCTCTGGCTTTAGAATAGTTAAAAGCTTTTATACGATTTCATACCTTATAATTAACCGATCAATAAGAATATTTCAAAAAACGATAGTAACTGCGCGATGCCAATTTTAATAAAAATGGATATGGACGTCTAAATCTATCTATTTTTTCAAATATTGCAACACTTACTATAATAAGTCGAAGAATAAAAGTAAATAATTTTTTGAAATGAGGATGACTACGAAAATTAATAAATTTACCATTAATTATAAATACAGATAAATCAATTAATAAATTACTAATATCCGAATTAAATATAATAAAAAAACTATTTAATCTATTAGTAAAATAAATACTAAAAAATCTAACCTTTTCATTATCAAATCCCATATTAGCTAACCAGATATAGATAATTAAGATATCAAAAGTGAATCAAGTTGATACCAGATGAGAAAAATCTCTTAGAAAATTGCTATAACCTTCTGAACAAAATCTAAGAAACTCCCCTCAACCACATTGCAACGCCATTTGATTTAGATTATTTCTAAATTGAAATTTACGTTTTTCACCACCTAATCAAGAATTATACTCATACATCTGAGTAACACGACTAAACTCACGAGTCAATGGATTCAAAACTTTTCGTAAACTCAAATTTTGCCTAAACCTATTTGCTATATAACGTGCTAAAAAAATAGCATTTATACTATCATTACCTATAATATAAAAATCAAATTTTATCTTACATACCTTTAATTGCAATAAAGATGTAGATACTAAGAAATTCAAAACTTCTGAAATATAACGATTCATACCTAAATTACTCTCTAAAATATGAAGAAAGCGAAATAAATGAAAAAGAAGGACTGTATTAAATTTAGCCGTATTTGCCGATTTATTAAACCACCTAGTACAAACTGCTGAAAATAATATTAAAGCTAAAGAGCGTCTCCTAGTTAAATCAGTAATTAATTCCTCATTTCCAAAAAATCTACGCAATCGCAACCCCTTCCCTTTAAGAAGAGCTTTGAATAAACGACCAATAACTTTTGAAGGCATTCCAATAATATTAAATTTATTTAAATATTCTTTATTATCTTTACCAAAACGTATAATATTAAAATTCCTCCTGATTTTTTTATATTTTTTGAAAATTTTCCTTTTCAAACGAACTTCTGCTAATTTCAAATAAATTTTATTTAATTTAATTAAAGGTTTTTTATACTTAAATAATTTAATAGGTCTAATAGAATTTGCCGAAGACCTTAATATATTTCATGACTTCAGAAAATCAACTTTATTTAAACTGGTTCGCTTATAAAAAAGATTACGTAAAGATTTAAACTTAGATCACACTTTACAGCTATTAAATAATTTATTCTGTTTTATTAACTTTGCCTTTATTATTTCAACAGCTGGAATTTCAGATAATTTCTGCACATTAATTTTAGAATATTTTTTTTGCACAAGAGAAATATCTTTAGGAGAAGGAGAGGAAAGATGATTATCTAACTCTCCTTCAGTTCATTTATTAGAAGAATCGCCTAATAATCTATTTTTAGCCTTCTCACGTTTTCATTGAGCCTTTTTAAATTTATCCTCATCCATTAATTTCTCTCTCTCCCTTAAAATAGCTTCTAATTTACGCATTTCTAATTCACGCTTAGATATATATGGCTCTGTAATTCTTTCTACTAAAACTTCAGTAGGCAAACTACCTATCATCTGTAAAAGTATAGTTAAAAACCTTTTTTTCTTAGGTATAACTTGCCTATTTAGCCTTTTTATCTTAACGCCTCCCAATTGAGTAGCTCTAAAAGGAGATCTGGCCTTACCTTTAAACTCCAAAGAAGCTTCTACATTTTTTTTTGTCTTATTATCCTTAAATCACCAAAATCCTTTCATTATAGTATGCCAATAAAGCGAGCCTCCACCCTGATTAAATTCTTCTCGAGAACGTATCAAATATTTCTGCCTATTATTAAATTTTTTTTCTATTTTTTTACGGCGTTCTGGTCAAAATTTAATCCACCTATTAGGTTTGTATTTATAAAGAACTAAATTTGCTTTAATTAACTTACGCCAATGCATTAATATAATAGCTATGCGTTTCTTAATGGCAGCTTCAAACTTTAATTGTTCTATATTTGTTCTAGACTTTAATTTAGATAAACATATGTAATAAATCTTCCTAAGTTTGAATAAATCTGTCTTAATATTGCTAATTTTTAAAATAATTTTATTAAAATTATTATTTCTATCCACATTTGCTCTATTAGACCATTTAAGATAATACTTAAAATAAGAACGCATTTTCCTAAAAGCTAGGTAATATCTAATATTTTTAACAGGTAAGGCAAATAAATTTTTAGCACCTCTGCCTCATCGAATAATTTGAAGACAATAGCCATCTCTCCTTAATAATAATTCAATTTTAGTTGCTATTTTTAAAACTATTTTACTTACCCATTTAGTAACACGAGCTTTAATAAAAGGAGGTTTAGGAGCATCATACCTTAATCGCGTAAAATTTCTAACTAAGACCCATATATTTGCATTTATTAAATTTATTTTTTTTTTATATTTTACTGATTTTTTAATTTTTTTAGGACCTTTCTTAAAATCTACGTAAGCTTTTCTAGAAAAATTATATTGTCTAAAAAAATTATTATTAAATTTTTTAGATAAATATAAACGCTTATTTAATATATAATATTTTCTAAAAATACCTATAAAATCTCTACTCCGAAGCTTTTGCAAAGAAAAATTTAATGGATTTTTATAATAAAATTTGTTAAAAATTTTAAACATTTTAGATAAATATAATTTTATCTCTACTTGTTGAATCTTATATAAAACTTCTTTAGTACAACGAGCCTTCATTTTAATAAATAAACCTGCATAACTAACAAATCACTCTTTTATAAGATCCATATAATTTGCATAACTCATAAAATTAGAAAATTTTCTAAATACATAGAAATGACCAAAATTAGCCTTAATCCTATGAGAAGGATCAGGCCTCTTTCTTCGACTACGAAGTAAACCCCTCGCCCTAACAATATGTTTACCATTAAAATTATATTTATTGTACCTACTACTATTAATCCAACAATCTCCTACCATAACTCGTGAATATTTAAATTTTCTTTTTCTTGAATTTATTAATTTTTTATTTTTTGCATTTCTTAATCTTTCATTTTTTGCATTTATTAATTTACTATAATATGAATTTATAAATTTACTATTTTTCGGATAACTAACCTGATCCTCTTTAAAAAGAACAACTCTATTAACACCGAATCCAAGTCTATCTATACCTATATTACTTAAGCCATTAACCTTAGAACGATTTAACCGCTGATTAGTATATTTACGTAATTTACTTCTTCTTCTGTAAATCTTTGACTTGAACTTATCTAAACAATCATCTACTGATTCTTCCAATGCTCCATCATAATAATATAATTTAACTAGAAAAAGCTTAAATACTTTAACCATATGAAAATGGCTAAATATTAATAAATACTTTACCATAAATACTCTAGAGAAAAATAAATAAATTAAAAAAAAACCGCATTCGCAAACATGACATAGTTAATTCTGCATAATGCGAGTCTTTTGTAAATCAAATGTCAACCCAAGTTTTAAATCACCCCAAACGCGTAGCTGTAGAATTTATTAAATGACCCAAACCTTTAAAATGTAAATTTTTTTAAACTAATCAGTTAAGCTGACCTTAAAATAAGCACATTAATTATATAATAGACTTACTCCTTTGGTATTAAATAACTACCATAGAATATTTTGTTTATTTTATAAGTAATTATATTCTTTAAATCGTCTTCATTTGAACCAAGAATAATAATTACAATAAATAAATTGATATTTATTATATTATGCTGAAGGCATTTCACTATTAAGTAAATTATTAGTAGAAATACCTAACTAAATAAATATTTGTATGATTAAAACTTTAATTAATCTTAATCTAATAACTATTTGTAATCACATAAATAAACGTAAATGCTATAACATAGCAAATTACATGATGAGTATCAGTAGGTATTGGTATTGGTCTAGGTAAAGCTGAATTATATACATCCAGTCAAAAACCAGTTGCTATAAGTGTTAAAATATAATCTCACATAAATATAAATAATTTCAAATTATTTATATTTATAATATAACCAATAATAAGCGCATAACTAAAGTAAATTATTTATATTTAATAATATTTAATTTTACAAGTAAATACAAATATAATAAATTTATTTAACCTCCTTAATAATCTAATATGAAATAATAATAATATTATCATTTAAATCATTTTTTAAACAAAAAAATCACCGTGAATATTATATAATTTATAAATGCATATTTTGAATCTTTAGGTACAATATTTATAGGGTTAGTTTGATGTGAATAACTTCAATTAATTGTCTTAATTAATAAATCGAAATATAAATATAAATCATTTATAGATCATGAAATAAAATCAAAAATAAATTCTATAAATAATACACTATAAAATAAACTTACTCGTACAAGATGAAAACAAAATAAAAGTAAAAATTTACAAAGTATACAGAGAAGCGATCAAAAATCCATATTAAATAGCTTTAGATTTCTCTGTTAACTTTGTTTTTTTCTTTCTTTTACGCTTATTCTTCCCATGAATTAAAGGATCACACCTACGAGTAAAAGCAAAAGCTCCTGTTTTAAAACCTAACATTTGCCCAGTAATATCATGAGATAAAAACCAAATACCATTATAAACTCGCATACGCTTAGAAATGAAAGTAGCTGGTATTAAAGAATTGCGAATACGCAATAATAAATTAGATTTGTAAATAAGGCGTCTCTTAAAGAAAACAGAATGAATAAAAGGTAATTTCCAAATAACACGTTTTTTAACCATAATTATTTAGATTTAGAAAATCACTTTTTATCACTATTTACTGGTTTCACTGTAGCTGTACCTTTAGTCAACTTTGATCATGGTGTTTTAGCCGCAACAGGAGGGGATTTTTTACCTTCCCCTCCTCCATGCGGGTGATCACATGGATTCATAGCCACACCGCGTACAGTTGGTCTAATACCTAAAGATCTCACTAAGCCAGCTTTTTTTTTAGGTATAAATTTATGCGTATTATTAGAAGCCCCACCTATTGTAGCAATACAATAATTAGATATTTTAAAATTTCAACCAGATCTTAACTTAATACTAGCAATATTAGAAGAATGAGCTGTTAAAACAGCACTTGTTCCAGCTGCACGAGCTAAAAGACTACCACTAAATGGATAAACTTCAATAAAACTAATTACAGAAAATAACTTTAAATAAACTAAAGGTAAGGCTGAGCCTAAAGTAAAAGGTACTTTTTTACCAAAAGAACCTGAATATATCTTATTACGCATATCTTTAATCTCTGATAATAAAATATAACTACCTAAACCGTTTTCATAAATTATAAGACCAATTAAAGCTGAATAGTGAAACAATTTAAATTTTTTCACTAAAAAACCATAACAATTAACACGCCTAAATAAGTCTAAATGGTAATAAGACTTATTTGTACCACCTCCACGATGATGAACACAAATACGACCTGAATGGTTACGACCAGAAGAGGAAATCCACCCAATACGCAATTTTTTACTCACAAACGTGAAAATATAATCTATTATATAGAGAGATATATTTGGATTAAAACCTGTCAATTTAGGAGGCCTGTGAAAATTTTTATTAAATAAATTATTAGTAAGTAACATTTATTTTATAAAAATCTTATTTTTATAATTATTTATGTTTAGATCTAAACATAAATTTAGTATATATTCAAAATTTTTCATTTATTATTAAATTTTTCAATATATAAAAGGTTTGATTTGGCATGAATTTGTACCAAAAATTATTTAAAATTAAATTTTTATAATTCAGTTTTAAATAACGATCTCTTAACTCCGCTGATGTATAAAAAGCTACAATGAACAAAGAAAATCAGCCATGAACTAAAAATCTTAAAGAATCTATTAGAAATATAGATTTATTTGTATTTTTATCCAATCCAAATTTAAAAATCAATTTTGAATATTTTGAAGATAATTTGCTCAAACTAGTTTTTAATTCAGTATCTAAATCCATTATTTTAGATTTACACAACTCTGATTTAACTAAATCAGAAATTATTCTAGATAAATATACTCTATCTAAATAAATATAAATTGAATTACTAATATAAGTATTGAAAAAATTATATTTAATATAAATTGCTAATTCTAATTCACCTTCATTACCTTCTTTTAAAGGTGAGTCATTCAAATCTCTACTAGTAGAATCTCGATTAATTAGATATTGATAATCTTTTCAAGATGCTGGATAAAGAGTAGAAAATACATAATAATAATTTTTTAACTGAAGAGAAACTACATTAATATTAAATACATCACATAATATAACACAAAATAGAAATACACCTATTAAAGTAATAAATGAACCCACTGAACTTCAATAATTTCATGTTCAATAAATATCAGGATAATCTGGTATTCTACGAGGCATGCCAGCCAATCCTAAAAAATGCATTGGGAAGAATGTAATATTAACACCAACAAAAGTTAATCAAAAATGTATTCTACCTAAATCTTCTCTAACCCTAACTCCAGAAAACAATTCAAATCAATAGTAAACAGCTGCAAACAATCCAAAAACAACACCCATACTTAAAACATAATGAAAATGGCCAACTACATAATAAGTATCATGTAAAGCAATATCTAAACCAGCATTAGCTAAAATAACTCCAGTAACTCCTCCTAAAGTAAACAAGAATAAAAAACCTATAGCAAATAACATAGAAGTAGATAACTCTATTATACCACCAGCCATTGTAGTTAATCAACTAAATATTTTTATACCTGTTGGAACAGCAATAATCATAGTAGCTGCTGTAAAATATGCTCTACTATCTACATCCATACCTACCGTATACATATGATGAGCTCATACAATAAAACCTAAAAAACCAATAGCTAACATAGCATAAACCATACCTATATATCCAAAAATAGGACGATTAGAGAAATCTGATACAACATGACTTATCACACCAAAGGCTGGTAAAATTAATATATATACTTCTGGATGACCAAAAAATCAAAATAAATGCTGATATAATATTGGATCACCACCTCCAGCAGGATTGAAAAAAGAACTATTAAAATTTCTATCTGTCAATAACATAGTTATACCAGCTGCTAATACAGGTAAAGATAACAATAAAAGAATAGCTGTAATTAATACAGATCAAACAAATAAAGGTATAATATTCATCTTTAAACCAGGTACTCTCATATTTATTACAGTTGCTATAAAATTAATAGCACCCATAATAGAAGAGATACCAGCCAGATGTAAACTAAAAATAGCAAAATCGACCGAACCATCAGAAGCCATAGCACTTAAAGGTGGATAAACCGTTCAACCCGTACCTGCGCCAGCACCGATCATACTTGAGCATATAAGTAAAATTAAAGATGGTGGTAATAATCAAAAACTTAAATTATTTAAACGAGGAAAAGCCATATCTGGAGCTCCAATCATAAGAGGTAAAAGTCAATTACCAAAGCCTCCAATCATTGCAGGCATCACCATAAAGAAAATCATAATGAAAGCATGAGCTGTTACAATGACATTATATACTTGATATTGGCCATTGAAAAATTGGTCGCCAGGAAATGCTAATTCTAATCGAATTCACACAGAAAATAAAGTGCCTATTAACCCAGCTATTAAACCAAATCAAAGATATAAAGTACCTATATCTTTATGATTGGTAGATCATAGTCAACGTCGAATCATTAACTATAAATCGAATAACGTCCCCTCCCAACTTTAATTACCATATTATCTAATTAGATTATTTATATTTAATAATATTTAATTTTACAAGTAAATACAAATATAATAAATTTATTTAACCTCCTTAATAATCTAATGTGAAATTTTAATAGTATTAAAATTTCTTCCATCATTTTTTTACAAAATACCTATTAGGATTTAAAGAAAATCGCTTACCTTTAAGAAGATATATTTTATAATTAATTAATTGATCTAACTCTTCCTTACTATAATTTGTTAAAATTAACTCTTTACGATAAGCTTGATCATCATCTAAATTGACGTAACCAATACCTAACTCATTTAATTCTTCAAGACTACGCGAACCCTTACCAAAGGTATTTACCTCAACTAAACTACAAAACTGCCAATAATCAAATTCAGTATTTGTATAAAGCCCTGAAGCTATTCAAGTATCACGTATGAAATCAGTTTGAATTCTATAAGCCTCTCTACCTGGTCTCCCCTCAAACCCTCGAGGAACTTCCTTTAAACCCATTTCTAATTCTTCTCGTTGTTTTACAAACAGAGATGTATCAAATTGAGCGTCAGATGTATCTACAGTACCAACTAAAGCGAATATTTCCTTAGCTTTTCATGTCTCCATACGTGAACGCTGTGATAATTGAGCAACTAATTTATTTAATATAATATTTTCTTCAATTTCATCCACCTTCTCCGCCTCATAATCATAAGGCGGAGTAGCACGTAAATCTATAAGATCTAACAAATCAAACATATCCATTTCTATATCTAATCAATCTCCTAAGTCAAAGAGACCCTGATTATTTTCAAACTCTTCTTCTATATAAAAAATCTCATCACCATGATACTCTTCTTCCTCCTCATCATCTCATGATCCGTAAACTAAAAGATCTGGTTCATCTTCATCTTCATCACCCATTCACATAATAGCAGCTAAAAAAAAATATAACGTAGCTATATTAGGTAAATCTAAATAAATTAAAAAAATTAAAATACTAAAAAATGAGATTGTTGACTCAAATAAAATAATTTGTTCTTCATCATATTCCATTAAATCTGGTACCATATATAAAAATTATAATATTACTTTTATTACAAAATTGCCCTTTTAATATATAATATATATTTCAGTAAAAAATACTAAATAATTAGTATTTTTAAGCATTTACAAAAAGATTAGAATTAATAAAAAATCCTTCAGTAAAACTATAAACCAAATAATGAACTACCTCTTCCGGTAATTTATTATTTTTTATACTTAATGTACCTTCTAAAGGATAATTATAAACGGATTCGGAATAAAAATCGAAAAATGCCTGCTCAAACCTAGGTACTGTATTGGCAGGCATTCAATCTAAATAACCTCGTAAAGCCGAATATAAAAATAATATTTGTTTATCCATAGAAACAGGTTTGTTATGTTTTTGAACTAATAAACGCGTTAAACGAACACCACGTTCTATTAATTGAGTAGTAGCATCATCAAGAGCAAAACCTAATTTAGTAAAACCCTCAACTTCTCTAAATTGAGCTAATTCTAATTTTAAAGAACCAGCCATACCCTTCAAAGCATTATTTTGAGCTGCTGATCCAACTCTACTCACCGATAAACCCGGAGATACAGCTGGTCTAATACCACTTGAAAATAATTCACGATCTAAAAAGATCTGTCCATCTGTAATAGATATCACATTGGTAGGTATGTAAGCAGAAACATCACTTTGTATTGTTTCCACTATAGGCAATGCTGTAATAGAACCAGAGTTTAATAAATTTGCAGCTCTCTCTAACAATCTCGAATGTACATAAAATATATCCCCAGGATAACCTTCGCGACCTGGGGGACGACGTAATAATAGCGATAATTGACGATAACTTATAGCATGCTTAGTTAAATCATCATAAATTACAAGAACTCGCAAACCTAAATTCATAAAATACTCGGCCATAGCTACACCACAATAAGGAGCAACAAATTGTAAAGCTGCAGATTCTGAAGCAGTAGCCGCTAATATAATAGTAGATTTCAAACAATCTTTTTTTTCTAAAACTTTAGCAATTCTAGCTACAGAAGATCTTTTTTGACCTATAGCTACATATATACATAAAGTATCATTGTTTTTTTGATTCAATATAGCATCTAGCGCAATTGATGTCTTACCTGTTTTACTATCACCAATAATTAATTCACGTTGTCCATGACCTATCGGTATAATACTATCTACCACCTTTAAACCTGTTTCCAATGGTAAATTTACAGGTGTTCGTGAAATTATAGAAGGCGCTATAATTTCTACCATTCTATATCCTCGTGATACTATAGGACCTTTATCATCTACTGGTTTACCTAATGGATCTATTATGCGACCTAATAAAGCCTCTCCTGTTGGTACGCTCAATAATACATCTCTTGATATTACATACTGTCCGGGCTTTACATGAGTATCCGCATCTAGAATAATAGCACCAATCTTTTGATTTTCTACATTTAATACTAAACATACTATTTTACTTTGTGCAGTTATTATTTCAACAGTTTCCCCATAAGCTACTGTTGACATACCAATTAAACTTACAATACCATCTGCTACACTAGTTACTACACCTATCTTCTTAAATATAGAATATTCTTTATTTATTATTTTTTTACGAGCTATCGTAATATTATTATTATTATTTTTACTATTTACGCTTAAGATTTCTTTATCTTTATTTTTTTCTGCCGATAATGTTTTTTTCGCCATAAACTATAATTTAATCTTGTATATTTATAATATTATTATAATATTATTATAAATATACACTTATTTAATTATTAATCTTGTATATTTATAATAATATTATTGCTATTTATAATAAACTAATAAAATTAATTACTAAATTTAATAATTAATTTTATTTATTATTAGAATGGACGGAGGAAATATAATAATTATTTTATGAAATAATTATTCAAATTTATTATATTAAAACCTCACGCTCAAAATTTTTAATTTTATTTTTAGAGCTTGCAG
>Ga0197907_10141478_pt1 | contig 11894 bp, 5 predicted proteins | sample DielMetaTC5am2_FD_146309 | JGI IMG/M metagenome (GOLD analysis project Ga0197907, IMG submission 146309) | Corn rhizosphere microbial communities from Kellogg Biological Station, Michigan, USA - Diel MetaT C5am-2 (Metagenome Metatranscriptome)... | ecosystem: Host-associated > Plants > Roots >...
GGAAGAAAATAAGTAAAATAAACTGCTTCATACCCGGCGGTGGTATACTAGAGTCCACAGTCCTCTTACTTACCAAAGTTTACGTAACAAACTTTGATTGTGAGAGAGTTGATCAAGCCAAGGTAGTCAAAAACACCTGACCAAATCCCTCTTAAAACTTACAGCTAAACTTACATACTAAGCCCTACCACTGGGGATCTAAATATATAGAACTTAATGAAGAATTTCTGCTATTACTACTTAACTAACTTAACCATATTACAATCATGCTAAAAGCCTATAGATAAGGAGCCCCTTCACTAGTAGGACTGTCTCCCTAACGTACCGTTAGACCATGTGTAATACAGAAAAGCACTCTACCAAGTTACACCGTAGAGTCAAAACTAAAAGCAGATCGCTACACGATCTCTTCCAGGCGGATATTCCATGAAGGGGGGTGGACACTAGTCCTCAGCGCACGCTGACCTGGGATATCTTAAGAGTAATATTTATGTATTTTATCGTTTTCAAATACTTCCCACCGAAGGTCAAAAGGTTCTAGGTTCGCTTTGCGAAGCCATTGATTTACCTGATCTCGAACTTGCTCATATACTTGTTCTCCATGACCATGAATTAATCTGAAAGCGTCGAAGAGATTTGAACGGAACTGATCGTAAGGGTGTTCCTTTGCACGGACCCAATACATTAGGTCATAGCAGACTGATAGATCCATCAAGCGATCAACTCTTGATGCATCCACGTATCTGAAGCCAGACTTCAGAAAAGTGCAATCCATCAAATCTCTACGTTTTGGCATTTCTTTATCCTTACTTGCTGACGTCACTGGGTAACCATGTCCTTCATACATATTGGCTATCGTTTTACCGTTGAACCAATGGATGATTTCGTCAGAAACTGACATGATTACATCGTCTCCGTAGAAGACGGGTGACACAAGTTTAAAGAAATCTGTTATTGTTGCATACTGGGTGTTATCTGTCAACGAAGCGGTATACAAGTAAAAGTAATACATTAATAATAAATGTACAAGAGTGTTTGTTTCGGCAGTCCCTGGAAAGCCGGAGATTAATCCCCGACATTTCTGGTAAACCAGGTCCTGGAACTGTACGTGCCCAAACAACACTTCGGTTAAGAGCGAATATATAACCTTTGCTTCAGGGGACGTATAACTTTTTCTTAAAATTATACAAAGCATATCTCCTACTGCATACATTAGCTCAGGGGGAAGGTGACCATCCCAATTGGAAACATCGAAGTCCATGGCATGCGGATGTTTGTTCAAATAATGAAACAAACGAGTCCAGTCCGGTCCTTCAGGATTAATTCCAGGTCCAAAGGGAAAATCACCACGGGCCGCACGATGAAGTGAAGCCATCAACTCAAGAGTCACGCGCCTCCATGCGAAAATCATTTCCATGGACATGCACGTAACGGAGCGGGTCTTGGGCGGGGTTCCCTTTTCAGGGTCTCCCAATGCTTTGTTAATAGGGCGGAGTTCGTCTTTCGGGAAATCATAGGATGAATGTTTCGGAATTTCGCCACGGCGCAGTTTCTCGTAGAATGCCTCAAACCGCGTGATAAATTCGGGATCAACTATCACACAGGAGCCATCCTCCTCGATATCTACATACGCCTTCTTACCTTTTGGCTTACCTGGCCATTTGTCTAGAACATGGGGAAGTCCTGCAGATTTTCTGCAGTCTACTGGATTAGAGCCGGGTAAACGGACGCCGGTTACAACGTCTTGAATAGAAAGTGAAGTATTGAAGCTTGATTGATCTAAACGATCTCTCAGCCAATAAGCCATATCTTGCGTAGCACGCTCTAGAATGGCGAGGTCGAATGAGCCAACCTTGCCAGTGCCGTGCTTATTGACTGAATGCTTCATAGGATGTTCTTTTACTTGTAAACGAGCATCCATTGGATTCAAAGCTGCTGGAACGCGAGCCGACGCAAAGCCATCTTTCTCCATAATGGAGGCAATAGCTGTTTTTCGAAATTGCGTTTTGCCAACGAGACCAACTATTGAATCCTTTGGAACTGATCCTTCAACGTTAAGATGTGATGAAACTATTCCTGCGACCTCTGCAACTGTGGGCTCACAGAAGAGCGGTCCTTCTTGCGAAATAACTGGCCTGCCAACCTGCTTTTCAACATTAGAGATGAGGTGTTGAAGCATCTCTTGTGTTACGACTTGGTAATAAATCTGATATGAATAATAATCACGAACTTTCCATGCTTGTATTCCTACAATACTACGATGGCCTGGAAGACGGGAGGGACGCATAAGCATCGATCCACTCTTCCCTGCCACAGTTGTTCCTTCAATAGCGATTGCTTTTGAAATCTCTTCAGTATCTCCAGCATGAGACGTAAGTGATATTTTTTTATATGGGATGGCGCGATCTCTAATCTCTAAAGATTGCTGGTTCTGGAAATTTGTGAGTGTCCAGACTTCTCCCATACTTTCAGCATGATCAAAGTCATCATTTGTAATAAATTGGTGCGTTATATCCTTAGCCATCGGAAGATGACGTGAGAAGATAATCGCAAGATCATTGTGGGGCATAATATAAACTTGTTCCGGTTTAATTTCTATCTCCCACTCTTGGTCAGAATTTATTGTTGGGGTATATGTTAAAGTCGTAACTCCTTTTAAGAAAGGTCTTGCAGTGTGTGCATTGATAATTAAAAACTGTTTGGTATGAATTCCATGAGCCATACGGCTTATTCCGTCTACATCCTGAAAATTGAAAAATTTAACATTTTTGTCCAAATAAGATTGAGCTAAAATTTCTTGGGTGTTTTTGGAATTCGTCATTCCTGACTGAGTTGATCCTCGGAATTGAATACCTGTCTTAACTTGATTACGATGCAAAAATTTGGATGTGGGTGTTTTACTTCCCATAAGCAAACCAGCTACGCTGCGTGTAATATACAAAAAGCCAATGAAGACTGCTAATTGTCCAAAAATCTTACAAAACTTGCCAAGGCAATTCCATATCCATGACGCTGTATCAAACACACGCGGGAATATAGTCTCCTTAACCTGTTTAGTCAATAAGGACAGCTGCATCTTTAAAGACTTAAAGCTTAGGCCAGCCGCATGGATATAATTCCATTTAGCCAAATCAACAATCTGTTCCTGCTGGGGATGGGTCAACATTCCAAACATATCCATGTTGTTAATAAAAGCCTTTTGTGTTGAAGCTAGGTATGCCAAATCAAACGGAACCATAAATTTCTTTATCTCCCCGTCAATGTCTTTTTCAAATGTTAACATTCCTCTAGGTTTGAAAGCAATATCATCAATATTTACGTACCAAACTCCATCAATCTTCTCAATGCGTCTCAAAAACTCAACTGAGAACATGCCATCAAACATAGCCTCCTTCAAACCTGGGTTTGCAGTTGGATATGATAATTTAGTACCTGATGAAATTTCATTGAAAAAATCAACAACATTTTGCTGAATCGGTTTTGTATCAACAAATGTATGACGGATATTTTCCAACTCAATAACTTCCATATTTGGAATTGGTGAAAAATCACCATCTTCCAGCTCGTCTATCCATTGGGTTATCTTAGTCTTAATAGGGAAAACTTCTTTGCCACTTACCTTTTCAATATGCAATGAATTAGCAATGACGGGATGAATTTGTCTCTTTTGCAAACGGCGCTGAATTTGGATTCTTCTGATAGAAGAAGTATCAATTTGGTCCTCACCTCGCGGATAGAGTGGATTTCCACGCTCGCCTCTACAAAATGCAAGCATGTCGAGTTCCATCACAGTCCATTTGCTCAAAGGAATTTCATTACGAATCTTATCAAACATACCTGCAACCAACTGATGACAATCAAGTGAAACAACTCCATTACTGAAGTATTTCATGATGTCCTCATTTGCCTGTTGCAATTCATTCAATCCATTCGTAGGCTCAGATGGAGATTGAGCCAAAAACTCTTCAACAATTCCATCAACATCCAGATCACAGACATCAGGGATAATATCACCAGAAGAAGCATAAATGCGTTCTCCTAGAGGATCGTCACGTCCATATGCAAACGATGCATCAAGAATTTGGTCGGAAACCAACTTCAAAGTAGCATCCGCCGTCACTCCTTGGGGAAAATCTTCTGATTGTTGGAAAATATTGTCTATTTCGGCAAAGCATTCCATAACATGTTCATATTTTTCTTTAACTGTCATTTTCCTCTCTTCCTCCCTAGTAGCAGCATAACAAGCTGCCATATTAGCAAGAAGATTAGTATAGCTCCAGTTAACACACGGCACACTCATATTTGCAGGGGGACGCGCATCCTCACTGAAATAAAATTCATCTCCGAAAGATAATGTAGAATTGACTTGCATCAACTTTTTAATCAGGCGTTCTTTATATTTTTCGCTATCACCATCTGTCTTCATATAAACTTCTTCACCTGCAGAAATGACACTCTTCATCAAAGAGAACTTCAAATGAGGAAATTCACGAGAGTTTTGACCTGGATAATATTTGTCAAATAAATCCTTGGAGAATTTACCATTTTTCTTAACTCGCGAATCGCAAGTTACCTCAACCAACATATGACGACGACGATGAACAGCTTCCATACAGAAGATGTCTTTGCCAATTGGATAAGGGGTGTTAGTTGATGAAATCAAAATGTCAGAGTCCAAATCCATACCTTTATCCTCAAGGTGAGCCATGGGTAATGTAACAGGAGTGTTTGTAATAAGTCCAATGATAAGGGATAGATGTTTAGGTTCATTAAAACGGAATAAATCATCAATTATCATGACAGTCTGTTTTGAATAACCATCAAAATATTCACAATTAGGGTTATAAGACCAGTGAGATACCGTTTTGTCAGCTGGATAAATACGCTTAGACAGATCATTTATCAAATTTTCCGTCAAAGTAGACTTACCAACTCCAGGTTCACCAGTAAACTGAATATGAAACATGGCTGGTTTGAATGTTGAAGCAGATCTTAATCTATAAGTAAAGTTAGCTAAAACTTTAACATCAGGCCACACGCGATGAATTTGCATCATAGTTTCACGTGACACAAAGGTTTGATCCCTTGACTGCGCTGCTATGAAAGCTAAACCATCGGCCATAATGCGCTCAGCACTTTCCAACATCTTCTTTGAAACTCTAATAGCAGAGCGACCCGTATCAGTTGAAAAAAACTTCAACTGAATGAGCCATTTCGCTACTTTCTTTTCATTTGATAAATTATTTTCAGAAATTCCCAAAATGTGTTTTCTAACTAAAAGAGTAAGGGATTGAGATATAACTAAGAAATATTTATAAACGCGATCTATTCCAAGTAAGCCCGCTCCCATAAAATGCATATTGCGGCAAATTCCAGTAACAACGCCAGCGACAGTTGAATATTCAGCAAAACGCATAGTGTTGGTACTCATCTTTCTAACGTGTTTAAAAATCATATAAAGTAAAGCAGTCATGAATGTACAAACGGAAATTTCAGAGCCATGTGAAGAAATCATATCAACCAATGAAGACATCCAGTCACACGCAGATGTTGGTTCTCCAATCAGAGATCCCTCAACTACAGGCTTATTAGATCCTATCATCAGCATAAATATTTCCTTTCCCCACATCAACAAATAATTTAGTAAACCAAGTTCGCGCAACATAAAATAAAGAAGAGCTATTTTTAAAGGCTTTGAGTCTACATTAATATAAACAATATAATATTTAAAAAGTGAAAACAAAGTCTCAACATCAAAATTAAGCTTCAATCCACCAATCAAATCAGAAGGAAATAGACTGATGGCTTGTTGAAACATGGATTTTACAAATGACGTCAAGCCATTCATTGACGTGAACAATGACATAGCCTGGTCAGCTAAGGGCTGTAAAGTGGTCTTTATATTATCGAACATTCCTTGTGTTTTCTCAGTCATACCAGTGGCCGTTGACTCCATAGATTTAGACAAAACATCCTGCAAGTTTTCTTTAACTTCTGGTGAAGCCAGCAAGTCCTTAATTCCCTTAGTAAGTGACTCACTCAATAAAGGAGCGGACTCTTGAATTGCATTAGAAACAATGGAGCTTGGAGAGAACATAGTTGGTTCACCACACAGATATAAAGGTAAACCATGTTGGATTCGATATTGCTGAGATTTGGATAGATGATTGCGAACATATATATTGTAAGCAATGTGTGAAGCTAAAGAATCACTTTCCGAAATAAAAGGTTTTGACGGAAGTCTGAAATTCTTCCTCTCTGACTTAACATATCCATTGAAAACATTAACAAAATCTTTCGCCAAATTTGCCAAGACGATAGTCTCGGCAGTCGCATTTCCTGCAAATAAATCATCTATGACTTGTTGTTTAGATAAAGAATCCATTCTGTTCCATGCTTGGTACTGATACAAAGTCTGAAGAGCTGGCACTTTCGAAATTCCTCTTATAACCAAATGAAGCATAAATATATACACTCCATAAGGATCCATGCGCTTGCATTCATAAGAAGACAATCTCTCAGCCAATCTTTTTGAAATACCGTCATATCCATGCAACAACTCCTCAAGTAGAACAATCATGCATCGATCAAATGTACTCTTCATTGAAAAATCTATTAGTTGTGGTTTGAAAGTATCCTCAAATAGGGTCACTGAATCCAAATCATTTCCAACTTTTGTAATTTCTTCTATATTTGTTGCTTCATAATAGTCGGGTTTTGAGAAAAATGGGATGTCCTTGAGCTTCTTACCAACGCTCTCATTTCGCGCGCAAATTTTAAATGTACGCAAAAGTGATACGACATCGTTAAGAGAATAATCAAACTTAGTAATGACACTACCCCTAACAGGCAAACACTTTCTACTCGCATCTCTTTCAAAAAGAGAGAGAAGTGATGTTGGTGTGAGGTGAGTCCAAGCTCCTCCTTTTCGGATTTCGCGTCGCAACTCATTAGCAATTCGTCCGGTGATGCCAAACTTCTTGCGTCCTCCACAGGATTCGAAAGTGTTATACGTAGGATACATATTAACGATAATAAAAAAATAAATTGAAAGTACGTTATTTTATTTGTTTGAGCAAGATTTAAGCAGGAAAGTCTTCTTTTGAGTTTCCTGCCCAGATCAATTTTGAAGGTTATTCCGAAATTTAAGCACCACGTCTCCGTAAGATAAAAGTCGAAGGGCAAGAGATGGGGATCCAGCTTTGCTCGTTTCTGGTCTCTCGCTTAATTGCAGCTTATACCACTGTGGCCTCTTAAGGCTTTGGGAAACATACTCGAGGACCCGGTATAAATTATTTCCACAGTGTTTGCTTTCACATCAACGCTTCCTATAGGTACATTTGATCCATCTCTCAATGAATACTTTCATATACAATGCCAACTAACTGTTCCCGGACTTAAAGTCTCTAGTAACTGGACGTTGGTTGGGGTAGTCTCTGCATCCCAAGGGCCATTATATACTTCCACATTCAAAGATTAATTTCACGTTTCCCACATGATAGGCGTGTATAGCTACTAACGTATAAGTTTACCACAACGCTCCGATCTTAAGGATAGTGGAAGACTTCTCTACCAAGGACTACTGCGCTTGTCTGGACTGGCTCACGGCTCATCCAAGGTAGGATCATTAAACGCGGACAGAACCATTACCTGTCACGCGAAGAATCGCCTAAATTGAAATTTGATAAGGTTTGCATAACTTTCCGAAAATTGCGATTCTCGACAAGATGTTGGTCTATCTCGTCCACTCCTTCATCTTCATCATCTACACTACGGGGATTCCTAGAACGATTAGTACGAATTCTATTATTTTCAATAACAGGTTGCGTATGATCATGAGGATCTCTAGGTCTTACAGTAGGTTGTTGATTGTTATTTGGAATGGGTAAAGGATTATCTGATTTCTTCTGGAAAATATGAAGGCCATCTGTTTTATATATATCTGAAGGAACTTGTATTGTTTTAATTGGCATCTGCTGAATTGCTTTCTGATAAGGAACCAAATAATTTGCATTATAGGGAAGGAAAGGATCAGCAAACTGAAAATCTTCTCCAGCCCTATACTCAAGTTCAAATGCTATTTGAGATTTGTCCAAACCAGATTCCAAACGACCTCTAACGCCAAAAACTAAATAATTGTCACCATGAGGTTCGTTACGAATTGATCTTAAAGGTCTTCCTGTCCACACGCCGTCTGGTTTTTGAGTATACATAAAATTATTAGCCGGACGTGTTCTATTACCAATCCAGTTGTATTGATCATAATAAGGAACCGGATATTCAAAGGGAACTTCAACTTCAAAGTGTCTAAACATTGCGGAATCACCCATAATATATGAATTCATCATCGCTTCTCTATAACTATCATCTTCTCTGAAAATTCCTGAAGTTAACGAGGCAGTATCAAAAATTCCTACATTAGCTGGAGAATTTCGAATTAAACTGCAGAATATATAACCTTGCGTTGTAAATCCTGAGACAACACGAATACGATAATGCATCGTGCCTCTCCATTTCCTAAACATTGTCGCGAAAGTTGCTAGTGCAGGGGGTTGATCATATTGTGTGATGTAAATAGCTTCATTAACTTTTCCCTCCTCATCAGGTTTAACTGATTGATATTTTGCTAATCCATGAATAACAGGCTTCGTATTATTGTGTGCATATGACATATACGTATCTAAAGTGGTTGTCATTCTCTTAGTATAATCAGGGCGTCCTACATTATCCTCGCCAGTACGTGCTGACGAATCGCCGTATTGCTTAAATAATGTTGGAATAAATGGTCCGTTTCGTATTGCAAAAATGTAATCTTGATCATTACTAACAAATGGCAAATTTAAAACCACACGAAAGCCCATAGGTTGCCACTGATGAATTAAATGTTCAAATGAAAAGGGTCTAGGAATAGGACAAGAGGGAATTCGGGACTGCTCTGGAAGCTTGTGTCCCTGAGAAGCCAACTGAACGTTAGCTACCTCAGTCGATGTTGGTTCCTCATTATCCATTATTGGGTTTAATGTCATAAATCGACCTATCAATAACCAAATCCTTAACGGAATTAGTGGTTGTAGGCGTCATAAATTCTGTATCTTTAAACGCACGCTCCATTATAATAGTATATGAATCGGGAAAAATGGAACCAGGAGAGATCACTTGAGCTACTTCAATTTTGAAACCACCCATATTAAAATATATCCAAGGATAATATTGTCTAATAAAAGCATATTGTCTCAAAGCTGATCCATTAGAAAAGGCATCACGGGAAGCCTTAGTGGGCCTTGCGCGAATTGGAAGAGATGCTGACACATCAAACTCAAAAGTATTTGACGCAGCCAGATCCCATTCCTTGAGGATGGATCGCATTGTTCCATCATTAATATCCTTCGTTGGATTTGTAGGATTTTTATCATGCAAGTCCATAAAAGCATCCTGACGCCATCGTATCAATAACTTTCCTACTACACGTGGGGGTTTTATTATTGTGAAACGATGGGAAACCGTTCCCTTCCACCAAATTGATGAAGCAAACGGAAGTCGGGACCAATTAGGGATATTTTCATCTACATTGGTATTTTTATCATCATAGTAAGCTGAAAGAACAGGCACAACTCCTTGAGCCCATGCCCCTGTATTTTTAGCTAAATTAGTACCAACTTTATCCTTAGTTGAAACAGTAAGGAAACCTTTTAACTTCCATTGATTGACCATCCATGAAAAATCGGGTGTGATATCAGTAATCTGTTCAAAGGGCGAAAACGGAACAGTTGTATGTTCCAACGTTCCGGTATTGGTTTGCGGTATCGGATTAAGGGGAATACCCAGGTTCCTAGGTGGATCGTGAGTATCCTGTTGATTTGTTTCTTGCATTGTACTCATATTGAAGAAGTCATATTAGAAGTTCCAGATAAATCTGCTGTAGTAGAAGAGTTAACTGAACCAGTATCTTGAGGATTAAAACGGCCATCAAATGAATAACCAGTTTTCAATTTATCGTATAAATTATCTTGAGTATGTCCACCTGCCAAGCCTGCAAAGAAATTTCCAAGCAAGGCTCCAACAGGTCCAAAAAGTCCACCCATCTGAGCTCCTGCTCCTTCACGGGCTGCTTGTCCTGTTTGAAGATCTCGAATTATACGTGCCTGAACCCCTGAATTTGAACCGTTTTGATTAACATTTGCTGCATAGTCATTAGTTATAGCACTCTGATTGCTTGCATTCAAAATAGCAGCGGTTCCAGAACCCAAAGCCGCATTAGCCATAGCAATAGATCCTAAAGGACCACCAGCCATAGCCGCTAAGCCTAAAGCTCCAGAACCAACACCAGTCGCAACACTTGCTGCCTTCGTTATTCCTTTTGAGGAATCTAATCCTCGCGTAGCTGCTTCTTGAACGGGAGCCATAGGTGTCGGAAGGCTTCCCATTGAAGCGGGCGTTTCAGGGATTGTCGCGAGGGTAGCAGACGCATTATTTTGCGCGAGGCGGGAGGACCGGTCAAACTCCGTCCGTAAACTGGCAAGATTGGTGTCCCTCTCTGCCCAATACGGTATTGGAATTTCCGTTTGGTGCTGCGGAATAGACGTAAGACCTTCTGCCTCAGGATTCCAGTGATTAGCTTGATCATACCAAGAAATCCCAGAACGTTCGGGAGATTGATAAATTGGATTTGTATTCCAGGTAAAGGATTCATTAGGGACATGATTTAACGTTTCTCCTTGTACAAACCTCATAGAATTTCATCTGTTGGACAATAACCGCCGTATTCAACGTCAGTCAACTGAGACCAAACGCGAATAGTGCAATTGGGTGTTACGCCAGAGGCTGTGGTTAGCGGGATAGGATTAGCTAAATAAATAAATCCCATATCATAATCGTTATTATATTCTGAAGGGAAATCATCATTATAAATATTCGCCGAGAGCAATGGAACTGTATTGCGGAATGAAGATTTAAAAGGTGATAACCAATTCATGGAAACATTAACATTGTGATTCTCTCCCAGCATAATATGTTTATGTGGAAGCTGAACTATTGACCCCAATTTAAAAATAGAGTGGGCTGTAATAAGGTCGTTAGATGGAAGACCTTTCTTGCCGGCGGTTTCTATATCCGTTAGTTTATGGTCAACCCAACATATGGGTCCACCCGTAATATATGGAAAAGCTGATACGGGACAATTTACTGCTACAATGGATAACATACCAAATTCCTGAAAATTAGAACGAATTTCAAAAGTTAAATGCCATTTCCAAGATTTTAAAAAGAATAAATTCTTAAATTTTCTAAAATGTAGGTTGGCAATAGTCTCCCAAGTGTTAGGTAAAATAAATAAAACTTTACCATCATCAATTGCTGAAGAATTTCCATCTTTAACTTCTATTGTTGTTAAGTATTGTTTTTGTCCAATAAGCTGTTCAAAAGCCCATTTTGTTGCGTTAACTGATTCTCTATTATCAAACTGTAACCCTGGTTTAGAGGGTAAATCCAAAATAACATTTTGCATATTTTGCTCAGGAGCTCCGGAATCAATTTCCTTTGCTCTTGAACTATCCGTTTGAGTTTCGCCTGGGTCAATCATAATTTAATCCATCGAGAAAAGTGTGAACATAAGGTAAAATACGTTATGGTCAAATAATAAATGATTTTCTTTGTAAAAGTCATTATATATGAAATATTGGAAAACTATATAAGATATCAACATAATTTCTTTGTCTTATATAATTTAAAAGGTTGTTCGTTTTTCTATACTCAGCAATAGAGGCTTGTTTTGAAGAGTTTCTCACCATCTTCAGGGTGTTTAAAATAACATGGAATTGCACCGCATCGTAACACGGCAACAATAACCATGAGCTGCTTGCATCGTAACACAAGCTAGCTTTGTATGAGTAGGCCCC
>Ga0197907_10488447_pt1 | contig 11770 bp, 13 predicted proteins | sample DielMetaTC5am2_FD_146309 | JGI IMG/M metagenome (GOLD analysis project Ga0197907, IMG submission 146309) | Corn rhizosphere microbial communities from Kellogg Biological Station, Michigan, USA - Diel MetaT C5am-2 (Metagenome Metatranscriptome)... | ecosystem: Host-associated > Plants > Roots >...
ATCACAAGTATCGCGCTGATCGCATCATTGGCGAACAGAACAACGGCGGTCAGCTCGTCGAGGTCAATGTGCGCACTGTAGAACCTAGTATTTCCTACAGTCAAGTCTACGCATCACGCGGCAAATACACGCGAGCTGAGCCAATCAGCGCCCTCTACGAGCAAGGCCGCGTGCACCACGTCGGAGCCTTCCCCAAACTCGAAGACCAAATGTGTCAATGGGAGCCCCTGGCTGGCATGAAATCCCCTGACCGCTTAGACGCCTTAGTCTGGGCAATGACCAAATTGATGCTCGGCACCCACACTGGCGGCATGGCTCTCGCCGCTGACCCCGATGAAAACTACCTTGAAGACGAGGATAACGAAGAAGATCTCAGTCTATGGCGATAAAACTCCCCAATATCTGGCCTTTCCGACGCAGGTCTGCGTCCATCGCAGAGACAACGCCTGCTCGGCCAGCCTTGCATCCCCTGACCAGCGAAGCCTACGAGACCTCGCATAGCATACCCATCGATCTCACTGAAGCATCGAAGAGAAGCAGCAAAGCCAAAGGTCCGAAGAATCTCTCGATGGCGTGGGATGACGATTATTTATCATTGCCTGGCTCACGTGTCCGCGATGGCGGGATGCTCACTGAGCGAGACCGCAAGGATACGTATTACAAGGCATACATTGGCAATCCGTGGGTCCGTGCCTGTATCGAAGCCATTGCGAAAAGATTTACGTCGGGCAAATGGGAGCTTGAAGAAGTCGAACAGGGCAAGGGCAGCCAGGAAAACCATGATAAGCTCTGCAATCTGCTGCTCTTCGTCAACGACGACGAGGACTTCAAGCAATTTCTGAGATCCATCGCGGTAGACCTCGGCATCTTCGGCGAAGCGTTTGCCGAAGTCGTCTATGCGAACGGCGAGCCAGCCCAACTCCACAAAATCGACTGCGTTACGATGTCTACGCAGTTTGACAAGCATGGCCAGGTCATCGGGTATACACAGACGCTGGACCGTAGCACCGAAAGCGTTGCATTCGAACCTGACCAGGTCATTCGTTGGTGGCTGCCTGATCCGCGTGCGTCGAAGAAGGCGCTGAGCCCGATAGAGTGCATGAAAGACAGTGTCTATCTCTATCAGTCGATGGTAACGTGGGGCGAAAAGTTCTTCAAACAAGGTGGACGTCCGAACTTTTCTATCGAAATGGGCGAAGACAGCAACCTCGACGATGCCAACAGATATCTCAAGTTTTTCCGCGAAAATTATATGGGCATCAACAATGCCCATATGCCACCGGTGTTTTACGGCGGATCGAAGCTCGTCGAATTTGGCCATGGCAGCATCGAACTCGACTTCTTGAAGAGCCTGGCATGGTGTCGCGACGAGATTCTGAGCGGCTTCAACGTGCCGTTGGATGTCCTCGGTATCCAGGAAACAGCGCATTTAGGTGGTGGCAGCGGCGAGAGCGCTAACAAGATCTTCGTGTACAACACCGTGAAGCCGATAGAGCAACTCGTCCTCGAAAAGCTCAACTATCGCCTGGTCCAGCGTGCCTTCGGCATCGACGATTGGCTGATCTCAGTGTCTCACGCGGACTATCGCGACGACCAGGAAATCGCCAAAGTCAGTGATACGCAGATCCGCAATGGCTCACTGACGATCAACGAAGCACGACAAGAACGTGGCAGACCACCGGTCAAAGGTGGCGACGAAGCGGTCATCGTGGCATCGCGTGACATCTTGCCTGTCGAGAGAAACGCAGAGATCGCAGAAGAACAGCGCCAACAAGCCAAGCTTTCGTTGGCCGGTGCGCAGGCCGCGTTACAGCAGAGCGATCAGGATGATCAAGGCGAGCAAGGTGATTCATCGGGACAATCAGGTAACAGCGAGCAAGGCACTGAAGCACGAGGCTCACCAGGATTGCAAGAACGTGCGAAGCCGCCATCGCATCACTGGCAAGACCACGATCAGCAGATTCAGCAAGAACTCGCCAATCTCCGCGAAAAAGGCGTGAAGTCGCTGACCTGGCATGATCACCTAAGAGCCTGCGAGAAATGCCACGACAACGATGGTGTCACCGTGAAACTTGGCGAGCGATTCCCAAGCGGCGCGTACATTGTCCCTGAGCATGACCATTGCAAATGTGGCTGTACCAATAACCTCGACGAACCCCTCGAAGGATCTCCGTAAATGCCTAGCAATCAAGCTGTAGCAAAGAAAATCGCCGCACAACCCCGCGACGACTATGAACGCTACTATTCCCAGAAAGACCGCGACAAGATGGACGCCAGTGATTTCGCGGGGCCACACAATTCATTTCCGATTTTAACTCAGACTGACGTACATAATGCGGCACGTCTCATTGGTCACGCTGACGACCCTGCTGCTGTCAAAGCCCGCATCAAAGCCATCGCCAAACGCAAAGGATTCACGTTGCCGAAGCAATGGCAAGACGAGGACGACAAACCCAAAGAAGCCGTCGCCATGCCATCGACGCAAAAGTTGGCCACGATGGTCACATGTGTCGTTGAAGACGATGCGATCTCATTGAATGGCCGCCAGTATCCTCGCGAAGCCGTCGATCAGCTCGTCAGGTCCGCGCAAATCCAGCTATCTAACGCTGACGCATTGCCTATCACGTGCTATCTCAGCCATCAAAAAGCCGACGAGGACAACACGCTTGACTTGGTTGGCCGCGTCACCCGCGTATGGCGCGAAGGCACGAAGGCGCTGGCCAGCATCGACATCCCTGCTACCAACGCAGGTCGCGACCTCGTGACGCTCGTTGGTGGTCAGTACATCAAATCGACGAGTCTCCGCGCATCCGGCGCTGAAATGAGGATGAGCCGCGATCACACGTTCCCTCAGGTTGGCGGCGCTGGCTTGAAACTCGAAGGCATCGACTTCACGACAACGCCTGGCCTGGCTCAGACAGCGAAGATCATTGACCTGGTGCTCGCAGAGTCGGCAGCGCCTACCACGATACGCGAAGTTTTCAACGCTAGCCCCTCGACTCTCCTCCTCGAATCTAAGGAATCCCCAGTGAAAGAAGAATACATCCATCCCATTGCAAGCGGCGACAGTCAAGGCATGGATGGCTCGCCAGACTGCGACTATCCAATGCCAACCCCGTCTGTCCAGAAGCTCGCCGATGTAAGCCCAATGGCCACCGCGACCGACGAAGCCCACAGCGCTGTGCATGATCACTTAGCGAACGTGTTGGATGCCTGTGTTGCACCAATGCATGGTCAATCACAGGAAGCAGCGCGTGCGGCGTCTGGCCTGGTTACCGAAGCAGGACGCAAGTTAGCCCGTGCTCATGCACAGCATCTCATTGCCGCCCATGACATGGCGGCTCGCGGCGCTGGCATGGCTTGCGAAGGTGCCTATGCTGGCAAGATGGCAGCGCCTGACAACACCATGGGCAATGACGGCATGCAAGACGGCGACGACGATGATCACGAATCAGTCCAACGCCCTCCTCGAAAGGAATCCCCTATGACCCCCCAGGAAGCCGCCCGCGTCTTAACCGAGGCTGGCTACAAAGTCGAAGCGCCAAAGACTGAGGCGCAACTCCTCCAGGAGAAACTGGACGCAATGCAGGCCACGCTTGACGCAAAGCTCACTGAAATGCAGAGCCGCATGGAGACACGCACTGTACCACTGCGCCGCAGCCTCGTTGAAGGCGCAACCACTGAGCGACCTAAGCGCACTTACTATCGCAACGGCGACTATCTACGTGAGCAACTACGCGGTGCCAATCGCGAAGAATTGCTTGATCGTTCGCGGCCTCTCCCTGACTGGATGGACCCCGAAAGAGCGCTCGCTGAATTCCAATTAGAACTACTTGGCCTGTATGACCAGGCTTACGGCTTGGTCTAGGAGAACCCCACAACATGCCCGCAACCCTCGAAGAGATAAGAGAGTCCTTCACCCTCGCTGGAGGCGCATCCTCATTAACCCCGAAGATCATTGATCGCCTCCTCAATGAACTTCAGCGCAAGTATGGCCCTCTACATCGGGCAATACCGCGTAAAACATGGCTTACAGATGTTTTCTACTTCAACCAGAGAACAGCTCTGCCGAAAGCGCAATTTACGCAGGAAGCACCGCCAAACAGCGGTAGCACCGGCGCTGTGTCGGCGTCGAACTCGACGTATGCTCAGAAATCCTTCAATATCAAGCACACCCAGGCACAAATCGACATCAGCACCTTCGCGGCCAAAGTCGCCGTCGTGAACGGTCCCTTGATCGACCTCGAACTGGCCGGTGCCGCGAAGTCGATGGAATGGCTTGAAGAGACAACGCACCTCTTTGGCTCAGCGCAGGCCACTTTGAACACCTATAGGCCACAGTGGGACGGCGTTGACTTAATGGTTGCCAATGCCAACAAGATCGACGCTGCATCACAACTCCTCTCGCTTACGCAGATGGACAATGCCATCGACGCGATCCGGGGCGTTTACGCTGGCGAGCTTGGCAACGACTTCTTTTTTGCGATGTCACCGAAGATGCAAAGTCGCCTCAACGGTCTCTTTGTCCAGCAGCAGCGGTTCAATGAAGCGATGACAAAGATCTTCAGTCGCACTGATTACGGCGATCCATCAGCCCCCGTGGCTGACGCGCTCGCTGTCGATGCAGGCTTTGAAGTCCAGACCTATCGTGGTATCCCCATCGTCCTGTCTTCATTCCTGTCTTCACAGGGCAGCATGGGCGCCGTTTCAACGACTGGCAACACTGGTTCCGGCTCATCGCTGCTCAATGCCAACACCTACTACTATGTTGTCGAAGCTGTCACGAAGTATGGCCTGACCACAGTGAGCGCCGAAGTATCGCAGCAACCTTCAGCCGACGGCAAAAACGTCGTCCTCACCTGGTCAACTCCGCAGCCAACCGACGCCTATGGCAACGTCATCGATATCATTGCCTATCGCATTTTCCGTGGCACCTCAAGCGGTTCTGAGAGCCTCTACGCCTACGTTGCGGCCTACGATACCAGCGATGCTGCCGTGACAAGCTTCACCGACACTGGACTTATCCAGGCCCCGGCGAGCAATAGTAACCTCTACGCCTACACTGTGGCCAGCTCTGGCGGCAATGCGGCCCCCGACGGCGTGACCTTCCCACGTGTCCAGACCGGCTCACAGATCGTCGAAGACATCTTCTTGATCCCGCGTGACCCCGAAATACTCGTGTGTCCCGAAGTCAACCCTATCGAGACCGTGATGCTCGCGCCGATCAACGCACGCACCAGGCAGTTCGCGCTGACCGCTGATAAGACATTGGCGCTGCGTGCCCCTGCGTTTGCGGCCAAGATTGAGCGCGTGAGGGCTGCGTGATGGCGGTGTTACTCAAGCACGACGAGAAAGATCATGGCATGGTGGGCATCGCTGAAGGCGTCATCGCCGGCGAGCGCCACCATGCTCGCCACTACGTCCACCAGGGCCATTTCATCGAAGTAGACCACACGTCACCGCATGTCGTCGAGCACGATGTTGCAGAGATGCAAAAGCTTGGTTATCACGTCGCCTCGGCCCACGAACAGCAGGAATACGCAAAAGCACAGCGCAAAGCGCGATCAATCAAGGAATAATCCATGGCCTCTCAGCAATTAGACGCAAACTACAAACCAGTCAGTCCCGAACTCTACGATGCCTCGGGCGCACAGTATGCCGCAGCTCAAGCAGGGGCCGCGACGACTGCTACCGATGGCACTGTGTATGCTCCGCAGGTCGTGCAGCAAGCTCGTTCTAACAAAGCCGTCGCGGCAGGCACAGGGACAACGCCCGTTGTCGTCAAGGCCAGCGCTGGTTACCTCAAGGGCTTCGTCGTCACCACGACAGCAACGGCGGCGATGAGCTTCTACGACAATGCGAGCGCCGCCAGTGGCACGGTGCTCTACACCACTTCAGCGACTATCGCAGCCGGCACAGTGGTCACACTGGATATGCCGTTTGCCAATGGCCTGACTTTGTCGCAGGCCAGCGGATCGGCAGCGGTCACCATCGCCTACATCTAGGAAGCAGCATATGCCTCGCCTTTACCTGACTCCCAGCGAGCTCACCGAGCTACCCCTTGGCCTGTCTCCGCAAGTCGCCTCGATCACCTCGCAGCTTGGCGCCGGCGTCCTCGATAAGATGCTGTTCCGTGCCTCGCAGCGCTGCGACAGGTTCTGCCAGAAACGCCTCCAGGCACCCGGTACGACAACGTTGTCACAGAGTGCCAGCGCTGGCGCAACCAGTGTAAGCCTCGCTTCAACGCTGACTTTCGATGATTTGGCAGAGCAAGCGGTGATTCTCAACCCTGGCGGCGGCAACCAGGAAACCGTGCTGATTCAGCCAGGCGGCGTCACTGTGTCATCGTACACATCGCCATATCCTGGCACGCTGCAGCTTTCCAGCGGATTGCAGTACAGCCACAGTTCAGGCGAGGCAGCGCAAGGCGTGTACATGGAAGTCAGCGAGGCGGGATCATCGTCGTCATCTGATCCTTACACAGAGAGCTTGCAGACGCAGGCCATGCAGCTCGCGCTGGCCCACCTGCCACCGGCGCGGACAGCGTTGACGCGCGTCGTGTTCACGAAGGCATATCCGATTATCAAGTTCTACAATATCGAACACGCTTTCAGCTTCACCAACGAATACAATCCCGTCGACATGACCATCGAATCTATCGTGCCCGCTGAGGGCTGGGTGCGCTTCAATGTTGGCTATGTCATCCTCAGAGAAGGTTTGATGAGAATGACGTACACAGGTGGCTACGAAGTTATCCCCGACGACATTAAAACCGCGACTTCGCTCTACCTCGCTGACCAACTTACGCAGTACGTCAACCCCTTCGGCGTCACGTCGCAAACAATGGGCAAGCGCTCGCAATCCTGGAATACCGCGACAGCGAAGAAATCAGCGCTGGCATTGGAAGCCGAGGATATTCTGCGCTCATACAAGAGATTCATCTAAATGAGCAAAGACATCTTTGTAAGCGCGAAGCGTGCAGGCTCTGTCGTCATTGCTTCACTGTACTTGCAGCTTGACAATATGAACCAGGTCGAAGCTGCGTACTACGGTGGCGCAGCGCCTTACTTCAGATACGCAGGCTATGCGCTGCAGAACTACGACGTGAGACAAGGCGATCTCCTCGTTGACCTCAACAACATCGATCCAAAGACCTCAGCGCTTACGCAGTACCGCGTCATCAATGACCCTGAGCCATTCCCTGGCGAACACTTAGAACTTGTCCTCGACAAAGTGCGCGGCACATAGCTAGTAGCTATATAAGGAACACTTTGCATGGCCAATGCCCCCAATACCCTCGCTGTGGCCCAGGCCCTCGTCGCCTTCGCCGAAGCCCTCACGAACGGCAGTTCACCAGTATATGCCAAAGTCGCCCTCGGAGAAATCAAAGATGTCATCGATCTCGTTGCCAATGGCGGCGCGTGCCTGGAGATCTACGCCAACGCTGACGACTCACAGCACACCGCGTTTGGCGGCGGGATCTGGGATGAGCAAAGCTTCGACTTGCTGAGCCTGGTCAGCCTCGACGATGCACAGGCAGCCGAAGAGCTGATCTACGCTTGCCGCGATGCATTGATTGTGCCGATTCAACAGCACTACGAGCTAGGCAATGCTGGCAACGTGTTCTTTTCGCGGATTCGCCCTGGCTCTGGCAAGTTCTTCTACATTGACCGCAATGGCCAGTGGCTCCGCGCGCACCTCATCGAAGTCTTCGTCACCAGCCAATGGCAAGCGACGATTGCGCCGTAGGCAAGGATACAACCATGACAGAAGAAGCAGAGCAAGAACTCACCGAAAAACTCAAAACCCTCGGCTACCCCGATTTCGATGTCCTCCCTGGTGAAGACGACATTCTCATGCTTTACATCGACGACCACCTGATCTGCGGCGCTAGCTATGCGCTCTCACAGCCCGACGAAGCACTCAAGGCGCTCATTGACGAGACGGTGCAAGCCTCGGAGAAGCACTGATGGCAGCGAAGGTTGTCATTGAAATCGATGGATTGCAGACGGTGCTTGGCAATCTCGATAGGATCGAAGCGCAAGCACTGGATAACCTCGAAAAGCAGACGACGCAACTCACCAGGGATGCGCAGGACGCGTGGCGATCAGCGACACCCGTGAGAACCGGGCGACTTATGGGAGGGGACAGAGGAATCCCTGGCGGCTTGGAAGCTGAGTTTATCAACGATGTGAGATATTACCCATTTGTGTCCGAGGGACATCGAACTCCGTCGTACTTCCATCGCCATGGGCGCATTGTCCCTGCAAAGCGTCGGTCTTTTGTCTCTGGAAGACACATGACCGACAAGCTCATCGAATTCCTCGAAGGCAACATTCTCCAATACCTCTCCAAATTCCTCGACTAACATTGCATATCTTGTATCTCCAGGCCAGCACCGGGCACGCTCCGATGTTGACCGGGGGATGATAGGAGAAATACCTCGTGACCGCCTTAGCCGGCGTGGGAGGCTCGGTCAGCGAAGCCTCTACCGCCTTTACCAACGCGTCCAAGTGGACACTGAATCTCAAGGGGGCCGTGAAGGACGTGACCCCGTTCGGCGCTTCAGGGAATTGGACGATCAACCTCGCGACACTCAAGTCCTGGTCAGGGACTATCACTGCCTTCCTGGACCCCAGCGACACAGCGCAGACCAATCTCTTCGGTCTCCTCGGTTCCTCGGTGACATTGACCCTCAACGTTTCAGGGACACCACACGGTTTTAGCGGCACAGCGTTTATTACGGAGGTCGACCCGAATGTCGATGTCCAGAACGCAGAAACCGTAGATCTGAAGTTTACCGGAAGCGGCGCCTGCACTTACTCGTAGGAGACCACAATGAGCGCCATCGCAGGCGTCAACGGCGACTTGTGGCTCTCCACGTCGCCATCGACTGCCCTCGGTTCGCCAGAGTCTTTCAGTGACTCTGGCGACCACATCCACTACTTCGCAGCCACACATCAGGCGTGGGATCAAACGCAGACCTTTACGGTGCAAAACAGCCCCAATGGCTCTACAGGCTGGACGACAGTGACCGACTATCAGATGTACTGGCCTGCCGGGGAGATCGTCTTCAACTCCGCGAGGACACCGGGCACCAACAACTTCACCAGGGTCAGCGCAGGTAACTACTTCGCACTGACAGCCCTCGACGGTGCGCACTCGTGGAAGGCCCAGATGAAAGGCATGGTCAAAGATGTCACGCCATTTCAAGCATCGGGTGGCTGGGCTGTCTACGCCTCAACCTTGAAGTCCACGACGTTCTCTGTCGACTGCTTTCGCTACGATGCCCGCGTCTTGCAAGAGATGATCACGGACCCGCTGACTTCAACGAACATCAGCGGCGGCATCGTCGTCTGCCAGCTCTGGTTTGACGAGACCAACGGCAAGCGCTGGGTGTTCTATGCCTTCCCCACGGGAATCACCGACACCGTCGCAGTCAATGACATCGACAAGCAATCTGTGAACTTCAGCGCCACCGGGCCGCTCTACTTGATCACCTCGAATAGCTTCAGTACATCCACAGTGAAACAAATGTAACCCCGTAGAAAGCCCTCATATTCATGGAAACTACCGCAGAACTCGATACCACCACAGAAGACGCGCCGTCCCCCAATGGCCACAATGACACATACCTCGACCTCGACGACGACGCTTTCCTCGCCCATATCCTCGCCCAAAAGCCAGCAGAGGAAATCATCGAAGTCCCTGAATGGCGCGTCAACGTCCTGTGCCGCGCCTTGAATGCGAAGAGCCGCGTCGAGATCCAGATGCTCTCCTATGACGAGGCGTCGAAGAAAACCGACTATCGCCGTGCCATCTACGAAGTCATCATGGCCGGGTCATTCAATCCGAAGACTGGCCACCGCGCATTCGTTGAAAAGCACCGCAACACCATCATGCAAGCGCAGGATGGCAGGCCAGCCGAGCGCCTCTTCGTGACCATCATGCGCCTCAGCGGCCTCTTCGCGTCTGACCAGGAAAAAACAAGAAAAAACTAAGTGCGCCAGGCGTTTACGATGTCTACCGCCTGGCTGAGCGTCGTGGCTACGATCACGTCGACACCTTCCTCGCACGCTACGAAAACGGCGCAGAGCTTGCCGGGTGGCTGGAATATCTCCGTCTCGACGACGAAATCCAGATCAACCGCCTGGTCTACGCGATACGCCGCGCCTTCAATGGTGACCAGGCGACACCACAGACAAGCAATGACGACGAAGACGAGCCAGTGATTGACACGACAGATCCACAGTTCGCAGAGCAATTCGAGGGCTTCACTGGCAAGCCGGGAATGCAGCGAGCGCAACGCATATCGCAGAGAAACACAGAAATCAAATTTGGCTGAGATTGGGGGTGATACAGTATGAGCGACGCAGGCGAAGTAAAAGCACGAGTAACAATAGAATACGATGGTTCTGGCTTAGATCAGGCAAAGGAAGACCTTGCGAAGCTCGCTGATATGGCTGGCTCATTTGGCGGCGATGGTGGCATAGGTGACGCTGTCGCTGCAATGGGCGACGGGTTCGCAGCAGGGACAAAGGGAGCCAGGGAGTTCGCTGAAGCGGTCGAGGGCGTTGAAGAGCCGATCAGATCGGGCGGCGCTGCTGTCAATGATTTAAACGATGCGCTAGATGAACATCAGCAAGCCATCGAGGAAGTTGGGGACGCCTACGCATCATTGCAAGAACCAGTGTCAAACGCTGTTTCGTTGCTGGAAACGATGCCAGAGCCACTAGGACAGATCGCAGAGCAAGCGCGGACGGTCGTAACTCCTATTGAGAATATCAGCGGTAACTTTGCGCAATTGCAAGATTCGTTGTCGCAAACAGCGCCGCTCTTGCCTCAATTCGCTGATTCAATGCATCAAGTCAGCGAGTCCTTTGATCCGAAGCAGTTTGGCCTCGACACCTTCGCTGAGAACATGAATGTGTTCCAGGACGCCCTGGAAAATCCCTACCCTTTTAGTATGATTGGGCAGTATCTCCGAGAAACCGGGCAGACCTGGGATGACTTCTCCAGCAGCATCGGCGAGGACAATACGTCGTTCTTGCATGAAATGGCACAAAATGCCGATGCGACCCACGAGTATCTCGGCGGAATGAGCCAGGACTTTGTCACCTCAGGGAAAAGCGCCAACGACGCCTACCAGCAATACCAAGCATTCACTGATCAATTCAATGGCCTGAACGGGGCTGCCGAGGATGCCAATAAAACCATGGGGGAAACTGGCGACACCATCGACAATACCGCGCAATCGATGAATGATCTGTTGGGTGCCCGCGCCGCCATGGAAAGTAAAGCCTCACTTACGATGGCGCCTGAGGAGAGCCTAAGTGATATCTTAGGCGGTGCGATGTCCGATGTGGGCGATGCCATGATGGGGATGACGCAGTTTCTCTGGCCTGCCATGATGGTTGGCCAGGTTGTGCAAGGGGTCCAGCAGATGGGACAGGCTATCTATGATTCCGCTGCCATCGCAGAAGGCCCTGCAGCGCATAGCATGGGGACGTTCACCGGCACCGTTGACGCACTCACACAATCAGCGCAACAGGCAGGAGAAACGTTCTCTGAGAGCTTCGGACAGCAGATGTTGCCAACGTTGAATGCGCTCAACTATTCGATGAATCAAGGTGGCGGCACAGGTGGCATTGGCAGTTTTCTTGGGGGAACAGCGTCATTCTTAGCAAACACCGGGTTGCTTCTTGGTGGCCTCCTAGGAACTGGCATCAATCCTCTGTCAATGCAGATGATCCAGGCTGGCGGTGAGGGG
>Ga0197907_11499132_pt1 | contig 11240 bp, 1 predicted proteins | sample DielMetaTC5am2_FD_146309 | JGI IMG/M metagenome (GOLD analysis project Ga0197907, IMG submission 146309) | Corn rhizosphere microbial communities from Kellogg Biological Station, Michigan, USA - Diel MetaT C5am-2 (Metagenome Metatranscriptome)... | ecosystem: Host-associated > Plants > Roots >...
AGCTTCTATAAATTGTATTTAGCCTGCCTTGTGAGTGATCCAGGTCGCACTTGCTTGGTTCGTGGAAGCTACAGTGACGCAGTGAATTGAAGGACATATTTCGAGTTTTTCTCTATCCGTGAGCGTTGCGAACGCGGACTTGACACAGGATTTAAGCTTGCTTGCCTGTCGTAGAAGCCCATTAGCCGTCGTCAGTAATGATGACCGCGCCCGAATTTGGTGGAATGTTTTCCCACGTTGTCGGGGTTAAAAATCACAACTTAAAAATGCAAATAAAAATTTTTCTTGTAGCTATTGTTGCTTGGTTTGTTTCGCTAAAATCCCCCGTGGCTCGCGATGGTTTGTTTGATTCGTCTGTTTCATTGTTTTTGCCTTTCTCTGTGGAGATGCCTCAAATTTATAAATCTGGTATTGTTAACTCTAAGAGTTTTGGAATGGATAGCACCTACTCAAAGGAGCTTGTCGGCATGCGTTTTAATCTTTCGTCACCTTCATGGAACGCTTTCGATTCTCTGTTGAGCATAATCGGAGAAGACAGTAACATGTTCAGGAAGATTAGATCAGACGTTTTGGAATCGTCTTGTGTGGGGTTAGATACTTCGTGTCAATGTAGGAGATCATTAGGAAGTAAGTATGAGAAATTTTGCAATTCTCCTCGCGATCAGAAACTTCATGCCCAATATCTTCTAGATTATCAAGGTTTTTCGGTCGGAAGAGAGCTGACTTGCTTCTTTACTAAAGAATTTCCTGATAAAATTTTTGATATTATGGATTTTCTTTTGTATACAGCAATTGGTTATGATCAACCTGAATTTTCTCCGTTCGTCGTAAATTTTGATTCTTTCGGTTTGTTTTGTGAATTTTCACAGCATGTGATTGAGGATAAATCGGTTTATGAGAAACTTGGCAATGAGAGTGACCATTTGCTTCTTATTTCCTTGTCTCGCTGGTACCAGTTCAAATCCCATTTCAAATGGGGGTTTATTCCCATTAGAGAATTTAACTATTTGATATGGGACGCTATGCATTGGCATGAAGGTGGTTTGTTGCAGAATTTAGTTTATAATGTTCGACAACGAACACCGGAATATTATCGTAACATGATGCGATGGATTGAGGAAAACTTTTCTGAAGAGAATATGCGAATTGTGATGTCCAAATTGGTCACTAAGTTGGGTACCATGTCTCAAGATTTATTGGAAGCTTATGATCAGTTTTATGAAGCTCAACGACCCACGATCGGTATTATTAAAGAAGAGATATTCGATCGAGGATATACCTTGCGTAATGATTTACAGAATGTGTGGGTAAAACTCAATAATTGGTTTACATTCTTTGTATATCCTTACTTGCATACGCAATTTGAGCAAGCAGTTGAGACGGTAAATTTTTGGATTCCTGTTTTTATGAAAAATCTTCTGAGCATGATCGAATATTTTAAAGATTTTTCTAAGCACGCTTTCGATAATATTACGACATTGTTAGAAAGAATGAATGAGAAATCTAATTCTGTTAGTGTGTCTGAGATCGTTCCTGAACATCATAGTGATCTGGCTATGAACGACATTGACAAATCTAGTTCAAATGCACTTATGTCCCATCAGTTAATTGAGAGTTGCGGCACTGTCATTAGCACTTCTTCTTTTGATAATGTTGATTTCTTCACTCCATCCGATTTTGTTTCTTTACAATGTCCTGTTGTGCGTGTTGAGATAAACACCGCTTTCGTCGATGTTGTTGTTCCGACACCAGTGACTGTTTCTGTCACTAGTGTCGAACGAGAAGTTGTCACTGTTACTACCGCAGTGACTTCACTCTCAACATCCTTTGTGTCGGAGACATTCGTGGTTACTTCGACCGATCGGATCTCCATTACTGTGATGACACCTTCGGTTGTGACGCACGAAAAGACTATCTTTAGCACGAGCACAGTGTACGCTTCAGATGTAAAATCTGATAGCACCTTTCCCGCATTGGATTTCCTTCGTCTAGCCGATAATACTGTGTCAACGGCAACGTTTGTCATGTCGCACATAAGGGTTTTTATTTGGTTTATTATTGTCAGTGTTTTTAGATTGTCTATTGCTTTTGTCCTTGCCTTTGCACTATTTTGGTTGTATTCCAACAACACAATAATGCGATGTGGTGTTCGTTGTCCCGGTTCTTTTGACGATGTCTTCGACGGTGACGAATTGGCTTCTGACACTCAACCAACTTCTAATTTCAGTGTGGAAATTAGACGCGACGTGAACAACGAAACTGTCGTAAGTACAGCCGAGCTCGTACCGGATATTCCAGGCGTGATTTCTCCGGATTCACCAATGAGCAGATCGTTGAATGAGGAAGCTTTCCAGACACTCAACCTCGTTCGTCAGCATGTGCAGAGCTTGAGGATTGACACGTCGGTTCATTCATACGACAATCGCGATCATTCCGAAGAGAAGGACGGTAGTTCAAAAGTGTTCGAGAAGGCGTCGGCCTTGATTGCGCAACTACCGTCTAGTATTTGGAAGCCGCGTCGTCGTTCCGAGACATCTGCAAAGACCCCGGCAATGGAACGTCCTGCAAAATTGCGACATGCTAAAAGTGTGACTACGGTTAGACGTGAGTCGATCGGTTCTGCTCTTGTCGCATCTGACGTTGAACTATCCTTTCGATTTCGAAAAGCTTTGCAAGAATGGCCGGATAATGTGCGGTTAATTCCTACGAGAGTTAGTGGGGTACAATCGCCATCAGATTGCGCTATGACCGTTTTTGATCATGATGAATATCCGTGCTATGTCCCAGTGCTCAACTGGCAATGGCGCAAGTCCAGCGGGGTTGTATTTCCGAGGACTATGCCGATTTGCGACCTGATTGGACATGTCGAGGATATGCACGATGTGGAATTCGCTTGTCTTTATTGGATGTTTGATATTTATTACGATGAAAGCGCACGTGTGGTTCTTCATGTTTATTCGAACGTGCCGAAGGTGGCGGCCAAGCAGGAAAGTGGTGTACCTCGGATCGATAGACACAAAATGCTTGAGATTCTTGGATTGTTGAAGGACGGTCAGATCAATTTGCTAGTTGGAGCTGAGGCACCCACTAAAGCAGAAATGGATGAAGTCTTGAAAGAGTCTGGTGCTGCCATTTCGACTAGCCGATGGATTGATGACGTTTCTGAGCATTTGCAGGGTGACGAAAGTGAACAGGGAACCTCTAAGAATAAAGGGAAGGAACGCATTGAATCATATGCCTCCAGCACAACTGATAGTATTTACGGAGCACTGACTGATTCTACCGAACGTATCGGCAATGTTTTGTATTCTGCTTCCAAGACAGTGAAACGTTCTCGCCGGTTGTCTCAAGATTTCTCTAAACTGCGTGATGATGTTTCTATTTCCGTCGGTTCTGAGAATTCCGGTTCTGTCGGTTCTACACGTACGGTACTGAGTCACAATTCTGATGAGTCTGATGACAGTTATCAAAGTAGCGAACGTCGTAAACATTCTTCCCGTCGTTCTAAGTCACGCAAGCAACGTACAAGACGTGATCGAGGTGTTGATACCTTTTCTGGAATACCTGCACCTCGAGATCTACATAAGTTGAAATGTCACGGTGTGGAGGCTTATAAATTCAAAGTCGATGACGGGACATTGATAATCCCGGATGGTTTTACGTTATATCCGCTAAAACTTGAGAAGGCTTTGTCTGCTAAGGACACTACGAAGATCAGGTACACTAACGGCATGGTGAGCGACGGATATTGCTATCTTCGATTGCTACATGTAAATGATCGTCGGGCCGCTCAAGATACGTTGGGATTTTGTCCTTTATTGTCAGTGTTCTTTTCATATGTCGATGACAACAAACTGAAATTGAAGCCGAAGACGTTTATTTCTCAAGGCAATTTCATACACGTGAACGAGAATGCTGAATCATCGGTGAGTTGTGAAAGAGTTCTCAGGAGAATGGCAGCCAAGAACGCTCATTTTATTGGTGCTAGGATAGAGATGGACGTTGATCATGTGGATCTTGATGTATTGAAAGTTTTACGTGCCGATGTCTTTTTGAGTCTGTTTATACGTCTGCTTTCAGTCTGTTTAACTTTGGTTTTAGTTCTTTTGTCTTCTGGATTTATTTCCATTATTTCTTCGGCGTTAGGTGGTTTGGTGTTAGGTTTGAAATTTAGCACGATGACTGTAAATAGAAATGATTTCAATTTTGATCTTGTAGGTTACGAAGCTATTATGGTTATATGTTTGTATTCTATTGTTTTCAGTATCCTTGTTTTTGGCGTTTGGCGCGTTGTTAATTGGTGTGCATGGTCTATTGGAGTCCCGGTTTTTGGATTTATTTCGGACTTATTTGAGATGTCACCATTCTCTTCCAAGATAGAGAATAATGCAGTCAGTTCGCATCCTAGTCGTTGGCCACTTTTTGACTTGAAAAACTTCAGAGGGATGGACATCGGTCAACAACTGACAGTAATGCGCAGAGCGATGACTGTAATGGGTAGTCTTGAAGAATTATTTGCCGAAACATCTTCAAGTATAGTACGTCAGGAAATTCCATTCAATACGTTCACTAGAGAGAGTTTGCAAAAGAGAATTAGATTTCTACTATCATTCTTACATGTTCGTAATGTTATCGAATTCGTTGAACCTGTCACCGGTCGCTATATTGAACCCAAGACTTTAGTACCTGATATGTTGACTAATGCTCAGATCGCCACGATAGAGAAGCACATCGGTTACTCCATAATTGGGACTAAAAGTGCTGTGCAGACACAGCATAAGAGTAATTTTTTAGTTTATGTGGCAGCTATAAATTCAATTTATAAGAACATTCCTGTCGGTTCAGTTGTGATTGACGTTGGCAGTAACATAGCCTTCACTCCGGTTCAAGGGTACATCGCGAACTTTTGCAAAATAACTGCCAAAGACGGCATGCGGTCCGAAGCCGCTACGCGGACTTTGAGAAATAGAGCAATTATGGGCAGTTCTCCTACGATCGATTCTGCCGATTTCTTGTCTTTGACCACTCGTTGCACCACGGTTATTTTTAACTTTGTGCACGATGTTCCTTTCTCAGCTATGATGTTGAAATGTCGCGAATTAGGAGCTAGTAGTGTGTACGTAACCATGGCCGTTACTGGCGGAATGTTGGTATTTGGCAATGCTCAATTGAACGTTGGTCAGCAAAGGTATTCGGTGAAAGGAGAAATGATTAGCTCCCATTTCGATGAGACTAACGAACCGTACATTCACGATAAAGGAAATTATTTTTCTCCTGTACTTTTTGGGGCAGTTAGGCTTCCTGATGGAACTAGCTATTACAGATCGGTTTTTAGGCAATTTGGGAGCGTCATCATATTCAATTATTCTCTCTCATCTGCGGATCTAGGCGCCAACTCTGAGTTGAAGATAGATTCAAAAGATGATGGTCAATTTAGATATGTTGCGGTAGATATTTCGCTTTCACTGAAATTGGAGCTGCGAGGTCGATTGATAAGAATTTCTGAGGACTTAGTCACCTCAATACATCAAACCGACAGCCATACTAAAGATGGCACTTCTTTCGATGAACGCGTAGATAGAGTTGCTAGACATGTCGCCATGGGTTTTATTTACGGTGGTAACAAAATGTCCGATGCGATTGATGCCGAGACGCCGATTATAGAGGATATGATGCAAGTAGTGAGAGTTCTACTGGGACAGAAACTAAACTTACCATTCATGATCCACGTCTCTCGGTTTGAAGGTTCTTTGTCACGCAAACTGCTACATCTGTTGATTGGTAAATTACCTCTTGTATCAAACTCCAACATTTATAAGTTGTTCGTTGTGAAACCTAGATCTATTCTCATGCTGTCCGAAACTCTTGATCTATCTAATGTGAAGCTGGTGCATGTTGATGAAAATGCACGAAGGTCTTTGATAAATGAATGGTACAAATCCCGTGTCATTATGTCATCAATAGATCATAGTTACTTCGGCTTGCGCAAACATTTGTTACCTAAATTGATCATTAGTGCAAGATTTTTTATGTATCTTTCGATCATATGGATGTGTTCTTTGTTTCTCCCTTCAGTGATGTCAGTAGTTATAGTACCTATACTACTACTGCGGTTTATCGGTTATCAATTTAAGGATGTAGGAGCCTGGCCTTTGTTTGTTGTACGAAAGATGATTACAATCACAGGATCGGACAAGCTTTTCCGATCGGATTATTCTGAAATCGCAGCAAATCGGTCTCTCCTTTTCCGTTTGTGTCTTATTCCCTTCCTGGCCATACGTTTCATTCTCCTGATTTTCTGGCGTTTTGTTGTACGATTGCGAGGTGAGAGTGGCTCAAGGGCGCGAACTGATGTTAAGACTCGTGGAAACACTATTGGTGAACTCAATAATGTTCGTCCGCGTATCGGTGATGTATTGTCCCGTTCTGATATTGAATACTGTGATCAACAATCGGTTGCGAGTCAGTCGCATAGAGTTGATCTGGCGGCTGCACGACGAACTTCATTCGCTCCTGTGACTGAGATCAATGTCGCAGACCACCCGCAAATTAGTGGCAATGCTTTTATCATGCGCGCGAGTAGTATCTCAACCAGTTCACTAATTTTAGAGAAGACCATGTTGTATGCGAAGTCGGTTGAGAAATTCGGATTGAGACTTTTGGGGTTGACTCCTACTAATCTGATGGATTCAGTTTTTATCAACAGTGATGCCATAAATAAGTTACTTGTAGATAAACCTTTTCATATTGACACTGTTCTTAATGCTTTGGAATCTCAATCTGAAATTATCGTGATTTGTGGTGACCTATATTACACCAATACTGATATAAGTAGATTAACCACTAAGGCTGTCGTTTGTGTGGAGGACCGCAATCAGTTGTACAGAAGAGTCGATTTATCTGATGATTTGACAATGTTGCGTAAATTCCTGGAAAGGAAGCGACAAGTTGCGTGCGATTCGTTACTTCGATTCCTATGCTTAATAGCCGGTGGCTTGACCGATTTTGGTGAAGGTCAGTGTTGGAGAAAATGTTTGGGTCACAAGCCTTACGGTGTCAATAAGCGCGCTACGAAGGATATGTTATATTCTGATTATCGCGATTGGTTGGTACATGACCTGATCAAGTACAAAGCAGTACTGTTAACCGATCGGGAAGCATACAATTTGTTACCAACTGGTAATCAATTTGTGCTTTATGCAGACAAGAACGACCATTGTTACAGATTGAATGCTGATATCTTTGAGCGTATGTATAATCTGTCAAGCTTGGAATTGAAACCTGCAACTGACATAATGTTTGCTTTGGATGGTTCTTTGTTTAGAAATGAAGTATCCAACTATCACTTGCACATCAAGAGTCGATACGATGCCGTCATCTCCAAGATTTCTGGAAGAAAAATTTTTAACAGATGCTTGAGGGAATATCTGCAGTACCTCAGGGAAATGGAGCTGCAGACTATATCGAGCTTTTGTGTTTACAATTGTGATTTCGGATTGGAGGAGGCAAAGGCAGATAAAAAGTTGCACATATTCGACAATTTTCGCGGTGTGTTTATGGAGTCAACAGAAAGAAAGTCGTTCTCTGTCGGATGGGATGGTAACAAGTACGTTGAATTTGATAGATCGCGAGGCCGGTTTGACACTCGTTCGGATTATGTCATATGTCACGAGAACGTACTCTATTTAAGAGAACGGGAAATTTTAAACTTGGTTATGTATAATCGTTATGACTTAGACGCATTCGATTTTAGTAAAGTCAAATTTGTCAGTATCGCTGGAGTGCCTGGCTGCGGAAAAACTTCCGAAATTAAAACTAGAGTGGAAGATTTGAAGAAGAAAGGACGATCATTCCTAGTGTTGACGGCAACGCATGCTAACGCCGTCGAATATTCTAGCGAGCAAAGATTGAAATTCCGACGTTTCAGAACTTACGATTCCTATTTCATGCTAAATGCAGAATTGAAAGCGGATTATCTCTTTTGCGATGAATCTTTTATGGTTCATTTCGCTGAGATTCTTCTAAGCGTGATTAAATGTGGTTGTAGGAAAGTATTTATGATGGGAGATCCATCACAAATACCTTTTGTCTCTAGAGTTATAAGTTTTGATTTGAAATACCAACAATATATCAGTAAAAACATAGAATTTAGAAACACTACGTATAGAGTGCCTGAAGCACATCTTCCTATATTGCGTCCTTTCTATCCGAACATAATCAGTTTAAATACAAACGACGTGAATTACCCCATAGTCGAGACGCTAAAATCATCAGAACCGGTGGTCAGAGGATTCAATGTTATCATATGTTTCACACAATTTGAAAAATTGACCCTCATGGAATGCAATCCTGGCGAATTGATACACACTATACATGAGGTGCAAGGGAACACTTACAGCAATGTTTGTATAGTAAGGATAGTTAAACATGAAAATCAAATTTATGACAGCATACCACATATTATCGTGGCGGTAAGTAGACATAGACGTAATTTGACTTACATGACAGTAAACGATAAAGACAAATTATCCCAACTATTTAGAACACCAGACAAATTTGTTAAGGATAATAAGGAATTTGTAGACATATCTGTCGTACCCAGTTGTGAGTATGTTCATTGGGAATTGGAAGAGAATTTTATAGACGATTCAAAGTTGGATATCAGCAAATATGAAAAATCAATAATGGACGTGGTAAATTCAAAAGTGTGCGACGGAATACTCATCGAAAGTAGGAATTATGCCCCCTTTGTTTTAGACAACTCAATTGGATATGACGTAAACGTTGAGGATGTACAACTTTTCCTTGATGCTTTTTACGAACATAATGACCCTGATAAAAGGTTACATCTTCTGGAGCAAGCTCTCTTACAAATTCCCAGTTCGGTTCAGATAAATATGCCCAAATTTGTTGAAGCAAGTGTGAAACCAATGAGACCTCTTAAGATGTCTCCTAGATTATTTACACCTCAGCCACCACTGTCGCGCGGTGAACTCGGTACGTTACTAGAAGCTTTAAAGACCAGGAATATTAATCCGCCTCTTCTGTATTTAGCTAGAGCGAGTGAATTAATAGATGAGGTAGTAGATTTGTTCTTTGATACTTTTATAGACGCGGAAATATTTAAAGCAAGAAAAGTTTTACGCAACTTTGACAACGGAGTATGGTTAAAAGAGTGGCTTAAAGGACGTACGTCTGATCAGATTTCTTTGATAAACCAAGTCGACCCTTCATTCGTCAGAGGCAACGTGTATGATTCGATAATCAAGCCGACTGCGAAAGCCAAATACGACAACTCTCATAACTACAAACTGGCAGCTCCTCAAGTGGTCACAGCTCACAACCCTTATATCACATTCTTGTTCAGCGGTATTGCAAAATGTTTTTCTCACGAACTTAAGATAAGCATGAAGGATAAATGGATATTGAACGACGGGTTGAACGCTGAAAATTTGAGTGGTCGATTCAACAACGTGATGTTAGGGTTGACGAATGTTCGTTTCTTGGAAGTGGATTTCTCGAAATATGATAAGAGTCAGGAATTATTTTGTCTAAAAATATTTCTTGAAATACTCTCTAGATTCGGAGTGCCTCAACATTATTTGGATGATTGGGAAAGATATCACATCAGCAATATTATTAAATTCAAACGTGAAGGAGTAAAGACAAGAGTTGATTATCAAAGAAGAAGCGGCGATGTGTTCACGTTTGTTGGAAACACTATTGTAGCAATGTGTTGTATCGCGTGGAGTTACAAGGATGTTGTGAGGAAAGCAGCCGGCGGTGTTTTTGGGGGGGATGACAGTCTTGTGGTGTTTCCTGCTACTGTATCGATAAAAGATAATACTCAGGTTATATCGGACATTTTTAACCTTGTTGCCAAGATTGAACACTTCCCCGATTGTCCAGTGTTCAGTTCTAGGTTCCTGTTGAATTTGTCCGGTCGATGGATGTTCGTTCCTGATCCTTTGAAGGCAATCGTAAAATTAGGCAGAGACGATTTATATAATTATGAACACGTTGAATATTATTACATATCTTTTTGTGATAACTTTAAATGTTTCAGGGACGAAAGAGTGGTCAATGATGTCTCAAAAATGTTAACCTTGCGTTATGCTGACATTTTTCGAGAAATGGATTGCTCTGTACTATGTAAATTTCTCTGCAACTTGCTACAGGACAAGAAAATGTTCTTCAATTTATTCGTGCCGACGGAACATGTATCTAATGACATGCCCGTTAATAAATTGAGATCTATTATGAAATCGTTGAGGTTAATTTAGGCACACAATAATATGCACCTCAACAGTGTACAGGTTTGATCGATGAATCTGAGTGTCTCACCATAACTATGGTGAAACGATTTGGTGGTCATGAATCTAATCTGTTAGACCTTTAAATGCAATATAGAGATATGACGATCTGAAGCTCTTCTTGTACTTGGAAGTCAACGTTAAGCTAGCGTTAGAAATAGCAAGGTTTCAAGCCTCGTGTAATCTTCGGAAAACACTGGGCAGTGCCGACCGGTAAGACGGTAAATCTAGGTGATACTTAAATCACTGGGGACTTGGAGCGGGAAATCGACTTCAGTCTATCGGCTTTGTTATCAATTAGCCATCGAACCTTTCCCATAACTATGGGAAAGGAAAATGATACGTCCGTCAACGACGTTAAAATAGCCCCCCCTATAAATCTGAACCGTGTCTCACGTCCGAGGTGCTAAATGCCTGGGTGGCCAGACCGAAAATATCCGTCTGAGCATACGTAACTGCTCGAATGGTATGCTTGTGTAAGAAGTTTTGTCCTACCCAGAGTTGATTACTTACAGAGCGCTACATTAACAGTTCAGAGATAACTATGGGAAGACTCAGTGATTTGACGTGGGTCGGAATAAAGTATGTATAAAGCATGACGTAGTTTCAATGCTAAATTTTGTTAGAGCAGCCATAAGTCTATAACATCAGACCATTGAAGCAAAATTATGTATGACATTTCTTTGTTCTCACCTGCGTGTAGAGTCAATGAGAGTCGACGTTAAGCTAGCGTTAGAAATAGCGAGATCACAGGCTTTCGTGTAATCTTCGGAGAGCACTGGCAGTTATCGACCGGTAAGACGGTGAAATCTACGAGATACTTATGTCTCGGGGGACTTGCGGAGGGTGAACCTACTGCAGTCTATCGGCTTTGTTATCAATTAGCCATCGAACCTTTCCCATAGCTATGGGAAAGGAAAATGATAC
>Ga0197907_10411011_pt1 | contig 11239 bp, 2 predicted proteins | sample DielMetaTC5am2_FD_146309 | JGI IMG/M metagenome (GOLD analysis project Ga0197907, IMG submission 146309) | Corn rhizosphere microbial communities from Kellogg Biological Station, Michigan, USA - Diel MetaT C5am-2 (Metagenome Metatranscriptome)... | ecosystem: Host-associated > Plants > Roots >...
ATAGAATTCTTGTACAAATTCTATAGTAACCCGACCCCTCTATCATTTTAAGCAACACCTCCGTACAAAACAAATCCCATAAGCTACCGCTTCTACGATTCGTGCGCGAACGTAGGATGCCTGAAAGCTTCTCCCGTTTAGGGACATGTTATAAAATACATGTTGATATTTGTGAGACTTTACTGCCTAAGCCCCAGTACTGCCTCTGTGTTGTACTTTCCTTTTATTCTACAAAATAATTTCTTTTATTCTGTGTTGTATAGATTGAAATTTAAAACGTAACTGTTGTAATTGCCCAGTGAAATAGATGGTATTCAGTTACACCGATTCTTGATCGTTGTTTCTTTCGCAAAATTTGTAAAACCCATATAAAATTATAAAATATAAAAGAAAATACAAAATTAGATTAGATAATTGGCCCCAACTTATACTTCCGATGACCTACCCAGACTATTGTTCTTGGTAGGCCGGAAGTTGGCCAATGAGCGATTCGTACCGTTAGTACGAACAGTTTTCACCCCTGTAGAGGTGACTACGGATATATTCCGTAAGATTACGTTGTACCGCGTTTTCTTAATTTAGAACTTTATATATTGAACATATACCAGAGGAAGGAGTGTTATCACTGTGGTTCATCCAAACTGCATTTAACATATTAATCCGGACACCATATGAATTTAGAGGATGGAGACTTTCTGACGAAAGTTGGTCCCTGTAAGTAGATATATAAACGCCCCTTATACTGTACTTCGAACCCGATTGGAAGGGACAGTTAAGATTAGTTCGCCTGATAAGTAGCACCGTTATTAAGTACTGCTTACGATTTTTATTAGAGATTCCAGTGTGAGAAATCATTTCGTCCGTGTGGACCTGGATATCGAATTCTTGAGTAAGATTTGTGGCTGGTAGGAGGAACTTTGATGGCTAGTGAATAATAACTTGCTGCCATGAAGGAGAGATTTATATTATAGTGAGGAGACTTCGAAGATGATACTAGGTGAGACTCAATTAGAATTATTTCGAGTAAGTATCAACCTTAGCATAGAAGTTGCTTGGACGTAGCATCTGAAACATACAATGAAATCAAACGTCATATATAGCATCTATAAAAATGAAAAAGGGCCTATAAACACAAGATGCAGGCCGGAAATTCGCGCTCCTATGGAGCGCAAAAGCTGCAGAGTCTGCCCGGACTCGAGTCGGAACAAAGTTTGTTCGAAGGAAGAATAAGACTTTCGGATGAGGAATTTACACACGCAATGGAAGAGATAGAAATGTCTCAACCTGCCCCTTTAGTATCGCCATTACCTTCGAGTTTTGGTTATACATTTCCTTTAAATTTTGTTTCAACCCCCCCCCCCCGAGCACCCCCCGCGCCCGTTATAAATTATTGGTCGGATACGATGCAACAGAACATTCCTGTTCATGTGAATATGTTGCCCCCTGTACCCGTACCTATAACACCCCCTCAACAACGCTCGCTTGTTACCCCATATATACGACAACAAGCACAGCAAATTCCTGAGGGAACAACGAAGCGTACAAAAGATTGGAGAATTAGCCCCCCAGGAGATTACAAAAACTTAAGTCAAATAAAAGCTTTTTGGAATTGCCTGTTAATGAATTCATTCTCGCGTGCCGATTTTGTGGATCTTAAAGATAATGATGACTTTGGAAAATTAGCAATAAATAATAATTGGAGAGTTGTTCGTTCAACGTCCCCTACACAAGACAAAGCTAATATACGAATGTTATCTGTTTTTAACTCCACGCATACTCTTTACAAGGTTTTAGATATAACGCCGTTATGTCGTAGTCAATACTTCAAACAATCATGTCGTGCACACAAGGTGATTGCCTGGTTAGACCCAGTCACTCAAGTGCTGTGCTTCTTTTTGGTTGGAAAATCTGTGGACTGTGAATCAGTTCGTAGGAATTTTAATGATTATGTTATAAAAGCGATATTCCCTGACACGACCTATACTGAATTTTTGCATTATGGAGGAGTGTATGTAGGAGAAGGCATGGTTTATTTCCCTACCATGACCCACATACCTGTCCCTGGCTCTTTAAAAGCCAAACCCATTGATGCAACTGTAGTAGACGCCGTAGCAGATGATTTACAACCTGATTTGTCTATGACACTAACTGACCCTGTTATGATGCAGAGTGCTAGACGCTCTCAGAATACTGTTAATAGACACCCCACTCTAGATCGCGAAGACCGTAAGGTGAAACCTAAAGATAGTCCCGATGCTCGCCGTAAACGAAGAACGGAAGAATGTACCCCGAAGAGCAAAGGATTGGCTATTGATATACCTTACCGTATTGTGAGACGTGCTGATCTTAATTTTGAACGAGAAACTGATGATTATGTTGCCCGGTCGCTTAACGACAAAGGACAAAAAGTAATCATGACCCTTAGAGTTGATTGTGAAAAATATGATTGGGATAGAAAGAAATCTATTACTCTGAAGCATTTTGTTGATCTTATGTTCAACCATATGCCGTCTAGAGGATATAGAATTGAAAACTATCAAGCACCGAACACTAGATTTGGACGTTCTACTTTAGAGATGTTAATGCATCTTTGTTGTGGAATTAAAGTTTCTAGGAATAAGTCTCGTGCTGCTGTACGATTTAGAAAGATTGATTATAGTATTACACCCAAGATGTTGCTTTCCACTGACTTTGAACCATTTATCCTTTATGGAGGAATGATGAAAAAGACCTGTTTTTGGAATTTTGCAACCCAGCAATACTGTAATTATCGAGGAGAAATTGTCGCAAAGAAGAATTATCATAAGTACACTTATATGCTTACTAAAAATAATAAGTTAACTACTGGTATTCTTTTTCAAGATGTGGAAGATGTGGTCTATGCCCAAGTTAAAAATGGAGACCACTTTACTATATTTCAATCTTGTGCTAATTTCTTTTCAAATTTATTGTCACGAGTTAAACGATACATTGCTTGGCAAGGTGCCAAGAAAGTAGGAAAAGTTGTAATAGATACCGCATCTGATGCCTACCAATGGATCAAAACTGAGATCGAGAAACTTAAGAAGTTATTGATGGATGCTTTACAGAGCGTCGTCGATAGTGTACGTGGAATGTGTAATTTTATTTCTGCTGCCGCAAGCGCGTTTTATCAAGCGCTACGTAAATGTGGAAAAACTATTGCCGATTATGCCATGTACTTCTTCTCGAGTGTTTTTGGAGCTCAAGACGTTAAAGTAATTGACCCCAATACTATACCTGATGATGAGATTGAGATGAAAGAAATGAAATCCGAAGAGGAGCTTTCAGACTCGTCAGTCGTCGATATGAGTATGTTTAACGAACCCGTGTACCAACAATTCGGTGGTGGAGATATAGCTGGTGTTTGTGGTTTTGGTATATCCTTAGCTGCATCAATTGCTGGTCTTACATCCACTGCTGATCCTAAGAAAGTAATGGAATTCTTTAGAGGGATTTCGATCATTAATTCTGGAACGAAGATAACTGTAGAAGTTTTTGAGAGAATCGCCGATGCCACGTATTATTACGTAACAGGTGATTTCTTATACGAATCTTCTCGTTTGTCTGAACGAATCAAGAAATGTTCGACTGAACTCGACGAGTGTTTTATTATACTTGACAATAGAAAACAAGATGACCCAATACCTACTGCAACTATGGAGAAGTTAGTTCGGTTACAAAAAGAACTACGCACGCTAGCATTAGACTTTGCAAAAGTTCCCGCGAAAGCAGAGGGACGAAATGCAATTGGTTTGATGATTAGTGCTGCCCAAGAGCAATTAAGGAAAGCTGTTTTAGTGATGGCGCAAGCCGGAAATAGAATTAAGCCTACTTCGATTGTAATCCATGGACCCCCAGGTGGAGGAAAATCCGATGTTGCCCGAGCATTACCAGTTCATACCCTTCAAAGGTTGGATGAGTTGTGTGAGGAAAGCAATGTTGTCAATCCCTATAAACATGTTGACCCCGACAAATCTACTGTGACTTATCAATGTTTCGCAAAGAGAGAGTACTATGAAAATTATGGAAATCAATTTGCAGTACAAATGGAAGAATTGTACACAAGTCAAGATGTAGAAGTTAATGTTGAATGGTCAGCATTTTTCCAAGTCGCCTCAGATGACAAACCATTTGATTTGAATATGGCTTTTGGCGGAAAAGGTTGTACCTTTTTTACCTCAGCTATGCTCATCGCAACTACTAATGATGAGAATCATGTGATTGTGTCAAAGAGTGAGACTGCCTATTATCGTAGAATTGATGTTGATGTGCACATGGAATCAGTATATAAAGAAGGAACTACCCACCCACTTACACATTCGACTTTCATTACCACTTCGGCTCACGCCAAAGTGATTGATGTAAAACGATATGGAGTAGAACCTGTTGCTCATCATGATGCTAGAGGAGAACTCGTACATAGAGACCCGAGGAAACCCTTTAATTATTATGATTTAGTAAATCACTGTGCCCATTTGTTATATAAACGAATTTTTACGACGAAAGAAACTCAGAAAGTTTTTTCATTGAATGATCTCCGTGTAGGATGTAGTAAAGTTACACCTATGCCGATGGAGCATGCAATCAAAACTGAAGAACGTAAAGCTATGTCGAGATATGCCCCGGAATTTACACCTAAACGCAGACGCGATCGTCGAGGACGCGCTATGCATGTTGAAGTTGCTGGACCCGATGACACGAGCCCCATTTATGATGAGAAAGGTAAATTGATTGAAGAAGATGAAGGAACCAATGGACATGAAGCTGAAGGCATGACACATGAAGAAATTAAACAAGAATATGCTGAAGTTTATTCCACTGCTACTGAGAAACTTTCAATACCTCCAATGCTTGGCCCAGACAAAATGGCCTACGTGTTGAACATTGATGCTCCCGAATTTTCACCTACAACTACTACTACTACGCTTTCATTAGCACCTGTAGATGTCGCAGACCCAACTAGAAAACAAGGAGGATCATGGACCGATATTATTACTTCTGAAGACTTACAAGAAGGAGGTGGACGACACCCCGCTATTAGTGATGATAAAGGTACCTTATTTGACCGTCTTGCAAGATGGTGGTATGATACTACTGATGATGGTAATTTTGGAACTATGCACCTTAAAGCCGCTAACGACTTCACAGGAGCATTTTCAAGATCTGGTAATATATGGACTAGCCCTCGTGCCGATGCCGACCCTAATTGGTATAACCGAGGTGACGAAGATGATCAAATGTTTCCGATGTCATATTCCCGTCTAAAATTTCCTATATTCCAACAAGATTACTTTCATTGGGATTTAGACGATTGGTATATGACTCATGAGCATGTTCCGTTTAGCACTGCCCTCCCCCCTGGAGACGGTGAAGATGGAAATCGTGACTTTTTATACTGGTCTTCCCAACCCAAACATCGCAATGCGCTTTGTTATTTGAATTGTTTACCCAGACATGTTAAAGAAGAGTTATTCTCCTTGCCTTTAAAAGATAGTATGCAAGTCGAAGAATTATTCCAATTTTTGTTTGGTAATAGACTTTACATTGATAAATGCGAATCGAATGTTCATTTTCTTGTTAAACGTTTAGATCAAGAAAGACGTTTGACGAAGAGAGATGAAGGGACAACTGCGTGTTATGACATGTTTATTGATTCTTTTTTGCGAATGACCAAGAAGTTTCCTGAACCCACTAGAAATTGGTTATTTAATAATATATTATCAATTGTCTATAAGATTTTTACTGAATGCTGTACCAATAGACCCCCAACAGCGCTCCTTTTAGATAATTATGAATATGTCACACAAACGTGGAAATGGCGTAAGGAAAGTCTGTCACTTAAAAGTGGAGTACATGCTAATGCCGTAGCTGGTGATGCTTGTTATTCCCTATTTAAGTCTGGTTTGGTTTTCGTAGCAGTAGTTTCTGTAATAGCTGCTGTGGCTACCGTTGCCAAAATACTGTTTAGAAAAGTATATACGGTGACAGCACAGTCTGCTGCGAAAAACGAACCAAACAACCGACCCCCAAAAGCCCATAAGCTTACAAATGCGAAACGACGTTATGAAGTTGCTCAAAAACAACCTAAAGGAGCCAAAGGAGGCCCTGTTTATAAACAAGTCAAGATTGACGAAGTGACAGGATACCCCGTTTGGGCTCAAGGACTTATTAACGACGGCGCTATGCGAGCTGCTGGAAATTCAATGTATGCATTATATGACAATGATTCCCGAGGTGTTGAACACTTTCGTGCCTGGATGTTTCAAGTTTCTGGACACATTTGTGTACTTAATGCTCATGTTTGGGATGCTTTAGATGAACGCTTTATTGCGTGTCAGGCTACAGGAGCATTCAAACAAGTAAGAATTGTCAAATCGCAATGCATGATAGTATACCGACCTTATGGTAGAGATATTGTGTATGTGCAAATGATGCAACTAGGACTCGGTAAGAACATGTTCGCTAACGGACATATACTTACCAGAGAGCAAGCCAAAGGCTATGTTAGTCCCAATTCTTTGCTACGAATAGCTCCCGAATGGACAGGAGAAGCTAGTTGGAGTAATGATTGGGAGGTGTCAGGACGTGCTACGCATTGTACTACACCTCAGATTAGACTTAGTCAAAACGGCGAAGCTGAACAAATTGAAGGCTTTTACGTCATACCTGATCCTAACAATGATTTTGGATTTTGTGGAAAAGTTTATGCTTGTCACTTTAAAGGTAAAACAGTATTCCCATGCATTCATGGTGGTGGTAACACTACCTCGTGCTTCGGAGATGCTTTGTATCAAGAAGACTACGACGAGATACTCAAAAACATGATACCCCAAGTCATGCAATTCGCCCAAGTTGGAATTGGAGCGCCAGAACCTAATGGAGCTTATGATGAGGGACCTCAAGATGATATCAGCGTTAAGATCAACAAGAACCCTGTTGGTAAGAGCTGTTTTATCAAGACCCCTTTTCATGAGCAAGATGAAGTTCCGTGCCCAAAACACCCGGCCGTTTTAAGCCGTGAAGCTTATGCTAATGGTATAGCTAAGGAAGCTGCTATGAAAGATTGTATCAATCCTGACCCTTATGTGATTGATTTAATCCAGACAGAGCATGTTAATCTCATGAGTGGATTTCTGAGGGGCGAATTACCCTCCGAAGTTTACACTTGTGATATCCTTACACCAGAAGAAGGCCTTTATGGAAACGACCAAGGAGTTGATAAGTTTGATTTTTCCACTGCTGATGGACAACGTCTTCAAGCAGCTGGGAGATCGCGAGCTGATCTCGCGGACCCAAAAAGTGAAACCACTAAGTGGACGATTGCTTATGTGCAACTTCTGCTTTACTGGTTTTCTCTTGGAAAATTTACTTATCAACTCAATTCTAACTGTCTTAAGGATGAGCTCCGTGACCCTGAACGTGTAGCTCTCAAGAAGACGCGAATTTTCAATGTAACTGACTTTATAGATTGTCTTTTACAAAAGATGATCTTAGGAAGTTTTGTTGCTAAGATGAAACAATATTTCTTCACTAACCCCATGGCATGTGGAATTACTCCCGGAAGGCGTCATTGGAAACAAATCTATGATATGTTTAAAGATGCAAAGTACGGAATTAATGCCAGCGATGTTAGTGGATGGGATTACTGTGAATCTTTTCCTTTTCTTTATGTGATCGTACCTTGGATATGCACGTTTTACCCTGCGTGTAACGTTCCTGGTTCTTTCACATCTCAACTCATTCTCTGGGCCATAGCGTCATGCCTGCAAGGCTTACGTTGTGCCTATGGTAAAGGTTATGTTCTCGGGCGTGGAAACACGTCTGGAAACTGGCTGACTACCATATTGAACACTATTTATAATTACTTATTTCATGTAATTGCTTACTATTGGTTAGCTGAACAAAATGGCGTTGACCCGCGCACTACGTTCAAAGTTGATTTTATATGTGAGCTTTACAGTGACGACAATTTAAGTGTGTCATGTGAGTATGAATGGTGGACCCCAAAGAATGTTGCCATGGCTTTCAAAAAGCTTTATGGTATTACTTTAACAAGCACTGATAAAGGCGAAGTTACAGATGGATTGCTGAATATTGATGATGTTGACTTTCTTTCCCGAAAGTTTAGACCTCATGAAAAGTTCCCCGGCATGATCTGTGCTCCTTTAGCACGTGATTCTTTATTAGCTCAACTCTTTTATGTGCGTAAACAAAAGGGAATCGACGTAACTGAAGATTTCGTTTACAAACAGCTTGAGATTAACATCGGTAATGTTATTCGAGAGTTAAGAGAGTACCACTACGACGAAGCGAAGCCAATTTATGATTGGATTTGTCGAACCGTAGCTGAGAAACGTTTACCAATAGTTGTACCAGGCTTTGATAGGACGGTGTCATATAATGATACCTTCGCTGTCTATAGTTAACTATTGTATTGGATGAGCGCACACTCAATAAAATGTGTATATCGTGTGGTGTCGCACACGGTATTATCGACGCACTTAGTCCTAAGGACGGCCCGTCATTTTAAGACACTTTAACTGTTGCGCAGGGAGTAACACCTAACGCAACGTGAGTAAACTGTTACGCCGATTCATTGCAAGATGCTCAAAACCCTACTACTACTACAGATTCTGGTTTATCCACTGTAGTAGGACCCGAAGTTATCGCTTCTGAACCTATCGATAGCTTCGTCCCTATTATTAAGAGGATGTACTCTGAAGATTACCCATGGTTTAATAGAGAGTTTGAAATATGGCCTGAAAACCCATTATCATTCTCTCCGTCAGGAGGATCTCCAAATCAATCTTTCCAACTAATGACTATACTTCTAAGAGAACAGACAAACAATCTCATGAGAAGGTATGCTTATTTTAGGTGGGATACAATTGATGTACGTCTTACTTTTACTGCCCCTAAGAATCTTACCGGAGCATTCACATGTGCAATTATTCCTTATTGCTCGAATTGGGGTTTGTGGACCGACGATCTTGTCGGAGTTACAAACTCTCAAATCATGTTACGTGAAGATTCTCACTTTGTTGATATCGGAGAAAGTTACGATGTTAAAATGACATTTCCTTGGTCATTTAAATATCCTATGTTTAACATAGACTGGTTACTTGATCCGTCGGGATATAAGCCCGAAGGCGATACGCCAAACATAGCAGCCCAGTTTCTTGCTGGAGACCCAATACTGTGTTTGAATAAAATATTCCTAGCATGGGTGACATCAGTCACTAGCTATGGTGTAGCTGTTAAAGGCTACTGCAAGTTCAATGGAATGAAATTCTTTGGACCTTGTATTGCAGACCCTAGTGGTGGAACTGAAGTACAGTTTGCCCAGTCTGGAATGTTTGAAAATATTGCTAAACCCCTACTCAATCAAGTCGGTAACCAACTTATGAAAGAGGCGACAGAAGCAGGAACCGCTTATGTCAAATCAAAAGTTTGTGAAACTACTGGCTTTCTTTGTGAAGGTGACACTGGTGGAGGAGGAGAACCTTCAAATCATGAGGAAGAAAGTGATTACGTTGGCTTCGGAGGACAAACCGTCGCCACGTTAACTTCTACACTCGGAGATACCCTCTCTACATCAAGATCACCCATCATGCCTATTTTTGGCACACGTCGTGGACGACCAGTAGGCGCTCCTGTTCGAGGAAAAGATGCTCATCACATTAACCATTTTCTCAGCAGACCAGCACCGATTGGCTACTTCACGGCTACTGGCCTAAGCTCATCATCTTGCTTTTTAAGCAATAATATTTGGGCGAATCATAATCAAATTGTTGATATTGATGGACAAAATTTCCCAGCCACAACCTGGATAAGGTATTTTAAACCCTTAGCTAGGCATTGGCGAGGAACCGTCATGATGCATTTTGTTATATGCGGCCATGCCATGGTAGAGTGTGAATTCACTACTGTGTTGACTTATAATGTAAACACGTCCGTACCAACGCGAGAAGGATTTAATTCTTACGACACTCATCGTACTGTTTTCTCTGGTAGTAAGACAGTGACAGTACCTATGCCATATCTTACCCATGATGATTACAGTACGTATGGAGTGGCAGCTAAGATAAATGATATCTATGATGCGGCTACGACTTATGTTTCAGCAACACTTACCGTGCGAGCGACCATGCTCGATGCAACTCCCGTTATACCTTGTTTCGTCTTTTACACGATTGGTAACGATTTTAAACTTTTCCAGCCCGTTGCGCCTGGTGTTTCTTTGAATCCAAGATACACTGCGCCATCGAGTGAATTAGAAAAGTCCGTCGTTATTGCAAATCCTAAAAAGAAAAAAGATCCAAACATAGTATATTCGCAGGTACAGATAAATTCCATTCAGAGCGGAGAGTTTCAGATGGTGGATTGTTATAATACCCCTGATGCTGGCCTTTTGAAGCCATTGACAACTATTGAAGATTTGATGTCAATTTGGTCTCGAGGCAGTACTGCTTGGGATTCACCTAGTGAAGATACCTATTACACTTGGCGAAAGTTAGCATTTCCTGTGCCCTGGTCGACGAATACGCTTTTTAAATCTACTTTTTACCCAGATGGATACGATGTATCTATTTGGGCGAAATTGGACTATATTGGCTATTTGTCCTCAATTTTCCTATTTTGGAAAGGTGAGATTGCTTATAAAACTATTGTGCCATTGACTATAGCAGAAGAGTATGGTAATTCATACCTTTCAGTCGCGCTTGGAACTCCTTTATCCTTTACGGATTATGAGGAATCGTGTGATGATGATACATACTTAGTTGCACCTGTTGTCAACCCTGGCAATGGCTGCATAATATCTGATCCGTCAATTAACCCTGTTCTAGAGTTTTCCTTTGGATATAGAGGAACTACTGCACTTGGTGATACAAGATGGGGCACACAGTCGAAATATGTGAATAGTGGAACAAACTTTTTACAAAACTTGGCAACCCCGTCAACAATAAGCTCAAACCTTTTCCATACTGAACAGCAGATTGAAGATTTTGCAGTTCTAAGGAAGATAGGACGCGGTTTTGCACTTTTTACTGAGTGTTTACCCCCTCCACAACCCATTTATTTGTACAGAGGTCTTACGGACCCTGGAGAACTACCTGCTCAAGCAAAAGAAATGAGAAGAAAGTACATACCGAAAGGTGTTGGAAAAGCTGGTATACGTCCCAGCTCCTCAAAGTAATTGCCAGGAGGTATAATCTAG
>Ga0197907_10202605_pt1 | contig 11078 bp, 9 predicted proteins | sample DielMetaTC5am2_FD_146309 | JGI IMG/M metagenome (GOLD analysis project Ga0197907, IMG submission 146309) | Corn rhizosphere microbial communities from Kellogg Biological Station, Michigan, USA - Diel MetaT C5am-2 (Metagenome Metatranscriptome)... | ecosystem: Host-associated > Plants > Roots >...
CTCGTAACTAAATCGTTACAGAAATAGAGTGGATTTGCGGCATCGCACCAATCGATGCCGCTGCCCGCTGATCCTTTGCCATTGCGGGTTTCGCCCGCCTTCTGCACGACGTCATTTGTGCCGCAAGTGTAAGCAGATGTTGCGCTGCACGGAGGTGGCCCGATGCTTGCTCTATGTCGTGCGGTCACTCTGGATGTGCAAGGCAGTTCCGCCACATCCAGAACATGTTTTTCCAATAAGCGAATCCGGAACCGGCTTGATCCTCACGGTCCCACGGTCCCCACGGCATTCGCACTTCGCTTCTCCAGAACCGGCACACCGCCGGCGGCAGGGCGCTTCTCTCGGACGGTCCCGGGGTTTCGACGGTCACATGCGTGCTCGCCCGCAGCAGCTGGCCTGCGCGCGCCTGACCGGAATCGCTTCACAAGAAAACGAGGAAACCATGAAAGCAGTCCTGCTGGAGAATCATCCGTTGCTACGAGCCGGACTTGCGCAGTTGCTCGCGCATCCCACCCTCGGCCTGGAGGTCGTCGCCCCGGCATTGCCTGCGGGCATTCCTGGCGAACTGCACGCGTTCGATGCGCAAGCCGATCTGCTCGTCATCGGCATGGACGAGGCCGAGGGCCCGATCAACGCCGGTGAATTCGCTGCCCAGTTGCGCGAGGCTATCGACGCCAGCGAGGCCAGCCGTGTGGTACTGCTGGCCGCCAGCCTGTCTGCCGAAGAAGCGCACGTCGCCATGACGTGCGGGGTGGACGCCTACTGCGCCAAGTCGCAATCGCCGGAAGTCTTGCTCGCCACGCTGCGGCTGGTGCTCGCCGGCGGCCAGTCGTATCCGGCGTTGATGCCGCGTGCGGCCAATGCCGCCATGCCGATGCTCTCGCTGGATGCGTCGGAAGCGGCGCAGCGGCTGAATGTTTCGCTGCGACAGTACGAAGTGCTGGTGCTGCTGTCACGCGGTCACTCCGTCAAGGGTGTCGGCCGCTTGCTGGGCATTTCGGAAGCCACCGTCAAGACGCACGCGTGCACGCTGTATCGACGCCTGAACGTGCGCAACAAGAGCGAAGCGGTGTATGCCGCCATGCGCCTGGGGATTCCACTGGAACTGCAAGGCGGGGCTGCCGCCACGATCAGCGCTGCATCTGCGCAGACATCGGTCCAGGTGTCTGGAGATGCGCACGACGCAGACGTGTTCGTGCAAACCGCTGCACGCACACCGACTCCGCTCCAGGCCAGTGCACCGGCCCGAGACGCGGTGATGGCGTCTTTATCCCCCCAGCCGGGGGCGTCCGAGCGGACCACGGCATCGGTGACCGCATCGGGCGCTGAACTGGGCGCTGAGTCTCGCTGGGCTGCCATGACGCGGGCCTTCGGTGGCGTGACGCCTGCCAAGCCAATGCGCGCCCCGGTGCGCGCCGCTAACGGTACGGCCCGCCTCGGCTGACTCAGCCCGGTCCGCCCTTCATGCAATGCGGATGGCGTGCGCCCGCACGTCCCGCTCACTGGACATGACAACAATGACAACCCACGAGCCAATCTCTTGGAGCCTGCCGGCCGAGCGCACCAGCGCGGCTGCGGCATGGCATCCCCGCCGCTGCGCGATTGCTGCTGCCACCGTTGTGGTGGTCGGCACGGTGCCGATGATCGCGCACGCCGCGGTCGACGATGCTTCCAACGCGGCCACGCGCCGCTTGATCGATACGCAGCTGACCGACGCCGCGGCCAAGGGCCCGGCCGCGTTTGCATCCATGACCGTCATCGCCGGCGGTGATGACGTGCCGGCGTCTCCGGCCAACAGGCTGCTCGTGGCGCAACAGGCGGTGCCGCCTGCAGATTCGTCCGTCACGACATCGCCCGCGGCAACTGCGCCGGCCGCCACGTCGCCAATGCCTGCTGTTGAGGCAGCGCCCCCGGCACCCCCGCCTGCGCCGCCGTCGCCCACGGTGATCCTGCCCCCAGGCGCCCCCGCACCGGACACGGCTGCACAGGCGCCGGCCGTGCCTTCGGGCCCGAGCGCTCAAGGGCCCGGCGCGCTCGAACCGCTGCCGGTGTCGCCAGAAGCGGCCAATGCTGCGGCGACCCACGCCGCCGGCAATGCGCCCGACAACGCGCCCGTCGGCCCGATGCCGACCGACCGCCAGGCCTTTCACGACGAGGTCATGCGCGAGGCGCGCGAGGGCGCGGCCACGCTTGCGCAAGAAAACCTGCGCCAGCATCCGGACTGGTTCAAAGAAAGCGAATCGTGGCACGTTGACCATGCCGCCGCCGCACAGCGCATCCGCTGGGGGCGTCAGCAGTTGAAGGTCATCAACGGGCCGGAGCGCTTCGTCATCATCGATCAGGCTGTGGCCGAGATCGAGGCGCTGCTCAAGAAGGTGCCCGATACACCCGAGAACGCTGAATTCCGCCAGGAAATCGTGGCGGATGAAGTGGTGGCACTGGCTTCGCGTGGGCGCATGAAAGACGCCGTCAAGCGCTACGAAGCCATGTCGCAGACTGGCAAGGTGCCGGCCTACACGCGTGTGGCCGCAGGGGATGCCTATGCGTATCTCGATACGCCGGACAAGGCCGCTGCGGCGTACGCGCAAGCGCTCAAGGATGCGAGCCCGGGCGAGATCGAAACGGGCGACGTCCAGGAGGGCCTCTTCTACGCCATGCTCGACACGGGCCGCTTCGAAGACGCCCGCGCGCTGCTCGACAAGATGAAGGCCGACAACCCGGAATACGTGCGCCTGGCGCCCGAAGCCGGTACGCCCAATCCCGATTACTCGCGCATCAAGCGTCTGGAAGCGCAGTACCTGATCCTGACTGGCCGCACGCACCAGGGCATTGCCGAGCTGGACAAGTGGCGCCACGAAGCACCGTTCGCCGCATCGCTTGTCAGCGCGCGTGCCGATGGCGCGATGGTGCAGACCGAGCCGTATCGCTCGCGCGACATGTACAAGACGGCACTTGCCGAGCACCCGGATGACCTGAGCGTTGTGGCGGGTTACGGCCGTGCGTCGTTGGCGGTGGACGATCTGAAGACCGCCAAGGATGTCGCCAACGGGCTGGACGAGCGCTTTCCGGAGAATGGCTCGGTGCATGCGCTGCGCAAGGATCTGGATGTCTATCAGAGCCCGCAGCTCATCATCCAGTCGACGGCGGACAAGGGCAATTCGGCGTTCGCCAACAACGAATACGGTATCGACACCAAAGCCTACACCGGCCCGTTTGCCGATCACTACCGCCTGTTCTTCCACAACTTTGCCGGCCGCGCGCAGTTTGACGGCGCATCGCAGAGCCGCGTGCGCAACGGCGCGGGCCTGCAGTGGTTCGACACCGGCGTCGAGGTAAACGGCGAGGTGCACCAGTCCGTCGGCGCGGTGGGCAAGACCGGCGGCACGCTGGATGCCACGTGGATTCCGAGCGACCACTGGAAGGTGTCGGGCATGGTCACGAACGATGACCTGGAGGTGCCCTACAAGGCGTACCAGGTGGGCGTGACCGGCAAGACCGTCAGCGGCAACGTGCGCTACACCTGGGACGAAACGCGCTACGCCTCGCTCACGTACGGCGTGTCGCGCTACACCGACGACAACCTGCGCCAGCGCGTGGCAGCCAACTTCTACCAGCAGGTATTTACCTCGCCGCGGCACACCATCGGCGTGCTGTTCGGGGCCGATACAAGCCGCAACACGATGACGGGCCTGAACTACTTCAGCCCATCGCGCGACTACAGCGGCCAGGCCACGGCCATCTGGTCGTGGACGCCCTGGCGCTACGCCGACAAGTCGTTCACGCAGCGCGTGTACCTGACCGGCGGCATGTACAACCAGCAGTCGTTCGGCAACAGCCCGATGTACGAAGCGCGGCTGGAGCACGTGTGGCAAATCAATCGCAAGACGCAGGTGTCTTACGGCATCGGCTTTGGCCGCCATAGCTATGACGGCCAGCCCGAGAACCGCAAGTTCCTGTACCTGAACCTCAACATTCCGCTGTGATGCCCATGCAAGCTCTCCGACAACCGTCATTGCGACGATTCTTCGCCTGGATGGCATTGACCGTGGCGTTGGCCCTCGTGGCTGCCGTCCGGCCTGCCGCTGCCGTTCAGGTGGACTTCCTGCCCAAGCCCGATCCGGACGACGGCAAGACGTTCCGCGTGCTGTGCTTTCACGACATTCGCGACAACCTGCGCGCCAGCTTCGAGACGTTGCCCGACGGGTTTGCCGTCGACACCAAGATGCTGACGAACATGTTCAGCTGGATCCAGGCCAACGGCTACCACCCGGTCACGCTCGCGCAGATCGACGCGGCGCGCCATGGCGGCAAGCCCCTGCCCAAGCGCCCGATCCTGCTGACGTTTGATGACGGCTATGAAAGCCACTACACGAAGGTCTTCCCGTTGCTCAAGCAGTTCCGCTTTCCGGCGGTGTTCGGTCTGGTGACGGAATGGACCAACGCCCCCCCGGGCGCAAAGGTCAAGCTGTCGGACAAGCAGATCGTTCCGCGGGACTTCTTCATGAACTGGAACCAGATCCGCGAGATGCAGGCCTCGGGCCTGGCAGAGTTCGCCACCCACACGCAAGACATGCACCACGGCGCGCTGGGTAACCCGCAGGGCAACGAGATGCCGGCGGCCAGCACGCACGAATACCTGCGCAACCTCGGTCGGTACGAAACCGATGACGAGTACCGCAAGCGCGTGCGCGACGACCTGCAACGCAGCCTCGACATCATCCAGAAGAACGTCGGCACCAAGGTGCAGACCGTGGTGTGGCCGTACGGCGCGCACAACCTGATGCTCGACCAGGAGGCCGCCAACGTGGGGTTGAAGTACATGCTCACGCTGGAGCCGGGGCCGAACACGCCGGATGTGCCGCTCACCGCCATCCGCCGAAGCCTGATGGGCTACGACACCAACACCGGCGATCTGGAGCGTTCGCTGCGCGAGCCGGTGACCCACCACGGCGAGATCAACCCCGTGCAGCGCGTGGTGCAGGTCGACATGGATTACATCTACGACCCGGACCCGAAGCAGCAGGAAGCCAACCTTGGCGAGCTGATCGACCGCATCAAGGACCTCGCGCCGCGTGTGGTCTACCTGCAGGCCTTCGCCGATCCGAAGGGCAACGGCGCCGTGGATGCCGTGTACTTCCCGAACCGCCACATGCCGATGCGTGCGGACCTGTTCTCGCGCGTGTCATGGCAGTTGAAGACGCGTGCAAAGGTGGAGGTGTACGCCTGGCTGCCGATGCTGTCGTACAAGCTGCCGGCCAACAATCCGGCCGCCACGCACCTTGTGCAATCGCTGCCGGGTGCGCCGCAGAAGCCGGGCTCCGTCAAGCCGCCGCGCCTGTCGCCGTTCGATCCGCAGGCGCGTCAGATGATCCGCGATATCTATGAGGACCTCGCCAAGAACTCGGTCATCGATGGCGTGCTCTTCCACGACGACGGCGTGCTCGATGACTACGAAGATGCCAGCCCCGCCGCGCTCAAGGCTTACGAGGCCATGGGCCTGCCCGGCGACATCAACCAGATCCGCCAGTCGCCCGAGCTGATGCAGAAATGGTCGCGGGCCAAGACCGCTGCGCTGATCTCGTTCTCGAAAGAGCTGATCTCGGTGGCGCAGGGCTATCAGAACGGCCGCGACATGCTGACTGCACGCAACATCTTTTCGGGCCCGGTGCTGGATCCGAAGGCCGAGGCCTGGACGGCGCAGAACTATGACGACTTCCTGGAGGCGTACGACTACGTGGCGCTCGAAGCCATGCCGTACATGGAAGAAGCCAAGGACCCGAAGGACTGGATGAAGAAGCTGACCGCCGCCGTGGCCAAGCACAAGGATGGGCTGAAGAAGACCATCTTCGAGCTGCAGGCGGTGGACTGGCGCAATCAGGACAAGCCGATCCCGACGGCCGAACTGCGTGACCAGATGCGCGCGCTGCGCTCGGCAGGTGCTCTTAATTACGGCTACTACCCGGATGATTTCATTGCCGGCCGGCCCGATACCGAGGTGCTGCGTGATGTGATGTCGCTCAAGACGTATATCGAGACACGCAAGCCGCCCGGCGGCGACAAGGGCAGCGTTGAAAAGCTCAACAGCACCTCGCTGCCGCAGAGCCAGCCGCCGAGTGCTGGAGTGGACAGGAAACCGGCGACGACCGAAGCGGCCACGTCGTCCAACACCAAGGCGGGAGGCTGACATGGAAGTGGACTTCCTTCTAGCCAAGCGCTGGATCTCGGATTTCGTCTTCTACTATCCGTTTTTCATGTCGTATTTCTGGATGATCGGCGGGCTGCTGCACTACTTCCTGCTTGAGCGCGGGACGGAGCACGTGCGGCACCCACTGGCACTGCTGGGGGTGAAGAGTTACCCCAAGGTGTCGATCATCGTCCCTTGCTACAACGAAGAGGCGAACGTGCGGGAGGTGATCAGCCACCTCGCACGCATGCGGTATCCGAACTACGACATCATCGCCGTGAACGACGGCAGCTCCGACCGCACCGGCGAGCGGCTGAACGAACTGGCTGCGGAGTATCCGCAGTTGGTCGTGATTCACCAGTCGTCCAACCAGGGCAAGGCGATCGGCCTTACCACCGCTGCACAGGTGACCGATGCCGAGTACCTGATGTGCATCGACGGCGATTCGATTCTCGACGTGGACGCGATTGCCTGGATGATCCGCCACCTGATGGAGAACCCGAACGTTGGTGCAGTGACGGGCAACCCGCGCATTCGCACGCGGTCCACCCTGCTGGGGCGCATGCAGGTGGGCGAGTTCTCGTCGATCGTGGGCCTCATCAAGCGGACGCAGCAGGTCTATGGCCGACTGCTGACGGTGTCGGGCGTGGTCGTGATGTTCCGCAAGCACGCCATCGAGGATGTCGGCTACTGGAGCAATGACATGCTCACCGAGGACATCGACATCAGCTGGAAGCTGCAGGTGGGCGGCTGGATGATCCGCTACGAGCCGCGCGCGCTGTCGTGGATCCTGATGCCCGAGACCTTCCGCGGCCTGTACAAGCAGCGCCTGCGCTGGGCCAAGGGCGGCATCCAGGCGCTGATCAAGTACGCGCCGGCGATGGCGAGCCTGCGGCAGTCGATGATGTGGCCGATCTTCTTCGAGTACGCGCTGTCGGTTGTGTGGGCCTACAACATGCTCATCGTCATCACGTGGTCGATGGTCAGCTTCTTCGTCGAGCTGCCCCCCGAGTGGCGCATGGAAGCGCTTCCACGCTGGCACGGCACGCTGCTCTTCATCACATGCGTGCTGCAGTTGCTGATCGGCTGCTTTATCGATCGCCGCTACGACGACAACATCCTGCGCTACTTCATCGACACCGTCTGGTATCCGGTTGCGTTCTGGATCCTGAACCTTGTCACCACGGTGGTCGGCTTTCCGGCCGTCGCCTTCCAGCGTACGCGTGCCCGTGCCCGCTGGACCAGCCCTGACCGGGGCATCCAACAACAACAGGGGAATTCGCCATGACCATGCTCGTCATTGATGTTTCGCGAAACTCGATCCGACAGTCGTTTTCGGACAAGGGTGTCGTCGGGACCTTGCACCATGTGCTGTGGTTCCGTATTTTCCGGCCGGTGCTCGTGATCTCGATCTGGGGCATGCTCGGCCTGTATGTGGGCTACTCCATCAGCAGCGTGGGGCCCAGCGGCCTGCCATTCGAACAACTGCGCATGTACGGCAACATCATCGCGGGCATGGGCGGCGTGCTCGTGGTGTGGATGGTCCTGTCGCGGCTGGACCGCGCCATTCGCCGCAAGCTCGCACGTACGCCGGCAGTGACGGCTGCGTCCGCCGGGGCTTCTGCTCGCGCTTCGCGCGGGGCCTTGCCGGGGCAGCAGCAACCCGCCTGGCAGCGTCCGCGCAACACGCGCCTGCTGGTGGTCGACCACGACGATGACGGCGATATCACCCACGTGCGCTCTTGGCAGGAATGGGCAGGCCGCCCAGCACCCGCCGGCACCGCCACGCCGCCCACGCCGTTCACCCGCAGCCCGGAATACGATCCGGAAGAGCCGGTACTGGGCATGCGCCCCGTCAGCGAGGCGATCGTGCTGGAGAATCTCGACCGCGAAGAGCCTTCGCTGGCACGCGTTGATGCACCTGCACAAGAACCGCGTGACGTTGTGAAGGCCGTGGAGGCGGTGACGGCTGATGCCGCAGGCTTCCATCGCTTCGGCTATCGCGGCCGTCTGGGCCGTAACGATTGGGTCGAGCCGCAATCGCCCCAATCGCCGGCCCAGACGTACGCGATGCGGCCCGGCATGGCCCGTCACTACGGCAGCGTGACCGCCGTGGTGCATGGCCGTGCTGCAGTGCACGCAGCGGACCGAGCCACGGAACGCCATCGCGCGCTGCATGCATTTGGTGCGCATGCACAACTGGATGATCCGTACGCGCGGCTCCCGCGCGTCGAACGCATTGACCCGCTGCACGGCTTCGGCCGCCGCGCCAACATCGTCGCCGACGACATGTAAGGTCGCCTGCCGAGCGCAGCGCTCAGCGCCCCGGTGATGCCAGTCACCGGGGCGCATTCTTTTGCGCAATTGACTTAGCGCAAACGGAGGAGGACGGACTTTTCTGCGATGCGCAATCGTTGCCGCCGGTGCGCTGTACCGCACGGCAAACGCTTGGCGCACCACCCTTGACCATGGGGCTGCAGAGCTCAGCGGACGATGCGCGGATTTGCCCCTCTTGAATGCGGCCGCGTGCGTGCCTATGCTGGCTTCTCCTGCAAGCCCAGCTACTCTCTCACGCTGTTCTTGGTGGCTCTTGCAGTGCTCATGGTGTCAGTGAAAACCAAGCCCACCCCTGTCACGAGTCGCGTGCCGTGACCAACAGAAAAGCTGGAGCCAACTGTGCTGAGTCCCCATGAATTTGCCGTCCTGCTGCTCGTCAACGACGGCGCTGAATCCGACGACCTGGATCGCGCCGATGTCGAAGCGCTCATCGAGCGACAGCTCGTGACGCTGGAACGCCGTGGCCCCGACCACAGCTATGCCCGGGTCACCCTCCAGGGCTACGTTCTGCTCAAGGCTTCCGGACACGTCCGCACCGGCGGCCGCCGTTTGATGGCTGTGTCTCACTAGACGGTTCTTCCTCATTGCAGTGCAACCAGTCGCTGCCTGGGCGCTACGTCCAGGAGGGCGTGTGACGTGCCTGCGATCGATACAAACAGAAACACTCTGCTCGTGGCCCCGGCGTAGCTTGTGCGCCCGCGTGCGGGCCAGGGGGCCGGCTTCTTGCTGAATTGCAGATGCCTATCCTGAATTTCGACGCCACAACGTCGGTGGGTAGGCACTCATGACAACTCAAGAGGAGCCACCCCATGAAAAACAAACACACCCTGCTTGCCGCGTTGTTTGCACTCGCCGGTACTGCTGCCCTTGCGCAGCCCATGCCGCCGCCACATCCGGAAGACCATGATCATGAACGTGCCGAGCGTATGGAGCATGAGCGACACATGGAGCGCCGCGAGGAGCACCGTGAACTGCGCGCTGAGCACCGCGACATCAAGCGTGATCGCGAAGCCTTGAGGCACCGCGAACACGAGGCGCGCGAGCGTGCGCACGAGGTTCATGAAGAGATGGAACACCGTTGATCGGGCGTGACCCGACGAGGGCGCCCGACTGCGCGCACACGGCAAACCAGCGAGTCGGGCGTCATCTCAATGCACACGGTCTGCTGACCGTGATGTCCGTGCCCTGCCGCTTGCGCTCAAGCGCAGGGAATCATCAGCCTCCACCAATCCCTTGGATGATCTTGCCGCTGCCTTCGCACATGGGGCAGGGGCTACCGTCTTCGCGTTGACCGGTGCCGTTGCACGTGGGGCAGACTGCTTCGCCGCTGCTGGGCGCTCCGGGCGCCGCTTCGTCGCCCGGAGTGGCCGGGGCAGGGGGCGTGCCGGGGATGGGGTTTTCATTGTTCATGAGGTGCTCCTGAATGGGCTCGAGGCGCTACGTGTTGCTTCAAGGGGGCGTGGCCGGAGTGTTTGGCGGGGCCGTGGGCGGACGCTCGCGCCCCTGCGGGCTGCCCCCCGTTGATTTGTCCTTGACCACGTTGCCGTTCTTGTCTTGATGCGAAGTGGATCCGGTGCGGGGAACGTATTCACCGGAAGGATTGGCGCTGTCGTTGCGGGTGCGGGTACGGTTGCGCGTGGCGTCACGGCCCGTGGGGCTGTCGCTGCGGCTTGTGGTGCCGGTTGCGGTGGTGCTACTTCCATTGGTTGCGGGCGCGTTGTCGCTGCTGCCAGACTGTGCGCCTGTTGCTTGCGCGAATGCAGCGCCGCTGCCAAGTGCAATGAACGTTGCCGCCGCCGCACAGAACGCACGTGCGGAATATGGGGTGCAAATCATCATGTGCTCCCGTAGGGTGTCGGTGTTCGTTCCAACGACGCAACTCGCGCGCCCGTGCCCCGGGGTCTCCTATTTGCCGGCAGCAAGCCGTCGCGCATGTTTGAGTGCAGTCACGATGTCGAGATAGGCGCTCTCGCGCGTTGCCGGGTCGGGAGCGCGAAGGGCATATGACGGATGCCATGTCGCCAACACCGTACGGCCTTCATGGCGCACTGGCTTGTTGAAATGCTCTTGCAGGCGCGCATGTGCATCGTCGAGCAGCGCCTTTAACGCAGTTGCGCCCAATGCCACCACCACCGCAGGCGCTTCCTGTTGCAGTTCGCGCTCCAGCCAGTACATGCAGGCTTGTACTTCGCGCTGGCCGGGTGTCTTGTGCAGGCGCCGCTTGCCGCGCAGTTCCCATTTGAAGTGCTTGACCGCGTTGGTGATGAACACCGTGTCGCGCGGGATGCCGGCGTCTTCCAGCGCACGGTCGAGCAGTTTCCCCGCGGGCCCCACGAACGGTTTGCCGGCCAGGTCTTCGCCGTCGCCCGGCTGCTCGCCGACGAGCATGATGCGCGCGCGCCGCTTGCCCTCACCGGGTACGGCTTGCGTGGCGTGCCGCCAGAGGTCGCAACGGCGGCACGTGTCGAGCGATTCCGGCGCTTGGTCGGGGTGAGTCTCGTCGTCGGGGGAAGAGGGTGCGGTTTTTTTCATGGGCAAGCAGGTGAGAACAGCAAAG
>Ga0197907_11187896_pt1 | contig 10915 bp, 1 predicted proteins | sample DielMetaTC5am2_FD_146309 | JGI IMG/M metagenome (GOLD analysis project Ga0197907, IMG submission 146309) | Corn rhizosphere microbial communities from Kellogg Biological Station, Michigan, USA - Diel MetaT C5am-2 (Metagenome Metatranscriptome)... | ecosystem: Host-associated > Plants > Roots >...
ATGGATATCAGCGAATATGATTTAATACAAAACATAAACTGTTCATCCAATAGAAAACCAAAAAAAGATAAAACATCATAGCATTCACATGCCTAGCATATTCTATTGAATATCAAATATTTTTGTTTTCGCTTTTTTTCTCTTGTTTCTGATTAATTGAGCTCTATGTCATGTTTTAAATGGACTCCCACCCTTTCAACGAGTCATCGTTTCTGTTTTTTATATATATATATATAGTTCTAACGAGAATTAATTTCTTAATATTTATAACTTCAATATTTAAAATTCAAAAAGATAATTTAAAAGGCCAAGAGCAAACGGCAGTCCACAACGTCTCTTTTAGTTGGTCCCAGATCTTTTCTTCATTATATTCTCTTTTCCTCCCGAGGATTTAGTTGACTCTCAAGTTTGAAAAAGCTGCAGCAATAAGAAATGCGATGATTTTTGATATCGTTTTTGTTTTTTTTTTATTTAAAAAACAAAAAAGTACGAACGATAAACGCGTTTCATGCGAAAAATTAAGCAATTTTTGTGCCGCTTTGCTCTCAAATGTCTTAAAAAATAGCGAATTTTTACTAATCAAAAACGAATCAATAGAAGTGGGTACTTCGTCACAATGACTCGTCACTCGTTCTCCATTCTCAGTAAAACTACGTAACGTTAAAATATTCAACAATATAAAAAAAAGTAGAAAATATTTGCTTTTTTTTTTTCATTTTCTGTTTTAAATTTGTATACACAATTTAATTTCTTTACAATTGTTCAATACGCTGTCTTCATTCACTTCATTTATGTTTCATTAAAAAAAAAAATAATAAAAAAGGAAAAAAAAGAAAATTCAAATTTTCATCTTATTATTTTGGCACTAGTTCAATTCTGCATTTATAGAGGGGAAACATAAGGACTCATTTCCAACAGTTTCATAATTTGTTTCTTTTTCTTCTTCCATCTTTCAATTTAACTAGGATAATTATTTTTTGCTCGAAACCCAAACTCTGTTCCCCAGAAAGGTTCATTGCATCCATTTTGAATATATATTTAAAAAAAAAAACATTACGAAACAAAATTTGACTATTTTCCAGGAAAACAAAAAGCAAAAAGAAAAATGAAAATCACTACACCAACTTCCCGCCACACAAACAGTTTTCTTTCAAAGATAAAACATGTTATAAATGCCACCCATATTTTTTTTTAAAGGTAAATAAAAACAAAAAAAAAAGTAAACAAAATTTTCCTTTAAAAATAAAAACATTTTCGATTTATAATAATAGCAATTATCATCTAGTTTTATATGGCTTTTTTAATTCCTCATTGTCAATATGCAGCCAAAGGGCTTCTGTTCATCTTTCGTGTTGTTTAGTCTGTACATTCACAAAACACAAATCAAATTGGATTCAATTTAATTCATTGAAACTATTTTAGCTCGTTATTCATTTGTTTTGAAACATTCCCGTTCATTTTCTCTGGACATTGAGAGAGAAAAAAAAACAGCAAGAATTGTTTGTTGAACACTAAAACATTTGTTTCGAAATGCTTGCAATGGGACTCGGATTGTCTTTCCCAATTGCATTTTAATAAATTTACTCAAATAAATAACAAATAATTTAAAGATTTTTTTTGTTTTGTTTTGTTTCTAAAGTTTGTTATAGCGAATCGAATCCGGATATGTCACTGGCCCGATCCGGTTTGTATAAATGTGTGTGTGGCAACAAAAATGTCGAACCTAAATCACGTTCGGCCATCGTATTTGCCTCATCCATCATTATCGTTGATAATGGCTTATCGTAGAGGCTGGTGTTCTGACTTCGATAATGGGGCGAATCAATTAACGTTTTTGTTTGTGGATGAACTAATGTTTCGCCGTACGAGCGCGCTTCCGATATGATTAATTCATTTTCAGGAACATGTTGCAGCCAATCGACCATCGAATCTAATAAATGATCGGTATTCTTTTTGTGTGTCGATGCACTGCTGCTTGCATCCAGGTTTCGTGAATTATGACCATTCATGTCTGTTTGCATATCGTGCACAACAGTCGCTGATACTTCAAAGCCGGCCGAAATTAAGGCACCTGGTTCACCCGAATGAAATGGATAGTGACCGTCGTTCAAATGATTTTTATTCGATTTTTGCATCATAAATCCCTTGGACGTTGATGGACTAGCATCCAAATAGCTTAACAGTTTTGCTTCAGCCGTTGACTCCGTCGAATCGGTTGTTGTGAACATTATGGCTGGTCCTTGTGTTGCTGTAGCTACTCCAGTTTGCACAATTCGTCTGTCGTGCATGTGATGTGGAACCTCTAGTGTTCCATTGTGACCAGATGCTTGCTGTGAATGATATTTAGCGCGTGGAATCATCACAGTTAAGGATTGATTCATGTCCATATTTTGTGGATTCGTTTTTGGCGGTGGCGGAGGGGCCATTCCTTTTGGTGGAGCCGACGTTGGCTTACTTATTGGACGCTTTCCACTTTTTGATGTAACATTCGACGTTTGCTTTCTCGCCACATACGGAAGTTGACATGAATCTTCACTTGTTTCACTGCTTGTGTCCTCAATCATGGCCCGTTTGTCTTGCAACGTTCCCGATTTGCTTCCATGAACAGTTAAAGTTTTATGCGGAAGTATGTCAATTCCAGGTACAACTGTTCTCCGTCGACTTGTTGGTTTATTGTGTCGCCAGCAAGTTAATATAATGCAAACCAAAAGCAATGCAAACAAAATTCCACCGAGTGCAATCAAAATCACAAGGAAAACTTTTAAATTATATTGACATTTGTCTCCAGCGTACCATTGGAAACATTCGCAAACTGTTTCAGTCTCATCAAAGTTATCGACACGTTCGTGTTCGATGCATGCACCATGATAATTGCACCGATTGCAGCCCATTAATTCGGCTGAGCACACACGTCCTGGATACGATGGATTCTCCGATAAATCAACAAAGCCATCTCGGCACGAGCAAGTGTACGTTCCTCGCAAATTGAAACAATAAGCATTTTCCGAGCAATCGTGATATCGAGAATTGTTACATTCATCAAAATCGTGTGCTCGAAGTTGATCGATAAGCGATTGAGATGAATATAAATTAGTTCCGCCCAAATTGAAATTATTCTTTTGCAAATAACTTTTAAACACGTCCATTATTTGCTCCTCGTTCTTTGTATTTTCGGAAAGTTGTAAATGGAACTCAGTTTCAACACCGCTCAATGGTATCGATGAATTATTTATGATCTTTGTTTTGTTTGTGTTTGATGTTACATTCGAGAATCCAGCAACATGAACGCCATGATAGATGTCACGTAAATCAGATTGTCGAACCATTCGATCGATTGCATCGTGTACAACTTGCATTAAATGTGCATATTTTGGTGAATTTGGATTTCGTAAAACATCTTCATATTTCAATGATTGGCTTTGCAGTTGAGATACAGCCAAATGTAATGTGTAAGTGTAAGTAGGTTTGCATGGACGATCTGGGAACATTCGCGCAAAGCCCGGTCTACAAACGCATCTCGGTGCTTCGTTAACTTGATGACAAATTTCGTTATTGATTGCTCTGCAATCTGGTTGGCATTCCAATTGATGGCTTTTCTCGCTTACGCGTGTCTCTTCAACAACAGCAGCACCTTGATGGTCCAAATGCTCGCCAATCTCCTCGTTAATATTGACATCGAAATAATCGTTTTGTGGTTGCGATTGTTTGACATTATTTGTCCTCGATACATCCGATGATCGTGGCGGTGTCGCAATTAAAATTCCACCCAATAAAACATGGCTCACATCATTCGATATATCGTCTTCGTCACGTTTTGGCAAATTATTGAAGAACTCATCATTGTCCGTTTCGTCATGATTTGGATGTGGTTTCGAATGTGTTTTGTCCGCATCTGTCGATTTGTTAATTGCAATCGAATGCAAAACATCTGAATCAATGTTTATTGTTCCAAGTCTTTTGTGATCGGTCATCACAACGAAAATGCTGTCATTTGTTCCATTTGGCCGCGTTTTGGTTGTTGTTTCCACATGGACTTTTGGTGTTGGGGCGATCATATGCCGTGTATTATGGACATTATCAATTTCAAATGATTCCTCTTTCTCACTTGAACTGTCATCATCACTTGAACTAACATCATGGGCCGAATAATAAATGGAAAACGATGGATTTGGTATAATTGAAGATGTTGAATCCATAATTGTTTTCATTGTAACCGGTGCCGTAAAAATGGTCGGTTTTATCGATGGCTCATAAGTGACTCGAGTTGGTTTCACCAATGTATGTGTCACCGTATCGACAACGGTGGATGTTTTTGTTTTGGTCAATGTCAATGATATCGTTGATGGGATTCCTTGACTATAAACGACAGTTGTTTTTGTTGTTGTCACCGTAAACGTTTTTGCTTCTTCTGAAATCAATTGAGTTGAGTAAATTGTCTCCGGTTTGATTGTTGCCGTCGGTTGGATTGTCACATAATTGGTCGGTGAAATCGTTTGCAATGATATTGATCGAGTTACCGGGGCCACAACTGTATCCAAATTCAAGTGAAGCGATTGAGGCATATGACCGTTCGATGGTTGACGTGAACCGCTTACTTTCTCATTCGTCTTATTTTCACCAAACTTATTCATGTTAACATTTGTACCAAAGCTGTAGTTAACATATTCTCTTGAATCATCAACAATTATCGGTGATGGTTCGGTTACCAAAAGCATTTCTTTAGTTGTTGATTTATTTCGATTAATCTTTTGATACGAAGTGCCATCATAATACTCGGTAATTGGTTGATGATGCAATGTTATTTCCTTCTGTGTGGCACTCGGTTTTGTTTCTGGATAATGCGTTGGCGCTGTTATGCCGAATGGAATGGCAGGTGTATAAATTTTATGCGTTGGAATTACTTTACCGAAATTATTGGTCAAATCTGGACGTTTTACTGTCGGAGTTGGCAATGGTGGTGGGCTTAATCCAACCACTTCACTATTTGGAGTGGTTTTTGATGGAATTTGCTTATGAATATATGGTTTATATTTTGTTTCAAATGTTGGCGGCGGTTGCATTTCAGTGGCCGGTGTCTTTGGATAAATATTTTCGGACGATTGATCATTGAGCTTATTTCCAAATGGTACAAATACAGTGTTGGCCGTCGATGGCAAGTTATTTGTTGTATCTGAATTTGTCTCCGTTACCGAAACGTAATATGGAATCTCGGCATTTTCATGATGTGCATGACTTTCTGAGCCATCGTGCAACGAGTCTCTAACAGATGATTCATTCATTGGCCGTTTCTCTTCTCCAATATTCAGATTTGACAACGTTTGAGCTCGTTGTGGAACATTGACAAACGGTTTTCCTCGTGTTAAATCAATTGGTGGATGTTGATCGGCAGTGCGATTTGCCAAATTATCAATTTTGATCTCAGTTTCAGATTGTTGACCACCCAACCTTATGAATGGCTTGTGTGTGCTAAAATGACTGATAGCATCGCTTGGCCTAGGCGTTTGATCAATTGGCTCTGTCAATGGGAATCTTGATGGCCGGAAATGACCCGAGTCGAATGGTTTACTTGAATGCCATTGCGGTTTGATTGGTTCGTTTGGATGTTGTTGAGTGAAATTGATGACCGGTGAAATTGGCTTATTATGATAGATTGGTGGATGCCTTGAGAACGGTTTTTGATTTATTGAAATTGGCCGTTGGTGCGGTGGACGATGTGCAAAGCTTTCTTTGAAAACTGGCACACGTATTGGAAAACCAGCTGCGGCATTGGACAATGGAATCAAATTGTGATGCGGTGGACCAATATTTGCAATTTTCAATGGTCTTTCATCAACTGTTGGATGATTGTAGAAATGTTTATTGTTTGGAATTCGATTGACAGCATTTGGATTGGGTGTCGGGCCCTTTTCGGAATGATTTGCCGAATACATTTCGTTGACCAACGATGGTGGAACTTGAGGAACATGGATGTTCACGAAATCGCCATATGGCAAGCGATAGCTGTTTACAACAGGTCTCTTAACATCACCTTTTGGCGGCACCGATAAGTGTTGACTGAGCGTTGGTCGATGGCTCACCTGAGCAGATTCCGTTGTCGATGAATACTCATTCCAGAGATTATTCGATTCCGTTTGTGTGTATTTGAAGCGATGGTCCGTTTGTGTTGTTGATTTTGTAAATTCGGGTATTCCATTAACCGAATCAGATTGATCGCTTGACACAAGCTGTGGAACCGAGTTCGATTCTTGAATCACTTCACCGTGCTCATTGGCGAAATCATCATCTGTATGCTGATCAATAACATCATCGTGCACCTTCGGTGCTTGGGAGTGGTTGTCAGGGCCATCATCACTAACTTCGGCCGCAACATTCGAGTCATTCGAATCGTTATCATCGGCGCTCATACCCAAATTGATGCTTTGAATATTCACGCTAAATGGCGAAATCGGACCTGGTTTTACCAAAAGATGCGGTGGAACAAAATGTTGAGACACTTGTAGATGATGATTTGCTTGTGGATGATGATTCACTTGTTGATGCTGATTTGTGATTGGCTCGGAATAGGTTCCGGATGCAATTCCATGTTCAGAATACGTTCCAGATGTAATTGGAATGTCGTTCGAGTCTTGATTTTTGAATATAATTGGTGGAACATGCATATCGACGTCTTGGCTCAACACATGCGAGTCAACATTCACTTTTTGATTTGAAACGATTGAATGATTAATGCCAACTGCATCATTCGGTGTATGAACAACTTGGACATTATTTTTAATTGTAGCAACGGTTGGTTTCGAGTGAATGGCTATGAATTGATCATTGGCATTTGGATATGGTGATGGATCATCGAAATATTCGCCAGCTTTATGCATTTCTTGAACGCCACCAAAGATTAATGCACTTGAACTTCCGTGCGGAATGACGACCTTGGCAATTTGTGATGGTTGAATGTTTACAAACAATGGCTGGCCAGTTGAACTCTCAACGACCTCTGGGAATTGATGTATTGTTTGAATGTCGTGTGGTCGATTGGGCTCGGCTGTTCTAGTCGGTTCAATTGTCTCAGCTGTAAAAGAGACAATTTGCTGTGGAGCATGATAAATATGAACTGGCGGTAAATCGGTGCTGAACACTTCTGGAATACGTTGAATTTCAATGATGTCATTTGATCCGCCCGCTACTTTATTCAAAACATATTCGTGCATCTCTGCATTTGTCTGTGGGGCCAGATGGGGCGTTGGATGGTTTTGATGGACAATTGGTATTTGTTGTTTATGCAATGCATGTGCGTGAAGTAATTGCTGCGGTGGATGATTGACCGGCATATGAATTGCATTTTGATGAATAACATGATTGATTGGAATAACATTTTGTCGAACTAAATTGATCGGCTCCTTAATCGCGTGATTCAATTGTGGTTGCGTTTGTGGCTGCAACTGCGAATGCTTTTGAGCTCTTAATCGATTCAATTGTATTTGATTTGCAATTACTTGATGCGGTGGCAATGCAGACGTAATACGTGACGGTGTTTTGTTCGGAACAAACGGTGGCTTGTTTCTGTAAATGGGAATTTTATTGAATTGCGGATTCGATTTAAGTAAATGTGGTGGTTTCGGTTTAATGTGAACGGCTGGCGCTTGGTCGGGCAGCGGTGGTGGTGGTCCAATGTAAGTTTCCTCTCTAATCGAAGATATCGAATGTGAATCACTGAACGAATCGGGCGATAGAACGCCTGGCGGAGGCGTTACATGTGAAAGAGAGCTAAGCGAATTGATTTTCTCAAACGTTGGAATATTTTGGTCAGCAGAAAGCGGATTAAGTGGGATGCGAGGACGATTTCCAGTTAATCGACCGAAAATAACATCGGAATTTGCTGTAATCACATCACCTGGTGAAATGGGTATGCCGCCGCTTCCATCAATCATTGGTTTTATTTCGTTAATGCTTTCCGTGTGATCGGCAATTTCTGGTGGATTGAAGTTTTTCGGTGTTAAATTTTCAATTAATTGCTGAGTTGTCGCAAGGTCATAATTTTCCTTGTTCGCATTGACCGGTATATAAATTGGATTACGTGCATGTCCTTTGGCTGGTTCGGTGTTCGCGAATGGCTTTGGAATTGAATTTAATGTTTTATTACTTGTTAAGTTTTCAATGTAATCTGGAATTGGCGGTAAATTTCCTGTGTGCGGACGTGGTGTGAATGTTGGCACATGATGGTGATGAATAACTTCCGAATTACTTGAAACACTGTCGTTGTTCCATCCCAAACGGAAATTTGTGTTTATCAAACCAGCTACGGCATCAATCATTGGTCTTAATGCTTTTAGTCCGTTATTGAAATTAATCGATCCAATTAAATTGCTAACCGACGACGTTGGCTGCTTCAATTTAGTGCTATTTGTCTTGAGCGCTGGATTTATTTCAATTTCATTAGCGCCACCATCGCTCACCTCAAGATCACTTGTTTCGGCATATTGTTGATCATTTTCAAAATCATTTTTGTTATTGTCAATTTCGATGAGCTCCTCCTCATTGCTTTCTTCGCCACTGCCAGTCGATGGATAAACATTTACATTCGATGGATGTGTTGCCGTTGAATCGATGGAACTTTTAACGGCCGTTATTTCGATAGCATTTCCATCAAGCAAAGTGGCCACTGTTGTGTATCTATTGTCATTCATTTTCAATTCATCGTCGCCAAAAAACATTAATTTAAGCTTTTGAATTGCTGACGATGGCAAAAAATTTGTGGGTATCGATTCAGTGACAACATTTTCAACAACTCGCGTATGCGAATTGACGACAGTTGTCATTTGTTCATTATCAAAATCATCAGTTGATAAATCGGTGCTCTGTGGACCTTGTAATAGAGTTGTAAAATATGTGAATGTTGTCATAAGAGTTTTTGTTGCATGAACATTAATTGTTTGTTTTAATGCATCATTAAATAGTTCGTTCGATGAATGGCCGTAATTGTTTTTATTGTAATTATCAACGCCACCAATGCTATTGTTAATTGATTCAATTCGAATTGGAACTGCGTGCCGTATTGTTGTTTGTGGCAGTGTAACACGTTTTGTTGGATAAATGTATAATTTTTCAGTAACAATATCTGATGATGTTGACACATTTGTTCTCACAATGGTGCTTCCATTAACCAAATATGTATTAAAATATGTGTATGTTACATAATATGTTTTAACAACATCCGTGGCCGATAACAAAGGCGATGCCAAAATATCCGATTTTTCAGCCGGACTCTCATTTCCATCGGCATCAATTGCAATGTACGATGTCATTACTTGAGTTGATTTTGATGGTAATAATTCAGTGATCACAACTTGCTTAACAACATCTGTTGTGCTAATCACTTTCGATATGTCGCTATCATTTAGTGTTTTTGTTAAAATAACCGTGCTATAATAGGTATTTGTTTCGAAATGCGTTGCAGTCGGCTCGGATGGTTGCAACAGCGATAGATAATCTTCAGGTGCAGTTATTGTATTTGTAACTGTGTGCTGTGATGTTACGACTAATGGCTGCTCGCCATCCATTATTGTATTCAAATACGTGTACGTTGTTTTGAAAACGCCAGTTCCGAGATGGGGAGTCTGTGTTAATGTAATCCCAGATGTGGCTGTTGGTCTTATGCGATACGCATTTCGTTCTTCAGTGGCCGTATTTGCGATTACCTTTTCCCGACTTTCGATTTTCGTTGTTCCATTTTCAACATAAGTCGTTGAATATGTGAATGTTGTTAAACAAGTCTTTGTAACGAATTGATTTTGATTGTTCAGCATCTGCAGCTCGCTCAATATCTGTGTATTTTTAATTGGTGCTGATAAACCATTGTTAGCATTTGACGAGCTTGTCGGCAGGATCATGAGCATATGATCCTTCAATGTACTTGGCGCTAATGTTAATGGCATTTTAAATGCATCGATTGTGGTTAAAATACGTAAATGAGTATTCAAATGGCCACCAGGAAGTGTTGTTTTATCACCAGCAACAATAACTTCAACACCGTTCGACATAACACGTGTCGCCAAATTATAACGTGCTTCATCACCTATTGCTACAGTTTGTCTATTTAAAATAGCCGCTTCTGGACGCCGATCATGGGTATTCTGACTAGATGCTTTTCTTTGGCGACTTTGGTAGCTTCTTGATTTATTTAAATTACTCATTTTATGGCTTGTTGTTGTTGCTGCTGCTGCTGCTGATGTCGATGCTTTTAACGTTCGTGTTGGTTGTATCGATTGCACCGATGCCACTGATAACGTTGATTTAAATGAAGTAATCGCTCTCCAATCATCATCGCTTTTCGATTTGAATTTTGTTGCTTGTTCGTTTGGATTAAGCAATGGCGTTGGTTTGAGGTCTTTATTTTGTTCATTTAATTGGGCCATACAAAATGTACTGCTGTATACAGTGATTGCTAATATTAAAAATGTGGCTAAATTGTTTATTGACGGCATAAATGCCGTTCTTTTGGTTTTCATTTTAATTTTCCTCAGTTCATTACTATTGTTGTGTGTGCGCATATTTCGAAATTGATTTATGGACGGCATTTTTAATGTTTTTTTCCAATTTTCTAATGATGTAATTGTGTCACTTGATTTTAATTTAGTAGTCTGTTTATTTGTTACAGAATAATTTTCAACCGTTATCTTTGGTTGAAGCATTATTGTCTGCTTAATGTTCACTTCGGATTGAAACACCGATAAATTATATTTTCTTTTTCGAAACCTTCCTTTTCGAGATTTTTTTTTTTGTTCGTTGCTCCAAATTAAATTTTTTTTTTTTCAAAAAAAAAAATTTTGAATTATTTTCCACTCCAAACCATCGAGGTCCAAAAAATTTCCTTCCCAAGCAATCGATCAATAATGTTTTTTTTTGTTCGTTTAAAATTTTG
>Ga0197907_10799958_pt1 | contig 10782 bp, 2 predicted proteins | sample DielMetaTC5am2_FD_146309 | JGI IMG/M metagenome (GOLD analysis project Ga0197907, IMG submission 146309) | Corn rhizosphere microbial communities from Kellogg Biological Station, Michigan, USA - Diel MetaT C5am-2 (Metagenome Metatranscriptome)... | ecosystem: Host-associated > Plants > Roots >...
AGCCCATTCACGGCTGTTGGCCACCGCTCAAATCATTAGTTGATCTGAGATTTAAGTTTTTAACTCTGCGATTCAATTCTCGAGTTTCTCCCTCCGGAGTGGTTTTTGATTTAGCATTTTTAGTAAATGCAGCATCAAGCGATTTCTTGACTTTGATATTTTGTGCCAAATCCCCATAAGTCAAGCGCTGGGGTGGAGCGATTGGAAAACCAAAAGTGAAGTCATCTCCTGGTGAAATCCATGTGTGGTATGCACCATGTTCAGTAGTATTGACCTCATTATAACGCCAACCAGCTGCAATTTTAACACTTTGCCAGCGTTCGTACATTCCACCCAACGCCCAACTTTGCACATGGAACTCATTTTCGTAAGGAATTTCGACCACACCGTATAGTTGAGTATCAGGATTCCACAATGCATGAGGATTTGGTTGTGAATATGGAAGCGTTTCATTTTCCTCCATATCAGGACTAAAGTTTTCAAAAAGAACGTCCCAACCTTCATACCCATGTCCATTGGTAGTAGTGCTGCTGTATTGATAAATTTTCTTAAAAATATAGCGCATACTACCTTTATAGAATTTAAATGTTCTATAAACAGTATTCATGCGTGGATCGCATGCTGCTGCATTGGACACAGTGTAGATACTATAGGTCGTAAAATCATGCATCTCCTGTTTCCAATCGACAGTGTGTGGTTCAAGGTAATCACTTCCAGAGTTGTTATGAGTCCAATAGGTCAACCCAACACGATTAGGTCTGGTAATTAATTCCTTCCAAGAATTAACACTATCACCATTGGCCAAGTTTTGATAAATGAAAGTGGTTGCTGGAGCCAAAGTCTCGAAGTCCCCTCTGAACATAGCGCGAGTGTCATACGAGCTCTGAGCATGAAATTTATCTGATGCTATATCGCTATCCATAATTATAGCATCATATGGTACTCTATTTGCTATCCTGGTAAATCGCATTCCTGGTCCAGCTGCAGTCCAGATAACACAATCAACAACGCTATCAGCAGATGAATTAACGTTTTTAACTGGATTTACAAGGAAAATGGACACTTGCCCTGAACAATGATCAATTGACGGAACCATACCCATGGATATGCCAGATGGAAACACACGACTCCAAATTTTCTCATTGAAATAGGGTATTTCAATATCTACGTTGGTTTCACCAGTTATATCAATAACTTTTGAATAAACACTGCCAGAACCGGCGGTATCTTCATCAGATGAATAGACTTCAGGTGTCCAAACTATTCTGACACGTGCAGTTATAAATTTACTTGTTACGAATGAGATTCTATAACGAATAGGTCCATTCCACAATTCAAAATTACAAGCTGCATTAGCCAGATGAGTAGGAGTAGCAACAATATCGCCTGTTTCACTATCAGTAGAAGATGGGCAAACCAAAGGGTGAACCCTCCAACTCGCTAAAAGTGATTTCGTTAGAGAAGAATTGGTAAATGAAAACAGCTTGAAAACGGTAGGCAACATACAATAATTCGATAATATATTGTAATCTTCTTTGTCCCCATAATAACGATGATCACAACTAACGGCGTTTTGAGGATCAGCACTCAGTTTTTGTGCATTACTCAATCCTTTGACAAATTGAAGACTATCTTGTCTATCTTGTGTGAAAGTAACACCTTGAACTGTAGTAGGATTGTTAAATTCACTTCCACTTATAGCTTTGACAATTTGTTTTGCAATCCCACTTGCTTGTGGTACTCCAGTGATAGTTGCTACTATTGGACCAGTAGCTTCAGCAATAGCTGCTAGAGTTTTAACTGCCGAACGTGTTGTCTGCTCTCTATTCATTTGAGCTTTAAATTCACTCATAGAATAATTTGGATAATTTGGTCCAGCGACTTCTGCTCCCTTAAAATATGCATAACAATTAACATCAACAGAAACAGTTCCTGTTGCATTCATGCTTTTAAGTGGAGTTAAAACCATAAATTTGACATGGCCAAACAAATCTGGGGCTGATGAAGTGGTTGGACCACGTTTCATATTCCAATATAATGTTGGCAACATCCATGGAATTTCAAATTCAACTACATTACCAGCACTAGCGCTTATTATAACGTGTGGAAAACTACTACCTCTAAATATATCAGAAGCAATTGTATCCATTGGGCCAAAAGGAGACCACATAACTAACAAAGTGCCATGATGAAAAGCAGTAGTGTTAATTTCACACCGCATAAAAACCGATTTACATCTCATAAAAGTATATGGTTTCAATGTTTGAGATATAATAGGTATATCCATCAACATCTTAGGAAATCGGCAATCTGATACTGAAACATGTTGGGTTTGGGCACTAGTCCAGCTGAAACGATGTATTTGCTGGATACGCCCAAGAATTCCACCAACATCAATGTCAGGATAAGGATTTGCAGGAATCAATGGAACTGTAGTTGTGGGTTCGACACTAGTAATTGTTGTATCCTCAAATTTTGTCATACCCACCGATTCAGTTGTTGCAGCTTCTTCAGGAGCACGTTGGTTAGCATCCATTTGTCCAACAAAAGGTTTAACAACATCAGTGGTTTTCTTTATCTTCATAAATAAAACACGTGGTTCGTTACGACCAGTTATTGGCAAAACTCTTTCAGCTTGATCGACTGTGAGTCTAATTTCCTTTTGTTGTGCAACAAAATTACCCATTTTATGTTGCTCCTTAATAGCATTAGCTCTACGTTGAGCATAATACATTTGACGATTCCACACAATATCATTTGGATTCAATCCAAGTTGTCGAGCTTGGGCTGCATCATCAATTTCTTGTGATCGGCCTTCCATAAACTCGGCAACCTTGATATCAGTTTCACGCATATCAAGGGATGCATCTTCTCCACAAATTGCCCAGGACTGTGAAACTTCAACAACATCTAATACATCAGGTCGTGCTTTAACAAACCCTTTTAATGATGAAATTGTAGTTCTTTCATTTCCAGACTGGGCAACAAAAGTAGAATCATTCATGCTCCAGCTATCTTGGTAGCTGATATCACCTTGTCCTACAAAACCCAATCCTAAATAATCGTGTAGCAATTCATCATAATCCTTCTCATGCAATGGAGGGCAACCATTATCTCGCAATAATTTTTCCATTCTTCGTCTAAAGAAATCAAATTCATCGCGACCATAATGAAACATTTCTCTAACAGCAGCAGATGCATTAACAGTTGTAGCTTGGAAAGGATCATTTCCATTGTTCTTGATCCATTGTGGCATATCTTCAATAACATGTCTTTCAAGTGGAGCTAGAACTAATCCATTCTTTGGTACAAAACGACGCTTGAGATACGTTATATCTTCGATTTTTTGCCAACGCAACTCTCCAATAGATTTCTTGTCAGTGGTTGTATAGGTCATTCCTAAAGTTTTAATCCACTTCTCTTTCTTCTGCATATCGTACCAGTCAACATCTGTCGTTTCAACATGATCATCACCAAAAATAGATAACATGAAGAGTTTAAAGTAATCTTCGCCTTGGAATTCACCCACCAATCCTGGAATTTGCTGTTCCCAAGCTTCCATTATAACACAATAAACATGAATAATCGCATTAGCAATAATGTTGTATACTGTAGTCATAAGGTCTCCTGATGGATTAGCACCAATTTCATCCATTTGGTAAATAGTTGTTCCTGCAACATGTTGGGCCCGATAAGTCAACTCCCAAAGTGCCTTATGTGCGCTGAGATCTTTTTCATCCCACACTCCATTTTCCATGTGCCATCTAGCAACTACTTTTTCAACTGCTCGATTAATTGCCTCACGAATTGAAGCGTCATAATTGGAGTAATCACCAGCCAAAACTTTAGAAAATGTGGTCAAACGTTCATACAACAATTTCCAATGTTGTGAATGAACATTGATTCCCATTGCACTAAAAGAATTAGCAGGATCACTCATCATCATCTCAACAAATGATTGATAAAGTTCACGTTTGTTGATCAATAACTCAGTGATAGCAGCAGAAAACAGACGAGTTTTACCTTCGTCTACTTTCTCATTGTCACGACGCTCATCCTTTAAGCAATCCTGGAAAACCATATTTATACGCTTGACTTTTTCTTCAACAGTCAATACGCAATTATAAAGGATATCTTTCATATCTTGAATAGCTTTTTCCATTTCTGGTGTTGGCATATAACTAGACATATGTCCTTTACACTTGCGATTCGGTGTGAAACATTCGCAACTTGGTTTTTGTCCACAACATGTACATCTAAAGTGGTGTTCCTTAGTGCTTTTTCCTGGAGGATTAGGTTTATCTTCACGCCATCCATTGGATGTATCAAACCAAATACTTCCTGTGTGACTCCAAGTTGGCTTACCATTAATTGCTTCAAAGCGATTAAGCTTTGTTTTCTTACCTTCTGGAACTTGAGGAAGGTGATTATAAACTGCATCAGCAGCTTTATCAATGGCTCGCAACATCTTGTCGCTTACAGTGATAGGTTTACGCTCCATCTTTCCAAGTGCTTTTTGCAAAGGACTAACCCTAATAGGAGTGGAGTCTGGCTTTTCAATATAAAATGGCTTAAGTTTTGCAGGTTTGGTTGAACTTGCAATGCCAGTTTTTCCGTGCAACTTAGATTCAATCACTTTTGACACTTCAGGCAAACGAGGAGCTTTGGTTGTAGGTACTGTACGTAATACAGTTGTTCCTTGAGGAAATACCAGCTGTCCAAAGTGTGCAACAAAATCAGTAGAGTACAAATCTTCTGGATTGACTAAGTGAAACAAAGCCTCTGATCCACTTCCTGCTACCAAAATCCCTCCTATCTTTTCATTCATGTGAGTGTTGAATATCACAAGTGGTGAACCACAATCACCATTAACAGATGGGATTCCAGCACGGATATAATTTGTCAAAGTTACAACTTCACGATTCACTCCAGCTTCATCAATTTTATAGGTGATGTTTTTACCCAAGTTTACATTTCCATGTGAAACTAAAGTATAAGCATGGTCACCTTTTCTTCGAACAAAGCCTACAGTTGATAGATCAATAGTTGCGCTGGTTATTTTAGCAAAATGATGTCTAATATCTCTAAAGGATGGCAACATCTTGTCAAACTCAATAGCAATTAAATCAGTGCCAAGTTGGGTACACGTAAATTGTTCTTTGGTGAAAGTAAACTCTCCTTTTGAACAAGTAAGATAAATATCTGGAAATTCAGCAGTGGCAAAGGAAAAGAAATGATTGGCAGTCAATCCACTTCTACCATGAGTGAAAGTGATGTCACATTTACCATTCAATCCTTCGCCTCCACGCTCTCTCCAATAAATGTGCCCAATTTGATCTACCAAAACATCTTCAATAATCTTGGTTGCAGTTGGGTCTTTGTTGGAATGGGCATAAAATTCCTCAGTAGACATATTGGCCACAAACATTTGATCACCACGCATTGGTTGTCCCTTCTGCATCGGTTTTCTCTGCACTCGTTGCCACTTGACTTTTTGAGTTTTGTCATCACCTGATCCAAATGCAGTCTGTGATCCAAATTTATGTTCACCTTTAGATGTGAAATAAGAGAAAATAGTATATCCAGCAGCCAACATTCCAAGAGCCAATCCGGTTATTTCAAGGACCTTAGCCCACGGATATTTGGCATGGATCTCATCAATCTGTTTTGTGATAGAATCAAACCAACCTGTGGTTGCTTTCACAAGACGCACCTTCTGATCCTCAATATTTTTAAGGAGAGTTGCTCCAGCTTGAGCTACAAAGGCTATACGATCTTGTGTCCATAGGTGTTGCTTGCCATATCTGTTGATTGATTGCAAGTAAGAAGCCACACGACAGTTGTGATGTGCATTCTTAGTAGTTAATTTTTCTTTCTCAACCATCTCTTGCAACTTTTTCCAATCTTCCTCGTCAGAAGTAAAATCAAATTGGTCATCATCAAGATCTGAATATTCAGCATAAGTTGGTTCAGGTTTCAATTGTGCCTGAATCTCCTTTATATCAGATATAGTCTTTGGTGTGATCAATTGTTCACGCAACTTATTCAGATTAACAGCTGTCAATTCTTCAACAGTGATATCGTCTGAAATAACATCATGGTGCATAACTTTGTCCTCCTCATTTTCATACTTAGACAATTTGGACTCTAAATCACTTCCCATTTGCAAAGTTTCAATAGCATTGACAACCAAATTATCAGGAGTAACTGATTTCCCACTACTATGTAGTGATTTAACAGCATCTTCAATTCCAACATGTTGCACCAATTGGCTCTTTTCAACATCAGTATATGTGTCCTTGGCTTCATCAACTGGGTTAGTTTCAGCTCCAATATACCATCTTGCTAAACGCTTTAACATTTGGGCAGAAAAATTGCTCTCGACTTGTCGTCTAAGAATAGGCAACATTTCATCTCCCACAACGTTGAGCACCATTCGACTAGCATTTGTAGCTATTTCACCCATTTTTGGATGTACATTGCACATATAATCCAGCATGACATAATCAGGATCCTCGTAATCAGGTGAGTACTCGAGAATTCCTTCAAGAGGACACTCATAAATCATCTGGTACAAAGACTCCATGTCTGCTATACATGATTGCCCACCCATGAAGCGAATAACCAATTTGAAGAAATATTCAATTAGCGGCTCAATCGATGGTCCGCGATGTAAATGTATCCATTTACCACAAGAACTAGGCACAGCATATGTTATGTATGCTCTATGTTCACTAGGAAACACCAAATTCATCATCGAATCAGGGAAAAACTCTAGTTGAGTATCAAGCCATTTATCGAATATTTTTCCGACAGCTATCGTTCCCAATCTACCAGTTTGTAAATCAACAGTTTGAGCATCAGTCAAAGGAATCGAAGCATAAGTTGGATAATTCTTTGAATAAGCCTTCATTAATTGAAATGACTGCTCGGGAATTAATGTACAACGCGCTCCAGCAAATTGGAAGTTGCCAGTTTTATTCATAAACATGGCAACAACCTCCATAATTGCATCAACTTCAAGTTCACTGTAAAACGCTATGTTATTGCTTGTAACCATATAATCAGTCAATGATAATGCTTGTGGTTTAAAAGAAGGTTGATGGGACTTGCGATTTTTAGGACGATCAACTCCATCGATGATTCGTTGAGCTACAATCTTTCTACTTTGCAATGTTAATTGCTCAACTTCTTGCTTCTCAGCTTTTGCTTTATCTTGGATAGATTTATAGTCAACAATCTCTTCTGGTTGTTCTTTCAAAGCAGTCGGCATATCCAAATCCATCTCATCTTTAAGCATTTCATAGCCGTCAGCCAAGTTTAATCCTTTTTCGGCAATTTTGTCAATCAACTCACCAAATTTTACTTTCTGCAAGTGTTGCATTTTTCGCCAGCAAATTTTGACAAGAGTTTCAAAATCGACCAAATTATCAAAAGTTTCACCAGTTGGCCAGTGAATCTTCTGAAATCCACGATATCCTTTGACTTGGAAGAGGCAATGTTCTGTTGGAATAATTTGATGTTCAAATGTATCCAGAACCTTTTCCTTGTCAATGATCCATGCACCGTTTTGGTTCTTAATAAACTCAGGATTAACAAAACACCGAATGTTCAAGTCAAAACGACGGAAGAAAGCAGACACATCGGCCAATTTGGTAGCATTAGTCAACGCTTTCAATTCCATATTATTAGTTGAAATACAGACTTCAGAAGTAAAATAAGTTCCTTTCTTCTCGGTCAATTCGGCCATGTTCAACTGGAACGGAACATCATTTTTGACATTAATGTAATCGATGCAATGGGTTGTGGTCTCATCAATATCAGTGTTCATAAAATAATCATCGAAGATACAACCATATTGCCCGAAATAGTTGTTCCAGAATTCCATTTCTGCTCTTTGCACATAAATTTGATCATTTACTCTGAATTTTTGAGCTCGTTCAGGATACTTTAAGGCATACAAGCGATAAATCAAGAGTTGAACTATAACAGATTTTCCAAGACCTGGACTACCCCACATCCAGATACCAAGTGGTTCATTTCTACCTAAATCCTCATGGGTCTTTGCGTTCACAGTATCTTGGTATTTCATCAAAGAAATGTACACACCATTAAAGGTGCTTAAGATACTCATTGGTACCTTTTCAATCTTGATGAGTTCACTCTTCAGAGCATTAGCTTCCTTTACAAGTTGCAAAATTTTATGGTTGTAAAGATGATCAGTCATGATTTCTTTAGCCATATCTTTTGGTAACTCAATACATACGTCTTTAACAAAGGATTCTACTCGAAGTTTAAGCTCCGCCATCGCAATATCGCTTGGTGGCAAACCAAGCCATTCAGTTCGAATGTACTCAATAGCATCTTTAACGAGGCGAATCATGATGCCCAAATCACGCGCACCATGAACATAAGTTGAAAATTTCTTGATATTCTTCGTACTAATTTCTTTCTTAATGTCAGAGCCAATATTCATAGCTTCAGCTATTATATTAGTGACCAAAGAAAAGACACTAGTTGCAACTTCGGCTTCAGTTTCAGCTTCACCAGCATGTCCAACAAATTCTTTATTGTCTACAATAACATTCATTTCCACATCTTTTTGTTTTTCTTCAGTAAAAAGTCCACGCATCCATGTTAGAAGGCCAGACAAATATTTATAACACGTGGAAAATAGGCCACTGGACAATAACCATCCAATCATAACTCCTGCAGCTTGTTCTACAGTAGATTTGGATGCAATATACACAAAAATGATGAAACTTGATATTTTCTCAATAGCAACCATAGCCTTTTGAACTAATGAAGTATCAGAAATAGTTTTCGATAAATTTTGACCAACAGATGCAACATCAGATTTCATTTGTGTTAACAACTGCATGGCTCCTTTCATTGTATCAGACATAGCTTCCTTAAAAGTATTTCCAGTACGTTCCAGAGCTGCTGTTGCGTGAGACAAGTTTACATTAAATTTCTTTGCCTCAAGTGTCACATTTGCAGCAATCAACTTCTCATCTGGGCCAAGATTAATCTTCATATCAGCTAAACCTTGAGCCATAAATTCTGAAACACCTTGCATTGTTGCCAGGGTCATTGCAACATCTTCCTTCTCCAATGTTTCTTGATTTGAAGTATGATCTTGCAATTTGGCAAGCATAGAGATAGCTGTTTGGCTCAAGCCTTTCACTTCATCAATTTCGTTAGCGATGCAACTTTTAAAAGTTCGTGCGTTGTCATCGTTCACTCTTTTTGCTTTAAGTGCTCTAAGTTTTGCAATAAGCGAGAGTCTAGCTACTCTATTAAATGAAACTGCTCGTTCTGCGAGTCGTGGTTTCATTGCGTAATTTCTTGCCTTCAACAATTTCTTCCCCTTCACAAGAGGATGATCTACAATCAAATCCTCATGGGTAAGAATATTCCTAGAGTTAACTGGTTCTCCTAATCTTAATCTACGCCAGTTAATATATTTTTGGATAAATTCTTCCTGTGGATATTGAGTTATACGCAAATTTAAATGTGTTTGTTCAATTGCAACATTAAAATTCAAATGATCTAACAACAAGAAAATTTCTTGTTCTTGCAATGCTGGTCCAGACAAATTACCAAATGACGCAGGCAAATTGTCAGATGTCATAGTCAATGAACGTGGATGTGCTACAGCCACATCAACATCTTTATTTACAGTGCGATCGCGAAGAGACGCCATTATGGAGCACCCTTCAGCCGAAAGTTTCAATAATTCATGTTCAATATCATCAATTCGTTTTCTGATTTTATCCATATCTGCCGTTAAAGGAATAGCAGCGATAAGTGCCAAATCGGCAGTATCAGAAGGAGCTCGTGTGGACAATGCCACACTAGTATAAGAATTAGTGAAACGACCATGACCATTTTCTTCAGTATAAGTTTGATTCAAATAGCCAGTAGTTGTATGGACAGTGTTATCCAACTTCTTACAAACAGAAATTCTTTTGTCTATAACAGCAGGCAATTTAATATCATAATGTTCTTCAGGCCGCAATTTCCACAAACGTGGTTGGTTGGGTATTTTGTACCCATCGGCTTCATCACGTTCGTATTGGTCGTTTAATTTTTTAACCGTTTCCATTGGCACGGCAGGCCAAATCATTTTATTTTTCTCTACAGAAAAATGTTCGCAGTTTTCGCTCAAATTATTCATCAATTGTTGTGAAGTCATTTTAGCTAAATGTAAGGACAATTAGGCGGCATTAAAAACTCTAGTTCCGCACAACTATTCACAGTGTTGGACATAATATATATATATTCATATTCACAATAGCAATTTTTCATCAGAGCGCCAATTCGTTATCGACAATCCACGATGGGATCGTTTGACTATGTTATAATTGGCATCAGTGGTGTCCGTAGTTTTCCACTGCATGGGGCGATACCTTTCATGCCATATACAAAAGTCTACAGAGCGTTTAGATTCATTAACCTTCACGTTGTACCTTTTTCGGATATATGACACTACCGTCGATCTCTACCAAACTCCTACCTCTGCGAATAGGTTTACACTAACCGGGCAAGTCTATAGATTGAATTAAAATTGATATCTCAAAGGTTCAATATTTCTTAAAATCTGCACATCTAAAACACAGATTAATACTTTAACGTTCACCTCAAATGAATACATCTTTTGGAGTTCATAATCAAAACAATTCAACATACTACTTTACATATCAGGTAGTGCTGATTACATTCATTACAAATCGTGGCAAATATATCATATATTATTACATACACGTTAAACAATAATTA
>Ga0197907_10573458_pt1 | contig 10396 bp, 2 predicted proteins | sample DielMetaTC5am2_FD_146309 | JGI IMG/M metagenome (GOLD analysis project Ga0197907, IMG submission 146309) | Corn rhizosphere microbial communities from Kellogg Biological Station, Michigan, USA - Diel MetaT C5am-2 (Metagenome Metatranscriptome)... | ecosystem: Host-associated > Plants > Roots >...
CTTTCAACAGATGGAGAACATTAGTGCTGCCGTGGGCAGCTCTGGAGAGGAGGGTGTTATTCGTGAAGTGAAGTGGTTTGAGCGTATAATAAGACAGATACCTCGTGCCGCGATGTCAAGAAATGTTATCAAAGAATGCATACCCGCTAAAGGGAAACCAATGTTTGATAAATTCTTGAGTACGCTGGAGGATGGTATGGTTCTTAAGAAACGTTTAAATCGTGGAACATACATGGATCTCCTCGCCATAAAATTTGCGATTGATTTGGTTATTACCAAACATCCTGAGTTTGCGGCTGAGAAAGGAAAGTCAATTAAACAAAAGTTAATCGGTATGTTTGCAAAGAACACAAGTGCCCAAAGCGTTATGGATTCTATTAATCGTATGATCGAAAACGCTAATTTGGGACGTAAGGTTGAATGCAAAGTTGATATCGCTCAACAATTAGTTTATATTGAATGGCTAGAATCAGACGCGAACTTCCTTGCGGCGGTTGAAGGCGCCTTACGTTATTTTGAAAAGGCAGATTCTAAATTATATGAACCTGTTATTAAACAAAATAAACGTGTTACTGGATTTGTGCAAGCAACGATTGTGCCTAAAGGACGGTCAGGTTTAGGTTTAGACTCTTCAAATACCTCTACATCTTCTGATGAAGAGAGTCTTGATGCTCCAACCACAATTACCCTGCCCGTTCGCGGAGAATCGAGTGCTTCTTCCAGCCCGTCACCGTCGTCACATGCTAGTGCGGAGGAAAAGGACTCCGCGAAAGACGAACCCTCTTTGACTAGAGAGGAGTTGATCCCCACAATCTGTGCAGCTCGTTTGGATGTAGTTGAGTGGAGACGTAAAGATGCAGAATTAGTTCTCATTGGTAACCGTCAACTTTTACATGATAGTAATGATTATTTAACATATGGTCAGTGGATTATGACTCGTAATTTAGAAGTCGGAAATACAGGAATTGTACATGAGTATTGTGTCGATTCAGACATGTTGTACTCATATGAGTTTTCCAATGGTGTCCGCATTACGCTTAGATCACCTGAATTTTTATCCGTACGTAGCGAACGCGTATCAAAGTATTTCCACCCTTACGATAAGTTTAAAGGTATGGGTGCTATTCTTGAGAATCGTCAGGCTCTAAGTGAGCTTGCGAATGCACGTGTTATAAGTGAGTACGTTAAAGGTTTGTTAGATAGTTACACTGTCTATTATAAGAAGAATGAGGTTCACGTCTATAATCTTTATTACGTAAACGGGCTCAGATTATGTTTAATTTCAAAGCAAGCTGGGTGGTTTGTCCCATATATGGCTGTTGCTAACGACGCTGAAGTAGGCATGGAGTTTGAGGATGCGAAATTAAAATTCAAGGTTCTTGCGGTTGAGAGAATATCTCCTGAGAAGTTCGTAGAATTTTATGTTAAATCGTTACCCGATTCTATTTTTAAAGATAGAACTCATGCACCAATGTACGTTATTGAAAGTCACAGACAACAAAAATCTGTGCCATACTCTAACGACAGACTTAAGGATATGTTAGCCGTACCCACATATTTGTACGATAACTTCTCTAATTGGGAAGATACTGAGTCAATCAGAGCCGCCAAGAAAGCTATGGAAGAGCTTGTTAGTAAGTTACCAGCACCTCCTGTTGAAGGAGAAGTGCATCCTACTACTGCTGTTAGTACGTCTAGTAGCGTTCCTCCTATTGGGAATCTACCTTCGTTTCCAGCAGCGGGAGCCTCGAATAGCGCCCCATCGGGCTCTAGCGGGACTCCCTTCATCGTATCTACCAATGAAACCCCCGCTGTATCAGAAGTTCCTATCGTCAGAGATAGCGTACATGAAGCAGTGGCGGTGGCAGAGGCCTCAAGATCGGTCGAGGTGGCAGGACGCAGAGTTGCTGAGAATGAGCAAGATCCCTCACAAGGGGAGACGACAAGCGGGGTCAACGTTACGTCGACAAGATTAGAAAGGAGTGATATTGAAGAAGTTAGAAGAACTCCTGATCAAATAGCGGAAAGAATTCGTGAGGATGCAGCTACAGGTCATTTGAGGTTTGGTCGTGTATCCAACGCAGCTCGCGCTGTCGCTGGAAGGACGGCTGACGCTGCTCGTGCAGTTTCAAGTGCCGTGTCTCATGTAGTGCCTCGCCCTTCTCTTTATATGCCGCATATTGGTCCTGATTCTCCTATAGTTAGTAGAGTTAACGAAGTTGGTACACTTAGTCATAATATATCGAACACGGTGATAACTCCCGCGTTCCCAGAATTAACGATTGGTGGTAAATTCTCTGTTACTCCCGGATACTTCCCTCCTGGAAGATACCGTACTATAGATTTAATATCTTCAATGTCATCAGAAGACATTCGGACTGTTTCTGTTCGAGGTATTCCTCTAGCCCTAGGCTATGCACTCTATACTCTTTTTAAGACCTGTGATTTAGGTGATTCTCATCATCCTGATCAAAATGGCATAATTGAAGTAGTGATGCTTAAGGCTAATTACAGAATGGTTTATAATATGCGCACTGACGATCATATAGGCAATTTATCTTTTGACGAGATAGTTGTATCAATGAAAACGCAGCTTGCGTCGATGTCCTTCCTTCCTGATATGTCTGGTTCTTTGGTTGTGTTCCATTGTAATACTAAAGATGGTCAAGTTGCAGAGTTAAGTGTTTCGGTTAAGAAAGAAGACGAAAAACCCAATCAAGATTTTGATGGTATGGCTTCCCTTCGTAAGTGGAAGTATAACCTTTCGAATGAGGGTTTTATCAACTTCATCGCTGATATGTTTGAGCATAATAGTGAGTATATTTGGTTAATCTTTGGCTGTTTGTTCCATCTCTTTTGTTTTATGATACCTGATCCTAAAATATTGGTTTTGGAAGATGGCCTCGTTTTCCGTAATAGACGTGATTGTTTATTATATATATTCAGTGATACTCAAAGGGATCACGATAATATCGTTACTACTGTGGCTAGGACCTTCACCACTTCTCACTTTTTGGCTCCTGAGTCTGAAGGCAAACTTAAACGTTTTGTTTTTGGTGTGCAGGTAGTCAAAGTGTTAACTTGGTTGTATCGTTTTGCCGTCCGAGTAAAATTCCTCTTAGCTGAGGATTACAAGATTAATGAAGCAGTTTATGATAAGCATAAGCCGGTGAAGATTGCTGGACTGCGTGTAGACAAGCATATGACTATGGAGGATGCTGTTAAGTCAGTAGCCACGGGTTATGTTCGTCCTTCACGTCTCTTTAAGTCTAAGTCTGAAAAGGCTAAAGCTAATGCAAAACTCGCCGAAATCCTTGAGTGTTCAGGTTATAAGTTCTCTCCTGAGAATTCTAAACCGATTGAGCTTGAGGGTGACGGTAAATCGAAAAAGTCTGGTAAGGCTTGGAAGGCTGGCGGTAGCTATGCCTATAAAGGTAAGAAATACCAGCCTGGCAAGATGATTAATAATACCGGAAAGTGGTGGATTGATTACGATTGGAGCAATAATCTTGATGCTCCTGTATTAGCTGATGATGGATCTAATTGGTTTGCCGGTCACTTAAAAGACTTTGTTGGCGATACTAGTATACTACATGTTATCACTTACGATGGTGATAATTTAGCTGCTCAAGTTGAATATCTGAATGATCAATTCTATCCAGATGATGACTTTAATGCTTATGTAGGCTATGACGCTAAATACGAAGATTATGTTGACCGTGCGGAACGCATGGGTACTGATCGTCTTAATGATCTTTGGGAAGATTTCGAACAGACCATGGACCGTAAAAAGTTCAAGAGTCATGGAGAAGAGCAGAATGCTTGGGAAGATTACGTATTATCATACGGTTATATTTCTGAGAGTGCTGTGAAACCAAAGTTAGATAAGGCGAAAGCAGAGTATTACAAAGTTTCTAATGTTGCTAAACGCAATAAAGAATACCGTAAATCTCATCCTCGTGCGATTCCTAGACTGCTAGGTGGTATGAAGATGGCTCGCATACATGTGTCTACTTGTCCTTTAAAATCTAAGATGGGTGATAACCCCATTGCTAATTGTGGTAATGAAGATTGTTTAGCCCTTCAAAAAGATTACGTAAAGACTCATAAGATACTTGGCGAGTGTATTCATTATAAGGATTGTCCCTTGAAGATGCCTGTTTCTGTGTTCACTGAGTGTCATACTGTGTGTGGTGGTCACCACTGCACGCACTTTGCTACTTGTGAGCCACGCTTACAAGAACGTCCTAAAGAAGCTCTTAATCCTATTCAAGGAGTGCCTAAGAAGCAAATTCCTCCTCCCCTGCTCCCTCGTGATCCTGTTCATACTCCTGAGGTATCCGCTAAAGACCCACCAGTGGTCGGTAAGCGTGAACGTCAGATTGAGAAGAAAGGATTAAGATGGTCGCCAGAGGAGGCTGCTGCTAGGAAAGCCATGAAGAAGGCTAAGAAATTAGCTAAGAAACAGAAGTTGGCGGAAGCTGCTTCTGATACTAGCTCTTCTAGTGATACGGAAAGTTCTAGTTTGTGGTCTGATCAGGTTCCTTATGATGAAGTCGTACCTGAACTTTCAGTTCCTGAAACTGTTAATGTTCCTAAGAAAGCTAAGAAAGAGAAGAAAGAAAAACCGAAGAAAGTTGCTAAGTCCCATCCTGAAGTTGTATCATCTAAAGGAGTAAACATGACTTGGGATTCTCAGTATTTTAATAAGGAAAAAGGCATATGGGAAGATAAGTTCTCTACTGTAAAGGAGATGAACGAATCTTTCGAAATGTATAAGGCTACTTCGGGTTATACCGGAACTATCGCTCAGTATATGCAAGAAAAGAGGGGTGCTAAGAGTAAGATTGCTGAAGAGAAACGTAAGCTTAGTGGTAAGGACAAACCGTCCGAGCTATTAAAGGATGCGTTAACTCCGGAATCTGCTCAAGCCTCTTCTATTCCTTGTAGCGATGTCAAGGTCCGTAGTGCTGTTGTTCCTGCTTATGATGCTGATGGCAAGTTCCTGTGTGGTGCCTTTATTAGTAAAGGGCGGTTGTATATAGTCAAACATGCTTTCGATAATACGAAGGTAATTAATGTAGGTCATAATACTGATAAAAACCGTTTCCTTACGTACAATAAAGACGCTTTCAAGAGTGTTAAAGATGTTGACTGCGTTTATTTCAACGCGCTAGATCATGGTAAGATAGAGTTTACGCCTAGTGTTGTTGCTCCCGCTCAAGGGGCACGCGTAGTCTTTTATGGCTACGACTCAAACGGCAAATTCTTCCATTCTACTGGCACAGTCACTTCTGTTAAGGGTCCTGAAATACGTCATAACTGTCATACTGAAAGAGGTAGCTGCTCGGGTGTACTTGTGGATGCAGTCTCGGGTAATGTGGTTGGTCTGCACAACGGTGGTTCGTCTGCTCGTACTACGCCTAACTATGCCATTAATTTGGCAGGGTGCGGCTTGGGAAACTAGAGTGGGGACGTCTGTTACAGCCCTATGATGACATGAATATTGTGATTACGCCTGGTCAACCCAGGTTTAATGTGAATATGCGTCATGTACCGGCTAATGTAATGGGGTACGTCCCGGGTTTTAGTCGTAACAAGAATCAATGGCATGATGACCCTATCCTGATTCCTTTATTGGATGAACAAGGTGTCGATATCGAGCAATTGCGTTCTTGGTACTCGCTGATTCCCTCAGACGACGAGTTTGTGTATTCTGACGTTGGGAAGTATTTTGGTATGGATCTTAGTGACACAGCTATATTTGATCTTCCGCTTGTGCAATCGTGTAAGTGGTTACATGAACATCTTGCTAATGTTATAACTAGATCTCCTAAGATACTTTCCCTTCAAGAGGTGATACAATTGATAGATGGTAGCAAAAGTGCTACTGTCTTTCTGTCAAGTCAAGGTCATTTCAAAAACAAAACTGCGGTGTTTGCTGAACCGTCGTTCTATCCTGCGTACTATAATTTTGTGCGTGGAGCCATCAACAAGCAAGTTGATTGTTTATTTTCGGCCTGTCAAAAGGAAGAAATTAGACCCACCCCTAAGATTAAAGAAGGCAAAGGACGAGCCTTCATTATTGCTCCCATTTTTCATTTAATGCTTGACCACCAACTTACATATGATTTCGATCTTGATGTCTTTGCCAATTGGCATAGGGCTGATAGTGGTATTGGAATGTCTTTGTTTGGTGGTCGGTATCATGATAAAATGAGCGACTTTATGGAGTTTGAACCTAATCATGGTGCTAGGCAAAAACCAGTTAAATCTGGTGATTACGCTAAAGCGTTCTATGATGTTGGTAAATGGGACAAGAAAATGCAGTATGTTTTTGCTATGGCTGAAACAGAGGTTGTTAATTTGTTTCATGAGAAAATGGTGCCATTGTCTAAGTTTATTCCGGAAGAATATCAATTACCTGGCGACCCTAAAATGGTCGATACTTATGAATTGAGACGCTGGATAACACATCAGGCAATGTGTAGTTTTGTTAAGTTACCTAATGGCGAAATTGTGTTTACACAATATGGCCAGAAGTCTGGTGATGGTAGGACGGGTTCTCGCAATACTAATGTGCATAAGATGTACACTTTTATGGCTGCTATTCTATTTGAATATGTCAGTCGTAAACAGTTTGTAAGCGAGAATCGTACCGACCACACTGGTGACGACGACATTACTAACGGATTGGTTGAGTATTTTAACTTCTTGTGTAAGTTCCTTCGGGATACACTTCGTTATGAAGTGGACAGTCAAATCGTTTATGGCGGTTTTATTGACTATGGCGAGAAGATTGATGCTGACAAGGCCGTTCATTATTTATCAACTATACCTATACGATATGAGTATTTGCATAAGAAATGGTGGGTTCCTTATATGGACCCTGCTAAAATTCTAGCATCACTCGCTTTTAAAAGCAAATCTGATCGTGGTATGGACATTTTACAACGCCTCTTAGCTGCTCGGGTGCTTCTCCGTTATACAGAGGCTAATGACATGCTCAAGGACATTATCGAAAGATATGTCTTGCGGTTTAAAGACCGCCTTTCTGCTGAGAAAGTACCTATTGGTGCCTTCCTGTGGACTGATGATTATGTGGATGGCTTCTATACGGGGTTGCGAGAGACAGCTGATGACAGAGAGAGGTTGGAACAGTTCGAGGCAGGCTTGGCTGAGGTATGGCCTCCTGATGTTACTTTTTTGCATTAGGGGGTCGGTTGCCCTTGGGTTTGGGTTTAGTAAGCATGTGCCCAAATAAAGCCCGCTCCGACGTGTTGTTCCTTGAAACATGAGTCAAAATTGGAAAAACTTATTACAAGAGCATATTCAATCAAAGCACGAGGCACTCCCTATTTATGACTGCAAAGTTATATCTGAGGGAACTAACCTCTCGTTTATTTGTATTGTCACAGCTCTTGGAAAGTCGGCCACAGGTGCCCTTCGTAAAACGAAGTTGGATGCCGAACAGAATGCCGCAAAGCGGATGTGTTATCGTTTGGGGCTTGTTGGTTTTCAAGAAGCGCAAAACTCTTCTGAGGGCGGCCAGTGGTCACCTTTGGAAGTAGGTCCTGTAGAGGCCCTTAAATGTGGTCTTTATGATCAGGTTGCTGTTGAGAACCTCGTTAAGAAGATTGTTGACCGCGTGGATGAAGCAATGAAAGTTAGGTTTAAAAATACCGATGACTCGTTGAAGAGTAATCTTGGTAAAATCTTGGATGTTACTGATGCCTTAGTTAGGGTAGGTGCTATTAAACCGTCTTCTCATATGTTCACTCCTGCGGCTGAGGTCTTCCCCCGTCGTCAGATTTTTGTCAGGGTTCCTGATGGAAGCACAAAAACCGTTGATGTTTCCGACATTACCACTGTTGGTGAGTTACGTATTCATGTATCTAGCTTATGCAAGATACCTCCGAATTTCCTCTCCCTTCAATTTCGTGGCAAAGTCCTTACTGACGACGAAAATATGTCCTCTTCCGGAGTGCTGGCCGGTGATTTTATCAACGTTCTTGCAAGGTTACCTGGTGGGATGCCTAGTGAGAAGAAGAAAAAAGAGAAAAAGGAAGTGAAAAAGATCATGAAAGCAGGCGCTGAGCTTGCTGGCGTGTTGCCCTCTGGGCCTAGTCCTTCTGTGAAGAAAAAGGCAATGAAAATTAAGAAGAAAGCCGCAAATGCTGTTAAATCCGTTGAAAAGCGCATGACTGCCCCTGAGGGCGGTGTTGGTGCTAATATTCAGCGTTTGATACAACAGTCTGCTGGGCCTCGCCTGGCAGTTGCTCCTTCTGTCTCTAAGTTCATTATGTCTGTCGTTACTCCTGGTCTTGATACGCCAGAACGTCTTGGCGAAGCTTTTGATGATAGTCCTACAGCAGTTACCGCCTTTAAGGGTCAAGAAAATGGCTCTTTCACTACGTTAGCTGCTGTCCCTTCGGGATTGCTAGGGCTGCCTGAACTTGGTGCGACCGCTATTCTAAAGTTTAGAAATCCTGTCAGAAATGTTGTGCAATACGTAGATGCTCCTGGTAATGTTAATTATGACTGGGTTCTTGCTAATAACTCAGTGGAAACTAACACTTTACCTGCAACTACGGGCGCAATGTTACTCACAGATTCTGAACAGCCTATTGATATTCGTTATATTAGGTTTAGGGACGGTCTTCCCATTCATGGCCCACTTCTTGGTGTTGGAACTCATCCTTCCAAACCAGCTCTTCGCTTCACCTGGTACAATGGTTTTCATGATGCAGACACGGATTATACAAACTGGTTCCTCACATTGACTGCTCCTCCCGCGGTTAATGGAGCTAGTGGCATTAATGACTTTCCGTCATATGTCTATGCTGGCTTCAAGTATGAAGTGTATGGCTACCGCCTCAATGAGGTAGAGGTTAGCAATGCCTTTGTGGTTGATACGTCATCTGTTGTTCTTCCTGGTGCTACAAATAATATAGACCTTAGTCTAGATGAAGACGGGAATCATTTGAAGCCCGGCTATTATGCGTATACTATTAAATTAGCTGCAGTTTATTCTGCTCTTGCTGATGAGTCTACTCCTAGCCCTGCACGCAAATCTTCTTCTTCTGCTCCTGCTCCCTCTGTGCCCACCCCTATTACGCCTTTTGGTCCTCTTCCTGTGTGGTTGGCCGTCGCGGATACTGCATGCTACACGACAGGAGGCATGTGGGCCCATAAAATGTTACCGGATTTCGAGAGTAACATATCGTCTCTTGATAATGTCCGAGTAGTTGGGTCTTCTGTCATGCTGTCACAGCGCGGTGCGACGGTTACCTCTCAAGGTACAATCGCACAAATTCAATTGCTCAAACTAACTAACTGGGCTTTCCAAATTGGTCTTAGTTATGCAGATATTGCAAAATTAAAGGATTCTGACACTGGACGTAGTACTAAGACTGGTTCTTATGCTTTTATTAAGCCTACTGATATGAAAGATTTCTCTTTTGCAAAAACTTGGCAGACTGAGGACGGTGTGATTAAGTACATTAATTATCCTGTGCTATCCGAGACTGGATATGTGCTTGTATATTGTGTTACTAATCAGCCTTCTACTGGAGGTGGGTTAACTAATCCGCCGCCCGAAATGATTATTACGACTTGGAGTTCTATCGAATTTGCTACGTTGAATCAGATCTTTGACACTAGAGTCGGAACTATTGATCCTGCTCTTGTTACTGCTGCGTTCATGCGCATTAAGAAGATGAAACAATACCATAACAATGATAATCATATTCGCGACTTGTTTAGAAAAGCCTTAGGTTGGGGCGAGAAAGTGATGGAATACGCTCCTAAGGTAATGGAGGGTGCCAAATATCTTGGCTCAATGTTTTAAGCACGAAGTTTTGTGGTCATTATTGAGGCCGGGGACATGTGCCAGAGATTTCTCTGGCTCGTTCTTCGGCATTTCTTGCGCCACTATAAATATTGCAAGAACCTCGGTGGGTGTCTATTCACCTACCCTCTAATCGGAGTTGGTGTGAAATGCTAGCCAGGTTGGGCCAATGAAAAGTTGTCCTGCACATACCTGGCAGTGGGTGGAAAGTGGTCTAACCAGCCATTGTTTTGCCTGACGTCAGTTGGGATTCGTCTTAACTGCCGCCCAGATGGGGCACCGTTTTGTTAGCAGTATTAGACCTTTTCGGGAGGAACGCGAGTGTACACATCGGGCCGCGGAATGGCTTAGGGCACGAGCCTTGTGTACTAATGAGGGGAGGCAGCTCTAGGCCGCTTACATGGTAGCTTTGCTACGTAGTATATACGTCCGCCCGTTGCCCCTCAACCCGTATTCTCCCATTGCCTCTGGTTGTTTTTAGCCTCTACCGATAATTTGTTTTGTCTGTAGGGTGTATTTCATCCATGTGTGGTCTTTTATTGAAAG
>Ga0197907_10589922_pt1 | contig 10149 bp, 2 predicted proteins | sample DielMetaTC5am2_FD_146309 | JGI IMG/M metagenome (GOLD analysis project Ga0197907, IMG submission 146309) | Corn rhizosphere microbial communities from Kellogg Biological Station, Michigan, USA - Diel MetaT C5am-2 (Metagenome Metatranscriptome)... | ecosystem: Host-associated > Plants > Roots >...
AGCCACAGGATAATGCGGAAAAATGGGAAAAGTAACCTAAAAATCAAAAGTCTTAATTCGAAGGGGGGGAGGAGGGGGGAGGTTTTGCACTGGCTTCGCGGGAGGACGCGATTTCGTGCGAGCTGGAGGAGCACGGAGAATCTGATGAGATCTGACTCTCTGAAGAGGCTCGTCCTTGAGCAAACTGGTGTTGACCTTCACAGGAGCAATAAGCCAGCCCACCTGGTAATCGTCGCGCACTGCGGTGTAAATGAGGCCATTGATGGCAGCACCGCCGGTGTTGGACAGATCCTGGTAGGACAGGGTATTGTAAGTTTGCGTCGGATAAATGCCGAAAGTGATTCTCGTCTGAAATGGGACAAGAGCCATGTAAGGCATAGTGACGTCAAACTCTGCTTCTTGCGAAGATTGAACGATGTAGGGAGCACCGAGCGCCGAGTATGACCCAAAGGTTAGAGTATTCGGGGTGTTCCACCTCGCTTGAATGAGAGTCGTTGGCGAGTAGGCGGATACGTTTGTACATGATTCCGCCTCGCCAATAAAGAAAGCATGAAGCGAGGGTAGCTTGCAGAGATTGTTGATCCGGAGAATAGTACAACGGATAGTTTCCTGCGAGGGGAGCGATGGGGTCAATAGAGACGTAACGTTTGAACGTGTCAATGACTGAACCAGATGTCTCCGAAACGCAGAAATGGTTGTCCGTGTAGTAGGAACAATCCTGCACGAAGGGTGCAAAAGTTTGGTCGAATTTCTCGAGAATTCCAGACTGCTTTTGAGCGGCAGCTGGTTCGTAGATATAATCGACCGGGGGTTGAGGTCCTGAGAACTGACAATCGGGGCCGGCGGATATCCAAGCAACCAAAGAGATGGTGTTGGTAAGAGTCGCGTCGGTAGCGATAATGCTGGTCCCAGGATACAGAGCCACATCCAAGACAGCATACAAGTTGGGAGTAAGCATGAAGTCCTGGAAGTAGATGTAAGGGATAGTGAACTGCACTTCAGTGTCACCTTTGACGTCAATGACGCGCGTGACCTGATCTTGAATAGATCCGGTGATAGGGACACCTTGTGGAGCAAGGGTAATTACAATGCGAGCTGAAACAAAAGTTGATGCAAAAAATTGTAAAAGAATGCGAAATGATGAATGCCACATCTCGTGGCTTGCAATTGCGTAGCCGATTGGAGTCCAGAACGGCGGAAGGGGAATGGAGTTTGACGGAGAGGAATCCGTTATCTGGGCGCAAGAAGCGATGGCGGGGCGCATCGCAAGCTTTTGCCAAGTCCAATCACCACCGTCTGGAAGCTTTGCTGCTGCAAGGTAAGATGTTTTGTACATAGCGAGGGGCATGGAGTAGTCCGTGACGTCTGAGCGTGTGAAAGTCTCGCCTGGTTGTGCGATAACGCGCATGGGTGGCTGCGGGTCATTCGGCTTATCAAACAGGCCTGAGAACATAGACACAAGAGGCTGCAGACTGGAGAGCACGCCCATCACTGAGCTTGAGGCATCAGCAATGGTTGACACTATGGTGTTGGGGAGTGATTCTGCTGTAGTAGGAGCAGTGCCTGATTGTGCTGAACGCACAGGATCGGCACCACCTCGATTTGCATGAAGAACACCCATTCCACCACGACCAGGGCGCATGGAAGGCGCTTGGGTCTGGCCAGATTGCTTCTGAGCGTGGTGCCTGCGTCGGGATCCAGAGGGATCAACAGGGAACACGAGCTGGGGATTCTGAAAACGTCCTTGGATGGTGAGGCTAATCACGTTTGTCGCTGATGGCGCTGATGATACAAGCGGAGCGATAACGTCGATATAAATTGACCATGGACGAATCTGAGTCACACCTGCTGCGTTTTCCAAGTTGGCGATCTCTTGGAACCGCCACGGGAGTTCCCACGGGAGCTGGATAATGAGCGTGTCCTGCTTCTGTGCTGAAATCACAAATGGCTTGTTCCAAGAACGTGCCCAAGCATAAGTCTCGAAGGGAGGAGTTGATGCTGTGGAAAAGTACGGAACAGCAGTGATCATGAGAGCACCGGAGTAGAACTGAGTGGTGTTAAGACGGAACTGAATTTCCATGTCTGAACGGAAGTACTGAAAATAAGATAGCGCGTCGTTGTTGGCGTCGCAAGCCATCAAAAGACCGAATGGATAAATCACGGCGAGGGGAGCGCCGCTCATGATCGTATCGGCTGTATTCCAGGAAACGGTTCCGACAGGGTAAAGTCGTTCCATGAAGGTGCGAGGAGTCTGGTCAGGGAGTGGATTGACCTGAGTACTAACACCTTGTGATAGAAGGGCCACTGTACGCTCACCAGTGTCGTCAAGCGTAGAGTTGATAGTTTGCAGGCTATTGGGGATCACCTGCATGCCGAGGGTCTGTTCGGCAACGACGGTCTGCGTTTGCTGACTGTCGGCTACGTAGATTAAAACAAACCAGGATAGCTACGTAATACTTCCCAGCGAGAGTTGGTCGGTGTGCATAGGGCGGTACCTTCGTGCGGACAATGACCTGTAGAAGTCCGCACTACGTGAGCAATTACACATGCAACAGACGGCTATTCGCCGCCCTGTTCCGATAGGTTCGGAGACAAACCGTAATAGAGTGGAGTGGCGTTCTCGTCGTACTTGAGCTCGGACGAGTAGCGCAATTCTTGCCAAAATTGGTACATGGCTTGGCGGGGAGGAGGAAAGTCGGGATGCAAACCGAGCGCACGGCAGTAGCGCACGAGAGTGTGATGCATCCGAGAGTATTCCTCGTCACCGTAGTGACGCATCTCGATCAAGACTGATCGCATCGTGTTGAGCTTGTCGTCAGAGGTGGCTGATTTATCTTGCCACATGAGAGCTTCCATGATGGAGGATTTCTTGAGAGGAGCTGTGTAGAATGTTCCGTATTTGTTGGTTGTGAGCACGAACCTGCGCTTGAGAAACAAAGCGGAGGGGTCCTTGAGTGACATGTATGGAACAGACACACCTTTCTTGACGTTGGAAGTATAGACCATTCCAACTTTTCGGGCGTATTTTTCCAGATATTGCATGTTGTACCAAGGATATTTGTCATGAACAGTCCCAACGGAGTCGTCACCCATGATTGACAAGATGACGAAGATGAAGAACTCTTCGAGGGTGTGATTGCCCTCGTCGAGCCAAGCGGAGACGTGGAACATCAAAGAGATGAACCAGGCCATGAAGGCGGTGAGTCCGTGACCGGAGGCGCCTTTGCGCATAGAACGCATGAGTTGAGAGCCTACAATGTGGATCGGATAGATCACGGAAGCCATACAGTTGAATCGACGTTTGCGAGTGACCGGGTCGGTCGGGGCAATGGTGTCGAGAAACAATGGAAATCCGTAAGTAACCCAATGCACAGGCAGGGTGAACTCGTGGCCTTTGAAGTCGCCAAGGATTGCGTTGTCAGAATTTCGCGCAAGACGGTTCCCGAGAATAGTCCAGGAGTTGTCATGCGGATTGATTCCGATGGCGCAGGTGGTTTGAGAAGGTTGAGCGGTGACGTGCTTGATGACGGAATCGAAGACCATCCTCGTTGCCACCACGCGGTGGAACTCCATGATAGAAAAGATGCGTAGTTTACCAGCATCTGAATCTTCGATGTCGAGGAGTTCGTCCTTTGTGGTGTCAATGACGATGGATTCATCGGTTGCCGTCTCCCAGTCGTGGTAGACCTGCAAAACCTTCTGTTTGAAGTCGTCGCGGAGTTTGCCGTCAGGACCGAGGGCTTGATCAATGCGACGAGAATGGGCGTGAAGAACGCCGGGAAAACCAGGGCTTTTCGACCAATCGACGGAGCTGTGTTGACCTGCGCGGCCAAAGACTGCTTCGTGGAGAGAAAGATCGACAGCCGAGGTAAGATTGAAGCCCGGGTATACGAACTTGCTATAATCAATGTCGTGGACATGAGATTCCTCAACGCTGAGAGAAAGCGTGTTTGGAAATCCGCCTACGGTGTGATATTTGGCAAGAGGCATAGCCAGGTTAGGGACCTGCCGGCCGTCCGAGGTTGTAAAAGACAGCTTGGCAGGTTTGCGTGTTGGCAAGAAATCGAGCGTGATAGGGCCCTCAGAATCATGCAAATCGGGTTGATCTGGATGGAGGGGAGTTTCTCGAAGTCTTGACTTCACAGGAATGTGGACTGAGCCAGTTGTGAGCTTGCCCAGTGGTGTTGTTCCGGGAACAAACTGTTGGAATTCTTCGCGAGTCGCGAGGTCTCCCGAGCCGATGCGTGATTGAAGAGTAGCAACGGCTGTTTCAGTCGATTTCCAGAGATCCCAAGCAGCGTCTACCATGTTTTTCGTGATCGTAATCGCATAGCAGAGCTTCTGTTGGGGGTTACCGGCTTGGTGAATGCCGATGATGGTGGATTGGGCTCCGGTTGTAATATACGGGAGACCACAGTCGCCGAGTTGATTGGGCATGCCGGTCACAAGAATATCAGTGTGATGAGTTCCGGTAGGGCCGTACTTGACGTGTTCTGAGTAGTGGGGCATAGTGTGGACGTTGGATGTCGTCCTTCCGGCCACTTCCTTGAACTGAACGTCTCGATTGACTCGATAGACAGGGGTGTCCGGCGTAAACTCGTTGCGGAAGAATCCAGTGATGTCCGGAAAGAACGTCATCAGAGGGAATCCAAGGAAAACGAGGGGAACTTTTGCTTCATGAGCACAATAGTCCTCCATCGAATTCACTTCGATATCTGAGATATTCAGGAGCTGGATGTCCTCGACCGGAACGAAATAACCGGGGCCGAGTTTGTCGGAGAAAAGTTCGACGGAAGTGCCCTCAACCATGCGTGCAAGGTTGTGGGTGTTGGTGACGGCGAGGTTCCCTCGTAAAAAGAGAACGTGGCTGTCGACTCCGTTGAAGTTTGCTCGAACAACGTTGTGGCTGATTTTTAATACCTCAGCTGGTATGGACTGCTTGGTGGCAGTTGGTCCAGAGACGCGATTGACGACGTTCATGGAGCCGCGTACGGGGCGCATGCGAGGAGCTGTTCTCGCTGAGCGCGCGGTGCGCGGATCTCCAGATTGTGGTTGTATCTCGTCTTGGAGTTCTTCTTCTGGACGAATCGGAAAGAAGTTGCGGACGATGAGGCAGACGGCTTTGAAGATGACGACAAAAAGGCCTACGACGATAGCAAGTGAACCGATGAAGATCATGGCCGATTGGAGGAAAGAACGTCCTTTCGGGGGATCAGTCTGGGTTGCAATTGGTGTTGTCGTAGCAGGCTTCTCGTTGTCAATCAACCAGCGGGCTGCTTTGTCGGCAGGTGCGTCTGATGACCACATGCGGCGGACGATGTGAGCTCTGATTTCGGGCTGCTTGTCGAAGAACGCCGCAAGACGCTTCGCGACCAGAGAGCCTTCGGGAGTTGCATGTAATCTTGCAAAATCGGCGAGGGCGGACGCGATAGCGGGTGGTGTTGCATCTTCGCATTGGGGGAACAAGGGGGCAAATTTGTCGACAATAAGTTGGACATGTGGCCGTTGGTATTCGAGAGCGTTCCATGTGTAACGGTACGCTTCGTACACCTCGGTACAGAGGTCAATGACTTGTTGTCGAGTTTCTGACTTGCCTTGTTTCACAGCTTCTGCAGGTTCGGGAAGAAAGGTAACACCGAGACCATCGAACTGCTCCTGTAACCAAGTTTTCTCGGTTTTGGAGGGTTTCGCGTGGTTTCGGGTAACCGTAACGTTACCGGCTTCAGAACTGACAATGCCGAAACGCGGATGAGTGAGCTTGTAATCAAAAGAAGAAAAAGATGAAAAATCAATGGGCATGTTGCCAGGAAGGGGCGCTTGCTTGTACAAATCGGTGACGATCTTGGCAATAGCCGCAGCGTCAAGGGTGCGCTCCATTTCCAGATATGTTGGGTCCATCTTCAACTTATTCTTGGTAGGCCGAGGAATGACACATGCGGTGAACTTGTTGTCATGATCGAGATCACAAAAGACATTGAGGAGGATACGGGAGTGAAGGGCTTCTTCCGAAGCAAGTCCCGTGTCGATCCAAGAGTCTTCGTTAGACGTCGAAATGAAATAGTCGATGCGCGGTTGAGTGTCTTTCCTGGTCATGTCAGCCACAAGTAGCGTGACAGGAACGTCGGAGATGAGCTGGAGCAGCAGAGCGCCTGTAACAGAACGCTCCGCCGAGTCCTTCTTCGAAAAAATTTCGTCCATAAAAAGAAAAGGTTGGTCGTGATAACCATCAAAATACTGCTCTCCCGCGGGAAAAGGGAAGAGCATCTGATAAACGGTGTAAAAATCGGGGTCAGCGGGGTCGTTGAAATACCGCTTGTCGTTCTCAAAATTGGCGTAGTGAAAATGGCGAATCCAGCGGAAAATCTCGTAAGCGAAGTTGGATTTGCCTTTGCCTGGAGGGCCGTGGAGGTTGAGCCAGATGGGGACACGTCGTCCTCCTTTGAGATGTTTGAATTTCTCTAAGGAGGAGAGGTATTCGATTCCGGCGCTGAGAACCTCCTTGTACATGCGTTCGACGGCTGATTGAGCCATCTTGTCTTGATAGACGTAGCGGTCAAACGCTTTGACTTCCTCGAAAAATCGAGTAATCTCAGGAATGCGGTCGGGGTGGTTGATAGAAACACCAAGCCAGGTGCCGAATTGGAGTTTCAGCTGCTTGAGGCCTTCGTAGGTGCGATGCATCTCAAGTACCTTCTCCTCGGCGGCGCTCATGGGCATGACTTTGCCAGTCAGTTTCCCATAAAGAGCAATACCGAGTTTGGGCATCTTGGTTGCGAACCATTCGAGGCCATGGCCGATGCGAGAAAACCTGGGAATGAGGTCAAGATAGTCCATCGCAGTCGCGGGTCCTTTCGGATTGGCGATCTTGGCAATCTTGTCGACGATCATTCCAAGGGTGACTCCACCAGCTTGCTTGGCAGCGTGAATGTCTTCCTCGGTAACGACTGACTCCAGAGCCTCTGAAAGGGCAGCGCGAACTGCTGGGGTCGGAGGTGAGGGAGGAGGGCCAGAAGGCGGGGTATCGTCGGTCTCCGGAGGCGGCATGGGAGTATGTTTGGGCCAAGTTGTCCGAACCAGAGGGGGTTCGTCTCGGTCGTCAATAACTTCTCCAGTGCCGGTCCAGGTGTCCCGGAAAGTGTTGCCTTGGAGCTTCCGAAGCTCTTGTACAAAGCGATCCGCTGATGGGAGGATGGGTTCGTCAGCGACAGTGGTAGGCTCCATCTCATTCATGCCCACCACGAGGTAAGCGATTTGAAGTAAGTGAATGCCAACAATGCCAGCCAGCGCAGCTGTAAATACGGCTGGGGAAGACAGGCCGCTAAGCCAACGAAAAAACCAAATAAAAACGATGAGAGATAAAACTGCCACGAGTAAGGAAAAACCAACTTCCAAAACCGAAGTAGATAGCAGTCCGAATTTAAATGAGGAGGACAAAACTGAGCAGGCGTGTTTTTGAAACGATTGCCACGCTGTGCGAATTGACGAAATGAGGGGATTCTCCGAAGCGGCAGAGGCGATGCCGTAACCGACACCACGGCCGAGATACTCAAGGGCCCATCCAAGGGCCCCATAAGCATTCCCGACAGTAGTGTGGTAGGCAGCGGCAATGGTGGACCAGGAATCTGAAAAACGGCCTTGTTTCTGGACGATCCATTCGTTGAGCTTGGTCTTATAGGGTTGCATTCGATGTATCGTATGGAGGAGATCGAATGTCTGAGACCCGTAAAGAGCACCAATCTTACAGAATAGAGCGCGGTAAGGCTTGTTCTTGCGAGCGGTCCAATTGAGCATGCGACGTGCCAAAATGCTGTGAGCCTGCGGGAGATGTCCGACTTGATTACGAAGAACCACGTTGAAATAGTTCTCGACCTTTTCGAGGAGTCGAGTAACGTGATCGATGCGAGAAAAGTCGAAGTATTCACCGAATTCCCAAGTATATCTGAACTTGGAAAGGAGCTTGAGCACCTTGACAGCGTTATCGCGATTATCGCGATCCAGCCGAAGAGGAGGGTGAGAGGGGAGAGGGTCCAGTTCTGGTAGGGACTCTGAACTGGCAAGAGGGTGAGGGGTTCCGTCGACAAAAGGTTTTGAAAGCCTCTTGACGACCTGATGTGAGGGGATAAGAGTACGACCGAGAGGAACTCCATGCTGAAGATAGATTTCTTGCTTGCTGACGATGCGGCGGGCAAGTTCTGGATCTTCTGTGCGTATGGTGGCAAATGGGCGGAGCCACCAATGGAATTTCTCGTGATAGTGCGGTCGTATGAGGACACGACGAGGAGGGTCCAAAGACTTCTCCTTGTAGATGAAGGGCTCAGTGGTGTGAAACGTCGGACAGTACTGTTGAAGATAGTTGACTGTCAGGAAATTCACAGCAGTGAGAGGAGCCGTAGGGACGACGCCATGAGCGTATAATCGTCCGCCTTGGTAGGTACCGAAAGGAAGCGGTATCTCTCCGTCAGGGTGAGAACGGGGAACGAGACGACCGTTTCGGTTCAGGATAGGCTTGTACTTGTCGCTGTGATACGACGAGATATGTTCTTGGACTCCTGACGGAAGATCGTAAAAACGAAGAAAAGAATGCTGAGGCAAGAAGTAAGGAAATCCAGTAATAAAATAAACAGGATCGTCGTCGGTCTTGTAACCATAGTTGGACAGGGTGCAAGGGACGAGAGTTGAGGAAAGAGAACAAAAGAAGTCCATCTGGTGGTCCGTCGCGGAATGACGGAGATATTGGAGGGGATCTTGTTCTCCATCTTCGGTTTGCCATTTGCGCTTCTCGAACAAGACGCGCGAAGCATCCCAGAAGTAACCGTCGGGGGTCTCGGTCACTATCATAGGGGGATGGGCATAAGGAGATGGCGGCAACGGAAGGTAATTGGGAGTGTCCCTGGAAGCAATCTTTGTGGTACGATTGAGAACAGGGAATTTCCTTGAATATCCTTCTATGGCCGCGGCCGTGGTTGGATCCTTCATATACTTTTCGCTCCAGGTCGGATGGGGAGTCTTGTCATAGTCGATAGTCTTCTTTTGAGCAGACTTTCGGAAGATTCCGCGATAAGTGGAAGGGTCATGTGAGTTGATGACGGGTACGTCCTTCTTGAGACTGGGATTCCAGCGCGAAATCGGCTGGGGGGTCAGTCGTTGTACAGAAGGTGCTGTATAAGTGGAGTAAGAGGTGATGGTGAGGATGTTCTTCTTCTCGAAACGAGGCATACGGCGGCTGGTGAGTGCGTCTCCACGGGGCTCCCTAAGCGGAGCCCAAACCTTGTCAGACATTTTCGGTAAGTGATCTTCCCTTAATGTTGTGGCAATAAAGCGCGGCCGTAGCCTCACAACGCGACAGGGGCAATCGAAACAAAAATAAGAATGAGCAAAGCAGTATATAAGGTGGTCCAAATGTTGTGATCCTGACGAAGAGTGCACTTACCGGCTAACTAACAAGATGTTGTGAACCCGGTGAAGGAAACTTGCCAGCTGACTAACAAATAGACAAGGGATGGAAGCTAGCAACATTGCATTTATCCAGAGCCCGGCACTTTCAACTGCCAGCAAAAAAGACGTTGTCTGATAAGGTGTGGTGTCAAGGGGGGGGGATACTGCCTCCGGCAGTCACTAAGGTGTGGTAAAAACAAGTGACCACATAATTAAAATAAAATTATTAGGGCAGAGAACAAATTCGTAATCAAAAGAAAATAAACAACAAACCTTGAAGGTAGAGTGTAAACACATAGTAAATTTTGACAAAATTCCAATAGGATACATGAAGAAAAATGTCTTTTCAGATATCGCATACTAATCAAAGCAAGAAAACGAAAAAGTCGGCCTAACAATATCATCTGACGTGTGTCAAGGCCGAAATGACACACGTGTCCATCACACAGAGTTCGGTGTAGTATAACAAGTCAAAGAACAGACTTGCCAGCCATAACAAACAAGAGGGCACTTGTAATACTATTGACAAAAAAGTCCCAGTATCACGGTTGCCATGTGCGAAAATTAATAATAAAGTGATGAAAAATAGGGTGGGATGTGCGTTTGATCTTTCGACCAACCTCCAATATGTTCAACACGACGACCGGTAGGAGAGAAACTCATCTACATCCGGAAGCGAGAAGCTTTCCAAAGGAGAAAATAATATACGTGCAC
>Ga0197907_10790704_pt1 | contig 10128 bp, 2 predicted proteins | sample DielMetaTC5am2_FD_146309 | JGI IMG/M metagenome (GOLD analysis project Ga0197907, IMG submission 146309) | Corn rhizosphere microbial communities from Kellogg Biological Station, Michigan, USA - Diel MetaT C5am-2 (Metagenome Metatranscriptome)... | ecosystem: Host-associated > Plants > Roots >...
AAGGAGGGCACCTTGTTAGGCAATCGAACTGAAAACATATTATACCTAACTTATTCTTTTACACCCCCCACACGCAATGCACAAACTCTGTTTAGGACGCACTGCACATACTTGACGTCCACTTAAATGTGGCTCAAACGACAATTATGGGTCCTATCACTGTAACTTCACATTGCACGATATCTGAATACACTTGCACAATAACCAGATTCACCAATTATTCAGATCTCACCTCTCACACATTCACTAAGCCTCAAAAGGGACGCGCTATGACTTAGTGTCTTATTTCACCCCGTAGTAGTATGCACAATCGACATACTACGAGAACATAAACGATAGTGTCTTATTATTTACCACTTGCTGTCCGAGCTACCCTACAATTAATTTTGTAGAAGGACATACCTTCAAGGCGTTACATTTGATCCCGAGGTCCAGCCGAGCTATAAGCGTAGCCCGTAATAGTTCGCCTCCTTATGTAACACTTGTTGTAGCAAATTTAAATAACGCGTGATACCGCGAAATGTAGTCCTGGAGAGATGGGACGTTGCTTCTGCATGTATGGCATCGGTGACAATTATTCAACAATCAGATAGGGAAATCTGGTTGGGTCATCTTAAGCCCTCTATATCTTTAGTTTACGTATCTATAAACACAAACGACATCTTTAACTTTACTTTTTATCATTCAATTCATAGTTTAGACTGCTGTAGAGCATTGCTATGTTTTTATTTTAGCAAAAGCACACTCGTGCGCTATTATAAAAGTTTTATATCAGGAATTTTATAATCTTTATAACTTTCTGTCCATGTCAAGTAGAATTATTACTATTTGACAAGAATTTTATAAAATGGAAATAAAATTGTGAATTATATTATTGAGAATGACTTATAAGGTCACCTTAGATTTGTTATTTGTTTAATAAAGGAAACCACTAGTCACGCCGATTGGTCCTGATGTGTGGAGATGGAAACTCCCGACCAATTTGATAAAATACTGTTCATGACGCCATTAATAAAACTACAGTAAATCCTACCGGTACCAGTGCAACCGACAATGTGCACAACCTCGCTGAATCCAGCAACCCTAATCAAGTCTTCCCGGAAGTGAATTCCAGACTTAAGAGAACTTCTGAACTCAATTATCAAGAACTTTGGTATACCTCAAATTTGACAGAAGATCAACCCGTGTTTTTCCAGATGGTAATCAAAATCACGAAAAGCAAACGAGGACTCATGGTCAAGCCCTGTTGGCAAGTATTGACAACTAACTTTGAGAAACTAATAACAGATAACTTTTCAGTTACCGTTTCCTCGATGTTTGAAACTCCTACGAAGTACAAATACCAACTCACCCTTGCAAGACGACTTGGATTTGGAAAACCGTGGACTGTTATTCTCAGCCATAATAACTATTATGATATCCCAGATTTCATCGTAGAATTCAAGACAATAGTTATTGGACTCGTTTACAAGCCTTTTTCATTCATTAAAGGTTTACCTGAACAAGCTCATTACTGTAAGAGTGACAAACAACTGAGTAATGCCGAGATACTGACCATCGGTCATCCCTCAAGCGAATTGAGATTTGCTTTTCCAACAAGTGAAACTATGGTAGTTCCTAAACACCTAGAACACTTTAATAAAATTCTCAATTGCAAAAATGCTACCAGAACTCAGAAATTTGATGCACACGCACGGATTTTAGCTTATTGGGCTGGTATGCACACTTTTAAGGACTTCGCTAGAAGAGAAGACCGTAAAATTGTCAAAGCTGATCGCTCAGCTTTTAAAGCCTTTTCGATCCGAAAGGAGGAGAAGAAGGAAGGAAACGATGCACCAATGGAAATTGTTGAATCCGATACTCCTGTTCCCCCTACCTTCAAAGGCCCTGGACTTAATTTAATTGAAATGCTTAATGTTCCCCCTCAAGATATAAGAGAGTATAAATTAAAGAAAGCATCTGATTTTAATAAATTACAGTCTCAGTCCGGAACTGATCCTAGACTTCTAGAATTATGGTCCGATGATGCTAAAGAATTTCGTAAAGAAACTGGAATACGAAAACCTGCATTAGAACATTATGAAATTTATAGGGAATTTCTAGCTCAACATAAACATGTACCTGGTAAGGTTGAGAAGAAAAACTTTAATAAACAATACAAACATATTACTCACGTAAATGATTTTACTCATGCTACTAATGAATTTATGGAACTATTTAACCATCAAGGATATAGTTTAATTTATTCAAACAAACAACTCATTTACTTGGGACTCAAGAATTACATTCGAAATGGAAACCTACCTGTTATCCAACGTTTGGAAAGAAATCCTAACTTTGCTTCACACACAACTTCAGGAGTGAAGCAAAGAAAATTGATTATTAAGAATTTTTGTTCTAAGGCTAAATTAGCATACAAAGAAGTCCAAGCTAGTCAAATAGCTGAACTTCAATCGCAAGGAATGTTTGATAACCCTAAATGGGCTGCGCTCAAAGCCTATGTTATTCAACACATTAAAAATTTCATCCCTGTCACTAACCCATTCCGAGCACGTGTTACATCCGCTTGGGAAGGTTTTAAAGATATGGCTAGAGGAATTATTGATAAAATTCGAGAAGTGTTAGTTCAATTTTTTGGAACTCGACATACCTCTATGTTGTTACTTTATTCTGTTCTTGCTGCTTTGTTGCTAGTTGGTTCTTGTTTAGCTGGCTACCATATTACAAAGGCACTCTGTACTGCTATCATAGCGGTGTCTTCAGGAGAACAATATATTTTTTATTTGGATGATGCTGAAGTTGATGATGAAGGCTCCATAACCGGAACTGCAGTCACAACATTCCTTTATTCTCAAGCCGGAGGTCCACGAAATAATTTCAGAGACCATGGTTTTATGCATACTGTCACAGACATTAATAAAATTTTAAGTCTAGCGACAAGCGTAGATCGTATCATAGAAACATTGTATAAGAAATTGATACCATTATGCGATAAGATCTATTATAGGTTGTTCAATGTGCATTTTCTAGATTCTGAAACAACCACTGATGAAGCAAATAAGCATATTGCTGTGCTCAATAAATTTAAAGAGACTCCTTCTGGAGAACGTACTAGAGCACTTATGGATGCTTATGTCGCTTCGTATCAACAATTGCGTAAATTGCGATGGGCAGCAGCAGGACATAATGGTATTGTACACATTATTACTTCAGAAATGGCTAAACACTTAGATGAATATCATCGTGTTATGCTAGCAATAAATCATCGCACACGCAAACAACCACTATGGATACATATTGCCGGAAGATCAAGGCAAGGAAAATCCACAGTAGTTCAGCCTCTCGCACGTACTATACACAAGTATATGAAAGATTATCATGATGAAAAGAGTGATTTTGGAATGTACGAACGAAAGACTAATAATGAGTTTTGGGATATGTATCAAGGTCAATTTTGTACAAGTATTGACGACATATATCAGAACACAGATAAAACCATTAGACAAACTACTTCCGATGAAATGATTTCCATGGTTAATACCATTGCTTTTCCACTACATTCAGCTTCTATTGATGAGAAAGGTTTATTATTTTTCTCCTCAAAGCTTGTTATCACCACAGCGAATATTAAGAACGAACTGTTGTTACCCATTGATTTAGGTATTACAGACGAACAAGCGCTTTACAATCGAATGGTTGTTAAAGTTTATGCTGAAAGAATAGATCAAAACATCACTACACATGACGGTGCAAAGATCTTTGAAAATATGATTTTTTATCCAATTACTGAACAAAATAAATATGATAAGAACTGTCCAATGAAAGTCAATGATCTAGCTCTCTTGTGTTGTCACAAGATGGAAGAGTTGAATTCTATGAAGGAATTCGAAGGAACAATTACCCTTGAACCGAGTCAATCATCTGAGATTAACTCATTGGTTGAGAAACAGTTGAAACCTGTTGCAAAAACCTTTGCTCCTGCGCGTACCTGGTTAGCTCCAGATGCACCGCGAAGAAGTTTTAATAAGAAGATTTTAGGTAAGCAACATATGCCTATTCAACCTTTGGTAGTTGAACCAGAACCTGGAATACCCGACTTAGATAAACCTGTGCTTATTAGTCAAGGAGATGGAGCATTGCCCGATAATTATGTGTTTGATGTGTCGAAGGAAGATGTTGATATGTTTTTCTTTGATTCTGAGTATATCCCTTATGACATTAAGAACCAAGGAGGAGACTCTGACAGTGAGGAATTAACTTTATTTACTGATGAGAAAGATTATACCGACGTAGACAACGATGAAGATAATATTGATATTGATTTTGAATCTACGCGAGAGAAAGTTATGTCCTCAGAGATGCTCACCTTTTTACTTAGTCAATATAAGTACAAAGTAACAGAAAAACCTAGTAAGATAGGTGGTAAAATATACCAATTTTATAATAATGTTACCCGAAATAATTTTGAAATTCACAGTGACTATTTTGAAGAGTCTTTATGGGAGCGGTTTGACTTTAAGTCAGATTTAGCTCTCTTAATAATACCTTTTGTCAAATTACTACCCCGCCCGATGCCCTCCAGTGAGGTAGTGAATAGAATGAGAGAAGGAACTGGTAATAATTATACAATTAACTTTTTAATGCAAGAATGGTTTGATCGTGCTGACCTATCGATAGATGTCAATATTAATTGTCCTGTAGTGTCTTTCAGACATTGGACTCATTCGTCACCTGATCATTTAGATTCAATTTTGCCTAAAGGTAGATTTTTTTCAACTCAATACACTCAACATAAGGTTTTTGATAAAATAATTCGCGATATAGAAACTACAGATGATGGAGAACAGCTAGAGTTTTTTGAGGAAAATTTATCTCCTACGCATCTTCGCGGATTATTCGGATTATCAAAACGGAAATATCAAGGTTATGACACATGGTTTTATCAAAAACATGATGATTGGAGACAAAGATTAATTCTTTGTTTACGACCAGGAGTAGTTAAACATAAACATTTTCATGCACTTTCAAATGAATTAGTATTGTCATGCCGACCACCAGATACTATTAAATGGCATTGTCATCGTATCAATAAGGACTTTAATCGAATGCCTTCGACAACCATACCTAGTACTGTAAATACTCATCCGACTGAGTTTATGAAACAACTACATATGATAGCCCCAATTGGAGCTTTAGCTATTGGAGTTATTGGTGCCATAGTCACAACCTTTTACTCATTTATGAAAGGCACCATTAAATCCCAATCGTCTGATAAACGTTTGACAAAACAAGACAAGAAACACTATATGAAACGACCTGCCCCTAAGACCAAACCGTTAATGCAATTAGCCTCTCAAGGAGGTTCACTTACGTCTCAAGGAGCAAAAGTTGCTCATGGAGTGTATGCTGCTCGATTTCATTTCGCAGATACTCACATGGTAGGTTTTGTTACGTTTATCTCAACTAGACAAGCTATAACTTCAAATCATTTAGTTAATGGAATCAATAAGATAGAGTTCCTTTGGAGCTTTTCAAATAATAATGATTCCATGGTAGTTGTACCACGCATGAATATGGATATTATTTCTCATCCGAAGTCAGACATTGCTGTTATCACTTTCAAAGACCATTCTATTCCTCAACAGAAGAACGTATTTAGTTTAGTACCAAAGAACACCGATTATTCGATACTTAATGCAAAAGGATATAAATTAGATTTTACAAATAACGGTGCTACTATATTACGACAAGGGACCAAGCTCAGCAGAAACAATTATCATACAGATAAAGCTGGTACTTGTAACCTTATGGTTTTACATGATGTTGAAGGAGTAGGAGGTGATTGTGGTTTGCCTTTACTTATTGAGACATTTGACGAGTTTCATAAACCCGTTATTTATTTAGCAGGAGTTCATGTAGCTGGTGATTCAACTATGTCAGCTTTTGGACTTGTACATCAAGGCATGTTAGCAAATGCCCCTGTAGAAGTAATGTCTCAAGGTTTAGGTGAGATACAAATGTCTCGACCTTTACAAAGGAAAGGCATGACTATTGAAGCCGATACTACCCATTTGATTGATGGATTACGTAGTGTAGGTAAAGTAGTCGTACCTGGATCTGCCCAATTCTCTTATCCCATTAGTAATAAAAATGATCTTGTACCGTCACCTCTTCAAAAAGGTGTTTATGATTCGCTTGGGAAAATACCTAATATTTATCCTGTTACTAAAGTTCCAGCGAAAGTACAACCATTTACTGATGAGAAAGGAGAAAGAATTGACCCTCTTAAAAATTGTTTGTCACGATTCAAAGGAAGAACGATGTTACCAATACCAGAGGACATTGACCCCTGTGATGATAAATATATGAAAGGAATATTCCATGAGAATTTTGATTGGAGTAAAACTGATGAATTAGAATGGGATGAAGTTGTTAATGGGAAACCTGGAACCAAATTTATAGGTCCCGTTGACGTATCTACTTCACCTTCTTTCGGTTTTATGGAATCAGGAATAACATGTGAACAGATGTTTCCAAAATTATTTGTTGAATATGAAGATAAGAAATTGACATTTGAAGAATATCAAAAGATTTCAACAAGAGAACCAAATAGGTTCATCAGAGGAATATCTGAAGATCTCATGGAATTATTAGATCGAGAGGAAAATATGGCAGCCGATGGACTCATGCCTCCGACTATCTCAATTGGTATGCTTAAAACGGAATTAAGAGGAATTGGTAAAGAAACTAAACCCAGGATGTATCAAAATATGTCAAAGAATGCTCTTTTACGAGCGAAGAAACACTGGGCCACCATTTTCGAACAAGTATGCAACCATAAAGGTAGAGGAGATGTATGGGTAGGAGTAAATCCTCATGGATTTGAATGGAGATTGTTGTATGACGAACTTCTAACTTACTCGCGCAAGATTCATTGTGACGATATCGAAGCTTGGGATTTACATTTCAAGTTTTGGTTCGCCACCGTTCTGTGTGAATATATTAGAAGAAAGAAAGGATGGGCTCTGAATAACATACGTTATAGAAGACTGTACGCGATCTGCGTGGCCACCTTAGTGGGTTATATCATTATTGGAAATCGAATTTATCGAATGCTTGGAATGCCGTCAGGATCATATTTTACAGCCATTTTGAACTCTATGTTCAACTCCTGGTTGCACCGAGTATTATTTGATATAGTATTTCCAGATAAGGATTATGACTCCCTTTGTCGTCTTGCGACTTTCGGAGATGATTTACTTCAAGCCATTAAAGAATGCCTTCTGGCAGACTGGAATGGAGAAATAATAGCAAAACTTCGTAAGAAATACTTCGATATGAATACAACTAATATTAAGAAAGACGGTTCCGACATAGTAGGATCTGTAGATATTGATTATGCCGATTTCTTAAAAAGAATGTTTCGTAGCGAAGGAGGTTTAGTGTACCCCGCCATAAGTAAAGACACTTTATATGGTATGCTAAACTGGGTTCGTAAGAACAAAGATATTCCAGACAGACAACAATTTGCGGATAATGTCTATGCTGCACTGGCAGAGTTTGCTTATCATGGAGAAGCTGAATACGTTCAACAACGTGAATACTTATCACGTGTTCTCAACTCTATTGGTAAAGCCTTACCCTCAAAGGTGTATCATGACCACATTTATATGTACTGGAATTAAATAGCACCGTCCTCGACATGACATTAAACTGTCGGCTATGGGAAGCTATCCCCAGCTAGGAATGCATGGACTTTTCTTAAGACAGCCTAACAGGAAGAAAAGGATCGCGCCTACTGATACTGTCAAACGCGTAAGCAAGTAGTGGTTCGAAAACTTGCTGCGAATTACTGGACCGCCGAAATTACTTTGCCCACTAACTCAGTAACCGTCAAAGAACAAACGGACTCAATCAACAATGATCGTAAAGAAGAGATTGAGACCTCGGAAGGATTAACATGTAAACGTGACGTTAAAAATATGTTTATAGAAATGTGTATGTTAGCCGTAGACAAACCATTTATGAATCCCTTCCCAGATCAGACACCGCACGCTATTCTTAATAGAGAGTATCTGATGACTCGTATTACCTGGACCGCTGGTACTACGGGTACTAGAATTCCTTTCCCTGGCTCATTGTTTGGCGTACCTGCAATAGCTAAGGCTCTAGCGACATTCTATTATTTTAGAGCAGATTTACAAGTCTCAATACGTCTTAATTCAACTCCTTATCACAAAGGAATGTTGATGGTAAACTTTGTACACGATTGGAAAACAATTGGACCTTCAGTTGTTTTGCCCAACCTTAAGCAATTATCGTGTCATAACCCAGTTTTACTCAACTTCTCCTCTGCTGATTGTTGTGATATTAGGATACCCCGACTCACACCTGGAAACTTTTTACCTATACGACCTGCAGGAGTAATCGATCCTCAAGATACTTCAATAGGATTTCTTGCACTTAATCCTATTGTTACTCTTGAAGCCCCAGACGATGCTTCTCAGTCAATACAAGTTTCTGTGTTTGCTAGATTCCTCATGCCTATGTGTGCTGGTTTCTTGGCTTCACAATCTGCCTCTAAACATGCCAAATTTACAACTGCTGACCAAAAAGATAAAACGGATAGACAAGTAGTTGTATCTTCAAATAAACCAAATTTCTTTTCACCTATTACAGAGGTAGTCAATGATGCGTCAAGTGCGATTACTTCACTAGCAGGCTTCTTCGGGAGCTTTTCAGGCTTATTTGATAAGCCCAGAAATTTGGCTGCGGCCTCACCGATGTTTATAGATCAATTCAGACATGTACCTAATGCTGATGGTCTAGATCCGTCGATTCGTCTATCCATGTATCAGAAGAATGCGCTTGCGCAAAATATCTTTCCTAAGGACTGTATTACTTCAAACATCACTTTCAATGCCATGGCTTCAATACCATCGCTCCAACAAGTAGTTAGCATGACCAACGTAGCTAATTATTTTTGGTTGACTGCTCACCCTATGGTAGAGTTAGCCATTGATTCTGATAATGAAAGAACACCGGACTTTCTTTCCACTGTTACGAGTACTTTTAAGCAGTGGAGAGGAGGGATGAAATTTCTTCTGATTTTTGTGTGCGATGCTTTTCAAACAGCACGCATACGTATATCCTATGTTATCGATTCCACAGAGGGAACTCAGACATTCGGAGGAGACTACCCGTCCATTGTTGCTGATGTGAAAGGCACTACGTATGTACCATTTAGCGTACCCTTTCTATATGCAACACCCTACCGAGATGTCAACGAAAACACATCGGATGAAGACATACAACCGAAAATTAAAGTAGAATTGCTCACAGAAATTACTACTGCGACCACGGACACACTGACCTGTGTTGTATGGCGATCCGGTGCTGAGGATTTACAATTTTCACAGCTTGTGCCGACCATTTTTGGTTTTCCCTCTCCGCCCAAGCTAAAATCACAATGTGATGTGGGTTCTTACTTTAGTAAGAAATTCAAACCATTGGGATGCGATTGTTCAGTTGCTACTGAGTTAGGTTTCGTTACACCTGAAACCCCTGCTTTTGTCTCTGATGCCTGTAAGAGATATGTACCTTGCGCGAACTATCGCTTCCCAATCTCTCGACCTGATCCTACCGCCCCAACGGTTGAAGCTTTCAAATATCCGTACTATTGGTATGGAAGCTTATTCCGTTATTTTAGAGGATCCGAGAGATACACTGTCGTTAGAGAAACTTCAACAGACACAATAAAATGTGGACTGGCTGACGACACTGACCTGGTTTTTGATTATGGGAGAGGTGTTACGTTCATGACTCCCAATCAACATTCTATTACTTTAGAAAAACCCTATTACTGCACGAAATCATATTTCGACCTTGCCCCAAATGTAGGCCACACGGACGTTACGAACCAAGAGGTTCCAGTGGTATACATAGCCCCAACAACTGGTGTAGAGATTCTAACGAGTTTAGGAGACGATGCTGAATTCTTTCATCTTCTCTGGCCTCCGGACCTTACTCCTGCACCAGCTAAAGTACTCAATAAGGACTTGTCGGTTACAAAAACGACTAGAGTACAGGCGCTTGACTTATAAGAATTGTGTTTTCCCTATTTTTCAC
>Ga0197907_11070119_pt1 | contig 9975 bp, 1 predicted proteins | sample DielMetaTC5am2_FD_146309 | JGI IMG/M metagenome (GOLD analysis project Ga0197907, IMG submission 146309) | Corn rhizosphere microbial communities from Kellogg Biological Station, Michigan, USA - Diel MetaT C5am-2 (Metagenome Metatranscriptome)... | ecosystem: Host-associated > Plants > Roots >...
CTCCTTTGTAATTGGCTTGCGTGCTATCCTTCTACCACAGTTGCGACACAGTGAGTCTGGGACCAATTGGATCTGAAGTTGTGGGCTGGAAATCTCTGGCTACCCTCTCCGATGTCCGAAACCCCCTTTCCGAGTTACACGATGTTTGATTTGTTGACGTCTTCTGTCGAGAAGATGTTGTCTTACATAGTGGGCCACCTTGGTGGTTTTTATTTAAATATTAAAAATATTTTAAAAATTTGTTTTGTAGCTATTGTTGCTTGTATTTATGTTATAAACCCCCCCGTTGCCCGCGATGTTTTCTTTGATCATTCTATTGCTTCGATTTTGCCCTTTTTTGTCGAGAGCCCGCAAATCTATAAGACTGGCGTGGTCAACTCCAAGGGCTTTTCGGTTGAGTCCACTGGTTCGTTTGAGCTGACTGGTGCTGTTTTTAATTTAAGTGTGCCTACTTGGAATTCGTTCGAGTCCTTTGTTGCTATGGTCAACGACGACGCGAGGGTCAGAGTTGTGACTAAGCAATCCGTTGACTTGCGCGATCCATGTGTGTATGGCGACAACGTTTGCTATTGTGAACGTTCTGTTGGCTCTGGTTTCCCCGGCTTTTGCGCCAATCCGGTGAAAGGTGAATTGCGCAGTGGATATACTGCCAGATATCGAGGAATTTCCGTCAATCGAGAGGTTACATGCTCATTCACGCGTCGCGTAGATTCAAAATATATCAAAAATTTGGACTTCTTGATGTACACAGCTTTGGGATTTGATCAACCAGAATTTTCTCCTTTTGTTGTTGCATTGAAACCTGCTGATTTTGTGTGTAAGTTTTTATCGGTTGATTATCTGTCAAACGAAATCTTCGTCGAATTAGCGAGTGTTGGTGCTGTGCCTTTAACAGATCTGATGTGGCGTCAATTTTTCACTCATTATATGTGGGGAATATTGCCTCGTAAAGGTTTGAGGGATCTGATGTGGAACATCAGGAACCCAGCCGAAGGACGTAATTTCCATGAACTTGTGATGACAGCGAAGCGTCGTGTTCCGGAATATTACGATAGTCTCCTGCTGTGGATAGAGAATACTTTCACTGTTGAAAATATGCGTGTCATGTTGGAGGAACTTGTTCGGTTCTTAGACGAACGCAGACTTCAACTAATCTCGGAATGTGAGAGAATAGCTGCTATCGGTCGTTCGGAATTCGAGCGGTTGCAGATCGAGGCGGGCACTATGGTTTCAGAGGTCACAGAAGATTTGACTGTTAGACTGAAACCTGTTCAACGTGACTTGTGGATGCTCTATGATCGGATTGTTTCGGAAGTGCGTAACTTCTTTTCTCGTATCGACTTGCTAGCGTTCGTCGACAGTTTTAAATCGTTATTTACGAATATCGATCTGTATTTCAGCAATTTTAACTTGTATGTTCAAGACAAAATCAACGGTTTTATGTCTCATGCAAGCGAAAGCGTTGTTACCATGGTGGAAACTGTAACCGTGACGAGTGTCGATGTAAGCACCTTGACACTTCCAACCGTGACAATGACCAGTGTACTCACGACGACGGAAATCACTTCATCATCCTTGACTGTTACTCCTACACCGGATGAAACTTTGTTGTATCATAACGAAGAGAAGAGTCTCATTTCTCGAACACTGGATTTGGTTCTCACGATTGAATACTATATCGTGTTCGTGTGGCAACTGATCTTCGGAATAATGGCTTTGGCTACGGTTATTCTTTGTCTTGCGGTCGGTTTGTTTTGGGAACAAAAGGGGAACGGTGGTAGTTTTGTGTGGGATAAATGGTCAACACGAGACGATTCGGGAGATGACAGTGGGCTGGTCGAAGGGGTCACGTGTGATCGCCCTGAAAGTATTGCAGCGCCCACTTTGGAAGAACATCATGTGGAGGATTCGGCTTCTCATGATATGGACGCGTCTATGTGTCGCAGTGTTGATTCAGACTGTCGTGACACGCTTTTACAGATTAAGAAACATGTCGACAGTTTAAAAATTGACACTTCCGTTGGCAACGGGACTCATTTGGGTACATCTGCATTGGATTCATTTGATAATCCGGTTGCAAAGGCGTCAGCATTGCTTTCACGCATGCCTGATCGAATTTGGAAGAAACAGACTGTGAGGCGCAGTTCGGAGATTGTGACTCCGGCACCATCTCTGAACAATACCGGTCATATTCGCCTTTCAAAAAGTGTCTCAAACTTCGCTCCACCGCAGACACCGTCATCACTGAAGAAGCACGATATGGAAATGGCCTTTAAGTTCGGCACTGTCTTGGAGAACTGGCCGGACAGTGTTCGACTTGTGCCGTCGAAGTTGACTGTCTCGGGCACGATAGATAGATGCCCAGTGAAGGCTGACGGAGCATTTCGAGAAGGTCCTTGTTATGTTGACCTTGTCAATATTAGCCGTGATCAGATCGACAATTTGGATCTGCCGAGGACAAAACCGATTTCGGAGGTTTTGGAGATGGTAAAAGCAATTCCTGATGAATTGTATGCCACTCGACGCTGGATCTTTGATATTTATTACGATGAACAACTGCACTCAGTTCTACACGTCACTAACGGTCACGAATTCATGGTTAGGGATGCTAATTGGTGTTTTCCTTTGTTGACGAAGCGGGCGGTGGTGGATCTTCTGGAAGCATTGCACACCGCACAGTCGGATTTGCGTGTGGGAGCAAAACCTCCATCTGCTGAGGAAATAGATGAGATGCTGCGTCGGGACAAGGCGAAACCGACTCAGAGCTGGTTAGACTCACTCCCTCAAGAGGTTGCATGGGCTGATGACAATGACGATCCCGTCATCAGTCACCCGGAAACCGAAGATGAATCCGGTTCGGGATCGATGCAATCTTCCGTCGGTCTTACGGATTCTTTGGATTTAGCCGGTGAGGCTTTGGTCGAAAATGCGAGGTCCGGAAAGCATTCCCGATTGAATGATCGTATTTCAGTTACGAATTCAGATAGTTCAAGAGCGGTGTCCAGCAAAGCCGAAAAACTCAGCGTAACTCATACTGTAAAAAGTATTGACGACTCAGAGGTTGTTGTTCACCCTTCGAAATCAAAGGGGAGGTCTGACAAGAAATCAGCCAACCTTTCGAAAGGGAAAGAGACAGTTTCCTCTAATAGAATGCGAGGAGTACCGATTCCGAAAAATATCCACAAGATCAAATGTCGAGAGGTTGAGGCTTATCGTATAGTCACCAGTAAGGACGTGATGTTCGTTCCTGAAGGTGTGACCAGAGATTTGACAGCTCTTACTCGCACGTTGAATTCGGAAACTGTCAAACGGATAGGGTTTGTCAATGAGTTATTTAGCGACGGATTCTGTTATTTGCGCCTGTTGGAGAAGAAAGATGCTGCTGCTGCGCGCAGTGAACTGGGATTTTGTCCTACGCTGGTTGACTTTTTGGGTTATGTTGATGAGCACAGACTCAAGATGAAATCGCTCACGTTCGTTACACAGGGCAACTTCGTGCATGTGTTTGAAGATGCTAAAGCTGTCAAAGGTTGTGATCGTTTGCTGCGGGAACTCGGTCGTAGTAATATGTATTTTATAGGCGCTAGTTTTTCTATGGATTCTGATCATGTTGATTTGGATGTTTTGAGAGTTTTTAAGCGCAACGTTCTTTGGAGTTTGGCGTTCAGGATTTTGTCTGTTTTTCTCACGTTGATTGTTGGAGTATTATCTTCCACGGTTGTTTCTTCAGCTGTTTCTGTAATTTGTGGGTTAATATGCAATCTAATATATGGTGAGTACTATGTCGACGTGGATGATTACGGTCATTTTGTCGTAGGATCTGAAGCTATTTATTACACGGTGGTTAGTTTCTTGGTTTATGTGGCATTTTTCTTTGGCGTTTGGCGTCTGGTGTTCCTGTTTGTTTTGTACGTTGTTGTGCCTGTGTTTAACTTTGCCAGGAGTGTTTTTGAAATGTATCCGTTCCCTGCCAAAGTAGGTCAACAACTCAGATTCGAGCATCCCGACTCATGGATGTTGCGTGACGTTGTGCAGTTCAAGGGTGTCACGGTCAATAGACTGCTGTGTAATATGAAACTGATGACAGGAGGCACGACCAACACCACTAATCATTATGCAGCCGCGTCATCAAGTCTCACTGCTAAGGAAATCCCGTACAACGTTTCAACAAAGAGAGGATTGATGAAACGTATTAGATCTCTTCTTGCTTTTGTTAATTTGAGGGACGTTACTGTATCTCAACCGCCAGTTACTGGCCGTTACGTCCCTCCAAAAACTGTGATTCCTGATTTGTTGACGAGTTCTCAATTGTCCATTTTAGAAAAAGGCATTGGAATGTCCATAGTGGGATCTAAAGCAGCAGTACAAACAGCTCACAAGGGCAATTACATGATTTACACCAATGCAATCAATTACATCTATAGCAGCATACCCGAAGGATCTATCGTTGTTGACGTCGGCAGTAATCTCGCATTCACCCCGGTGCAAGGATATATAGCCGTTTTTAGTAAAGTAGCTGCTAAAGATGGATTCAGATCGGATTCTGCTCAAAAATTGATCAGAAGACGCAGGGTTAACGGTATGATGCCTTCTATAGACAATAGAGATTTCTTGTCGTTAGATATTCGTTGTACAACGGTCGTATTCAATTTCGTGCATGACATCCCCTTTGCAAGTATGATGCTTAAGTGTAGAGAATTGGGAGCAAAAAGTGTGTACGTGACGATGACTGTCACTGGTGGTATGTTGGTCTTTGGACATGCACAGTTGAATGTGGGTCAACAAAGATATTCGGTACGTGATGATCTAATCTCTTCTCATTTTGATGAAACTAATGAACCATACTTGCATGATAAGGGTAATTATTTCTCTCCAGTACTCATTAACTGTGTAAAATTGCCCGGCGGTGAATATTACTATCGTTCTGTTGCTCGACAATTCGCTAGCGTTGTCGTATTTCACTACTCACTTTCGGATGTACTGTTGGATGACAATAATGAATTGGTGGTTGACTCCTTTGACGACGGGAAATTTCGTTATGTCGCTGTTGATATCAGTTTGTCTTTGAAACTCTCATTATCCGGTAGACTGATAAAGATCAACGAGGATTTGGTGACTGCAATTTTCCAGGCTGACAGTCACACTAAAGACGGTCTCGATTTTGAATCTCGTGTGGATAGAGTTGCTAGACAAATATCTATGGGAATTATCTACGGTGGTTACAAATCTGCAGACACGTTTGACGAACTGTCGCAGAAGAGTGAAGAGATTTTCCAAATCGTGGCTATATTGTTGGGTCAAAAGTATAACGTTCCGTTTGTTAGACATGTGTCGCGATATGGTGGTTCTTTGAGCAAACGTTTTTTACACCTATTATTGATGCATCTTCCACTACTGTCCAACGAGAATGCCTACAAACTGTTCATGGTAGAGCCCAGAAAGATTTCAGTGTTGAGCGAGACTATGAATTTGAGTGGCATTAAGTTCGTGCAGCCTCAACCGGATATGTTGAAAGCACATACTGATGCTTGGTATGGTGCAAAGGTAACCATAAACAGGAATCATTCGATTGTTCAACGCTTTGTCTCACTTATGCGTCTCATCTTCATATGCATTTTGAAAGCCTTAGTAATTGTCAGCTGGATCGCGTTGATGGGACAGCTTTTTGGGTTCAAGTTTGTGCGGAAGGTCTTTTTAGATCCACGAACTCTTATGGTTTTTCTGTTCTTATTTGTCCTTAGGATTTCCGGGTCGGTTGCAGATTTTATTGATTTTGTCATCGATAACGTTCGTTCGACTTTGGGTAATTCGGATTCGAAACTATTTCTTTGGTCTCTAGGTTTGTTCAATACCATTTCATCTTTGGTTTATTGGATTGTGGTGTTTCCTCCGGCTCTAACTATAGAAATGATAGACATGATTTCGGCGTCCAATAAAAAGGTTTTTAATGTTAACTCGATAGGAAAACTCGAGAACTTGCCTTCTGGTGATGATGATGAAATTTTGACATCTTCTGATATCGAATACTGCAGTCAGCGTTCGATTGCCGCTGATGACAGTGATAGAATTTTTCGGGCCAGTAACCGTTCGGGTTTTGCACCTGTAACGGAAGTTAACATTGCTAAGATCCCTCAAATTGCGTCCGGTGCTTTCATGTTGGGAAGCAGCAGTATAGACACTAACCAGCTGCTGTTAGAAAAATCAATGTTGAGTGTTAGAGTTGTTCGTCGTCATGGTTTGAAACTATTGGGGAACGTACCCACCAATTTGTTTGACGCTTGCTTTCTCGGTAGTGATGTCGTGAACAGATTACTTAAGGATAAACCGACATATATTGACGTGGTAATGCAATCTCTGGAATCACAACACGACCTCATTGTCGTGTGCGGTGATCTATACTATTGCAATGGTGACATCGATGCTGTATCGAGTGACACAGTAGTGTTGATTGAGGACGGGTCACAGCTTTACAGACGCGTAGATCTATCCGACGGCACAGCGCAATTGACGAAGCTACTAAAAACTAAACGGCATGTCAACTGTGGTTCTCTTTCACGATTTTTAAGTTTGTTAGCTAGTGGACTAAAGGACTGCGGGGACGGTCAGTGTTGGCGCAAGTGTCTCGGGAAGGAACCTTATGATATCGATTCCACGGCATCTAAGGGTGTCATACGTGCACACTTCAATAGATTCTTGATTCACGATATTATAAAATACAACGCCGTTCTGATAACTGAAGGTGAGGTGTATAATTTGTCACCTTCTGGTAACAAATTTGGACTTTATGCAGATGCGAACTATCATTGTTTCCGTATCAACACGAACTTCAGCGAGACATATAATATAAAGATGCATGAACTGAAGTCTGCTTCTGAGATTCTATTCTCTTTGGACGGTCCTCTTTTTGGCGGTGAAGTTTCCAGTTACCATACTCGGATTTGTGATCATTATGATCACTTAATTCACAAGTTGGATCCATCAGCCAAATTTATGGAGCATATTATAGAATATGTTCGCTATCTGCGCGAGATGGAAGTCCAAACCATTTCGAGTTTTTGTGTGTTCAATACCGAGTTCGGTCTTGAGGAAGCTTTGGCAGATAAGAAGATACACGTTTACGACAATGTGCGTCGCAAATTCATCGGCAGAACGACATCAAAAGGATTTTCTATTGGTTGGGACGGACAAACTTACGTTCGCATGAACGAGTACACGCGCAGATTCGACACTTTGCGCGATTATGTGATCTGTCACGAGAATGTGTTATACCTAAGGGAACGCGAAATAGTAAACGTACTTTACACACTCGACACAAATCCCAACAAATTCAACTTCAATGAAGTAAAATTCATTAGTGTTGTCGGTGTTCCGGGTTGTGGAAAAACGCACGAAATAAAGACAAGAGTCGCAAAATATGGCTCTGCAGGAAAGAAGGTGTTAGTACTAACGGCCACTAAAGCGAATGCATTGGAGTATGACCCAGATCAGACTTCCATGTTCCGCAGATTTCGTACCTACGATTCTTATTTCATGCTAAATGATTCATTAACAGCTGACGTTTTATTTTGTGACGAGTCATTCATGGTACACTTTGCAGAAATACTTTTGGCCATAATGAAGAGTAAATGTCGGAAAGTATTTATGATGGGTGACCCAGCTCAGATACCTTTCGTGTCACGAGTAGTTAGTTTTGACTTAAAATACCAATCCTACGTCAGTCCTAACGTAGAGTACCGTGACGTCACTTACAGAGTGCCTGAAGCTCATCTGGATATGTTGCGAGTCTTTTATCCAAATATAAGCTCACGCAATAACTACAGCGCTTCTGCCCCAACTATCGAATATTGTAAAACTGGGGAACCAAAAATAACCGGGTACGACGTCATAATTTGCTTCACACAAAATGAGAAGGCTATTTTGGCGGAGGTCAATCCCGGAGAAAACGTGAACACCATTCACGAGGTTCAAGGCAATACATACGATAATGTAGTGATAGTGAGATTGGTGAAACATGAAAATCAAATCTACGACAGCGAACCTCACTTGCGCGTAGCTATAAGTCGACAGCGAAAGAAGCTCCATTATCTCACTGTAAATGACTCAGATCTGCTATCCAAATTATTCAAAAATCCCAAGAAATTTAGAAGGGATCACAAAGAATTCGTCGAATCTTCATTGGTGGGACCTTGTCACTATGTCAGCTGGGAATATGCGGATGAAGTTATGGAAGACGTTGAGTTAGATGTACAAAAATTTGAGAAACCAATACTGGATGTTGTTAACTCAAAATACAGCTACTCAATGAATCTTCACTCGAGACAATACGCTGAGTTTGACTTAATTCCTAAGAGAGATTATGAAGTGGACATAGACGATGTTCAAAAATTTTTGGATGCGTTTTACGAGCGAACAGACAAGGACAGAAGGACTTATTTGCTTGAACAGGCCTTACTGCAAATCCCTACTTCTATAAGGATCAACATGGTGAAATTTTCGGCGGCTGCCGATAGACCTTATCGTGAGCTGACTATGTTGCCTGTACTTGCTACACCCCAACCGCCGCTGTCACGCGGAGAATTAGGTACATTGATGGAAGCTTTAAAAACTAGAAACATCAATCCACCACTGCTATATCTCGCAAGGGGTCAGGAATTGATCGGAGAGATAGTGGACAAATTCTTCGATGTGTTCATAGACAAACACAAGTTCAGAGCTCAACAATTCACGCGCTCCTATGAAAACGGTGCTTGGCTAAAGGACTGGCTGAGAGGACGCACGGCCGATCAGATAACTCTTATAAATCAGGTTGACCCTTCCTTTGTCCGTGGCGATGTTTACGACTCAATTATAAAACCAGTCGCAAAAGCTAAGTTTGATAATACTCACAACTACAAACTAGCGGCTCCTCAAGTAGTAACAGCGCACAATCCATACATAACATTTCTGTTCAGTGGCATAGCTAAATGCTTCTCATACGAATTGAAGAGATGTATGCATGATCATTGGATTATTAACGATGGGTTGAACGCTGAGAATCTCAGTGGACGCTTCAACAATTTCATGCTCAGTGCTCGCGAAGTGAGGTTTCTGGAGGTAGATTTTTCCAAATACGACAAAAGTCAGGAATTACTGTGTTTGAAAGTATTCATAGAAATACTCAGGAGATTCGACGTACCTGAGAAGTATTTGATCGACTGGGAGAGATTTCATATATCAAATCTGATCAAATTCAAACGTGAGGGAGTGAAAGCGAGAGTCGAGTATCAACGGAGAAGCGGTGACGTGTTCACTTTTATTGGGAACACATTGGTGGCGATGTGCTGTATCGCTTGGAGTTACGGCGATGTCATTCGGAAGGCACACGGTGGAGTATTCGGAGGCGATGACAGTTTGGTTGTTTTCCCCGCCAGTGTAACACTCAGAGACAACACTCAAGTTATTTCGGATGTGTTCAATTTGGTGGCCAAAATCGAGCATTTTCCTACCGCTCCAGTTTTTAGCTCAAGATTTCTCGTGAACTGTAGAGGCAGATGGTTATTCGTGCCTGATGCTTTGAAAGCGGTGGTCAAGTTAGGCAGAGATGACCTGTTCAATTTTGAACATGTCGAATATTACTATATCTCTTTTAAGGACAATTTCAAGTGTTACGCCGATTCTGGAATTGTCGAGATCGTTTCTCAGATGTTAAATCATCGCTATAAGGAAATATTCGGAGAAAAGGATTGTTCTGTGCTGTGTAAGTTTTTGAACTGTCTTCTCTCCGACAAGGATCTCTTTTTCAGACTGTTCGTACCATCGGAACATGTGTCTGAAACAATGCCTTCAAATAAGTTGCGATCTATTTTGAAGTCATTAAAATTATTGTAAGTGCTATAACACAAATTATTTGCACTGATCGCTAAACATTCTAAATAATTTATGAATGGGCTTTGGACGAAATGCCAACGACGCTGACCTGGAACGGGTCAGCGTGAA
>Ga0197907_10386952_pt1 | contig 9919 bp, 3 predicted proteins | sample DielMetaTC5am2_FD_146309 | JGI IMG/M metagenome (GOLD analysis project Ga0197907, IMG submission 146309) | Corn rhizosphere microbial communities from Kellogg Biological Station, Michigan, USA - Diel MetaT C5am-2 (Metagenome Metatranscriptome)... | ecosystem: Host-associated > Plants > Roots >...
AAGGAGGCTTTCTTCATTTACTATTTTGTAATGTTCTTTTATCGATTCATTAGAGATCTTTGATTCTATTTGAGATCGATCCGTTATGTGTTTACCTAACACAACGTATCTGTTTGCAACGTTCAAGCAAACTGTCGCAAGGGGCGACCGGTCCATTTTTATGGGCCATATGGCTGATACTAGTTTACTAGTATTGGCCCCAAAATCGTGGTATTCCACGGGTTTCTTACATTCCAATAATGTTTGACCTACACTGCGGTCTAAAATTAGTGCTCTGAAACCGACAATCTTTAGAGAAATTTCGTTCATCCGAAAGATTATTTCTCTTATGTTGCGTCGTTAGTAACAAGCGGGGGGGTGAGCCTGCCATTCTGAGGTGTAATGTTCACTATATGTGCACACCTCATTTGTTAGTAGCGTTAACCAGCTAACATCTTACACGCATATGTCTTCTATTTTTTTAAGAAACAACATCCTAAACTTGTTTTTCGTGACGCGCTGCATTGAATTGCTGCCAGCATTGAGCTGAAGTATGTTAGAAATTTTATGATCATACGTGATTGTACTATTATCTTTCAAGCGAGGTCCTATTGCCCCGAAAGGGGCAAGGGCACGAAACTCGGGCATGGAAGAATGTCCCTCTCTCGTGACTACTATTTTAACAACAATCTATTACAATGGTCACATGCTCCTTGATTGGGGCAGTCGAAAGGCAATGAGTGGGCGCCTGTGAGTTCGCCTGTGATGGGCGATCCTACAGGCATGTTGTTTCTGGTTTGATTTTATATATTTTGAACTAGGAACCATGTCTCGGATCGCGATTACAACAAACAGCCAAGGGTCTGCAACCCTTAAAAAGAAAGTGTCGATGAAGATTCTCCACTTTCCGGACGAACATGAACGCATGTCTCTGAGACGCAGAGACACCTTTACTGACTTCTTCTCTCGCGATGGAAATCGCGAAGTGAATTCAAGAATCTTGTTGAATGTTCAAGGTGGTGTTACCTTGAGCGCAAAAATCCATGGAAAGACGTTCTATGGTCCCTATGCTTACAATTTTCCAGTACGCTGCTCAGCACGAGTTTTCGCTGACTTTCTGGATTATTTGGCTACGGTAGACGCCTGTGAAAGGCGTGCCCTCCTTTGTGAAGGAATTGTTTCGTTAACCATTTTGCATGGTTTTCCACAAGCATGGAGTCTGACTTCTAAGAAAGACCTCTTGCTTGGAAGCATTTTCTTGTTCATTTGGGAGTCCATTGTCGCTTGCGTCATAGCTTGCTGCCACTCGCGAGGAGTGTTGCACCAACCCACGCCTGACAATGATGCCCGTCCTCCTCCTTTGGAATACGATTCGGATACTGACAGTGACGTTCCTGAGTTTTTCTCTCATGATTACCACCAGTATGACCAGTCTCGTCCCGCGATGCCATTTCCTTTTTACATTCGCGTGGATAAACATGGTACTCCCGAAGTTTTCCGTGGTCCTTTTTATGAACGTCATGAGTTTTATACTTATTTTGTTCGTGGTGAAGTGGACTGGCAAGTTCTTTCAAATTCTGAGCCCCTCAGAGTAGCTAATGATACATTCCTTCGAAATGATAACGTTGTTCTTGCAGTTGAGTATTTCCTGACTCGCATTGATGAATTGTTAGAAATTCAAATGTTTTATTATGCGCACTTTCCTAAGGGGCCTGGCTTTCGCTTTCTGTTTTCACGTTTGAGAGGCAACCCTTTCAATGAAAACAATTCTGGCTTATTCTATTCTTGGATGGAAGGTGCTCACGACATTTTCTCGTGGGGCACTTCTGGACCTGACGTAGATACTCTTCCGGATCTCATTTTAGCTGTTGATAGCATGTATCCCAAATTTGTTTGGCATAATCATGTTTTCCATCGCATTATGAAATCAGACGGAGGTGATGATGTCAAATGGGTGTATTTCAACTTTTCTTCTGGACTTCTTTTTGATGCGACTAAGCGCATCTCTCGATCTCCTCGTGATGTTGAATGGTTCACCACTAATGATGTTGGTCAGCCTTGGTTTAGAGACGTTAGCCCGCGAGCGCTTGTTGCCGCTTCAATTCAAGAAGTCTTCATGTCTGCATTTATTCCAAATGTGTATGTCATTGCTTACACTGTTTGCCTTTATCTCATTTGTATTTATTACATGGGGTTTGAGCTTTTTATGCAGTGTTGGTGTGATTTCATGCGCTATCTTATCGGTGAAGTCAATCACCATTTGAGAGCTTATATTTTTGCTCCTCTTGAATTCTTCCGTCGCAATGAGCGATATCCTTTTCGTCATTACTTTTTCGGTTCCCTTTGGACAACGATTCTTCCAAGTGGCCTTCCGTACCTTAAAGAGCCTGACAAATCCATGTCATTTTTAATGATTCTTGGATTGTTTTATCTCGCCATATTCTATGTCTACATTATTGGCGCTCTTTCGGGTTTGGTTTCCTTGCTCATTACGGCTTTATCCTGGCTTTCCTTCTCCTTTGTTGTTCTGGGAGATGTCAAACCCCTGCCACCATTATCTATTTTTGTTGGTTTGGTTAGATATCTACCCGGAGTCGTTGTTGAAGAGTATGTGAAACATTACCTTGTTCACAGTGCTGTTTTTGGCTTCGTCGAATTGTGTCTCAAATTCCAATTCAACTATGGAGATCCACATATGTGGCTTAGTGTATTCCCATTTCTGATGCACGTGGCTACAGGGTTTTTGCCTTTTCACGAGCGTGTTTTCTTCCACTATCTGTGGAACACGTTTGTTGCTGATGCTCTTGTTTCATACTTTGTTGCCTTTCCTTCGCAACAATGTGTTGATCCCTTTTCTTTCTTCGTTAGAGGTTCTATGGAAGAAGTTCTTGGGAATTGTAAAGAGATGGCATTTTGTGCTGACTTGATCTTGAAAGCGTATCGTGGCGATGCTGTAGGGCTTACCCTTAGTTTCGCCATGAGAGCTGATTATGTCGCTAATTTGCTTAAAATCACTGGAGAAGACAAAATCACCGATGTTATAGAAAGCACGTTGGTTAATGTTCAGGACTATTTTGGCTCTAAGCCCAAAACCACTCTAACCGCCCCAGCTTTTCCGGAGAACCCACCATTTTGGGCCAAACTTGTGCCTGATTGGGTTTCTAAATCTCCGAACGGGTCTTGGCTTTTAGGTTTACTGGTTGTGCTGTCTTCCGCTCATTTCGTTGAGGACTCGACTCTCGTTACAAAGCTCTCTGAGTTTATTGACTGGAGTGGTTTGCGCGATTCCGCAGATCCTATGATCTTCGTCGCCAAGGCCCTCAGTGCTATTTGGAAAGGTATCATGTCTTTCACTTCTACTGGAAATTTTTACGATTTATTCGGGAGACCCGATGAGATCAAATTTATCCATGATGCTGATAGATTTTTGCATGAGACCCCCATCTTGCGTAGCGAAGAGGAGTGGATGGTCAAGATAGGTGAGATTGATAAGTTGATTGACTCGCGCACATATAAGTATAAGCAAAATACTTCTGTTGTTCTGCGCAAGATTGATCAGCTCCGAGATTATCAAGATCACTATCGTCTTGAAATCGCCAAGAGGAAACCGCGTTTGCAACCCATGCCGATTTTCTTGGTTGGAGACCCAGGTTTTGGAAAAACAGTTCTGATTGAAGCAATCATTGGCCGCTTGGCTCGCCGTTTTAACGGTGAACCGCCGAAGATTGGTTCTGTCGCGAATCTTGTCCTTGACCAAAAGTTTCCAGGTGAAGCAACTGCCCATCCAGAAGCAGAGTATATGGTGTTCAACGATATCCCGTCAGATTACTCTAACGCCGCCGCTAATGATAAGCCAGAGTTGGATGTGATTTTGCAACAGTTGGTTGACACCTCGATGTTTACTCTGAACTCTGCAGCCATTGAGAAGAAAGAGCAAGTTTATAGCAAAGTTCGCCAGGGAATCTTTTCCTCGAACCACATGTCATACGTGTTTGCTAATGCTTGTGAGAAGCTCACCCGCAGATTGAAAACTGGACTCATTGTGAAGTGTTCGCTAGTCGACGCCAAAGGTAATCCCGTTCCTTGGGAATACACCAATGGTAAGACCCCTGGCGAGCGCAACGCTTTGATGCGCTTCACTGTTTGCAAAGTTGAATGCAAGAATAAGCACATGAAATTCATCCCTACTGAAGTTGTGCTAGATTTGCAGGCGTTCTTTACCCACCTTGATAAGGTTGTCGCTGCCCATGAAAAGGCGTGCCAAAGTGACTTTGTCAAATTCTTTTCCCCTGACTCTCAATGTAAGTGTGGAGTGCCGACCGCTCTACACTGGACGAAAGAGATGTTTCACGAAAGGATGGTGGATACTTTCCGTCTCAATTCCAAAGCTTGTTTTGAACATTGCAAAGCCCATGATCAGTTTCGCCCGATTGCTTCTTCGTTACCACCTGAGGAAGCTAATCCGGCGGAAATTTTCATGATGAATGAAGAGTACTCGCCTCCACCCGTTCGCTTGACCCCAATGCAACAGGAGGCTTCTGTGAGTACCGTTTTGACATCTGAAAATGTGTTTGAAGACATAGGAAAGCTCACCGTGGCGTTGCTTTTCTTGTCGTGGGCAATGTGGATGTTCGTTCATAGTGAAGCTTGCATGCGCTTTTTGATTGATAAATTTGTGTGGCATATGGATACCTTCTATGCCACCAATCCCGTCTTCAAACGCGCATTTCAAGTTCGTGCTCGCCTCTCCTCTTACCCTGATCTCCATGCAGCTTCTTTCAAATTGTGGTTAGCTTACCACAAGATGAAACGCATGGTTCTGGAGCGGAAAAAGCAAATTCTTGCCGCACTCGCCGTTTTGGCGTTGGTAGGTTACGCTATTTACCGCAAACGCCAGGATACTAATGGATCTACTCTGACTGGCAAACCCATCTTCGTCGAAGACGTCGACCCCAATTCGTGGTTGATGATGGGTTTTGACAGGGAGATCAATTATACTCCTGACCAAGCCAGAAAATGGGGAAAAGTTGAACAGAATATGAATGTTCTCCGCCTTGAAAAGAATAACGTCGGCGTCGATCTCTGCGACAGAGTCAAGTCGAATCTTTTCAATATGTTCATTAGTGATGGAATATCGCGGCTAGCTATTCGTGTTTTGGCGATGACTCCCGAGTGGCTTCTGATCAATAAGCACTACCTTTTCGACAAAAACAAGAAGATGTATGGTAATTTCTTCTTGTGGAATGAGAACGGAGAAGTTCCTCAGGCCTACAGCATCAAAGATGTTGTTTTTGTCCCTGGAAAAGAGTTTGTTTTTGTGAAGAATTACCACTTTCGCGCTGTCCAATCTTTACACACTTTCCTGCCCAGAGAGTGTACTGTTAGCGGATTGCAGGTCATCGTAGTTAGTGACAAAGAAAAATATGAGTCTGTAGCTTTCCACAACTCATTCGATGCTCATGGAGAGCACTTTTCTTCGTACGAGTGGCGCCATGTCGGCAAGCCTGGAGATTGCATGTCAATTGCAATTGGTAAGGCTGATAAGCTTGGTTGTTTCATCCTCGCTCCTGTGTCGTATTCTAAATCACACGGGATGGCAGGTGGATGCCCAATCACGCGAGCTGATTTTGAGTTAGCTTGTTCTTCATTGATTTACCCCAGCATTGAGCATGTGCAGTTGACGGGCTTACCTCACGACATTGACGTCTTGAGCCCTAATTCTGATCTTCGTAATGTGATCTCTTCCAATCTGTTGCCTGTTGGCACAGTGGTTGGAGGAGTTGAAACATTTCACTCTAAGCTCACGAAAACTGTCTTGTTTAACGACTTCTACCCTCTCCTTTCTCAAGGATATGACATACCACAACGTGTCAGAGGAGTCAATTCTGCTGGAGAATATACATCGGCGTTTGTCAATCAGATGGAATCCATTAATGGAGGTAACCGTAGCACTTTTACGCTGCGTTATCGTTCCATGATGGCATATTTGTTTGATGTGAAGCCGAAGAATGGGGAGACTTTGAGACCACTTGAGCTTTCTGAGGCGATGCTCGGCTGTGAAGATATGGGTGTTGATCGCATCAATTTCAAAACGGCCACTGGAGCTCGTCTCAAAGAGCGCAGGATCACTGACAAATACAAATTGTTCACCAAGAATGAGGAGACTGGTTTGTTGACGCTCGACCAAACCTTCGTAGCAGATGTCAAAAAGACAATTGATAATATCTCGTGCGGGGTTTTGGAGAGTGTGACAGTGACTATGGCTGTCAAGGACGAGGTTAGAACCACGAAGAAGCTTTCGATGAATAAGCTGCGCCTGTTTGGCGTTCTTGATTTTCACTACAATATCATTGTGAGGATGTACATCATGCCTTTGATTACATACTTGCTTAAAGAACGTCAATTCAGTGAGTGCTTCGGCCAAATGAATGCTGGATCCAAGGAATGGACACAGCTGGCTGAGTACCTGTCTGCAGCTGGCCCAAATTACATCGATATGGATTTTGCCTGCTTTGACACTTCGCACGATGCCCCTATGTTTGAAATAGTGGCGATGTTTTTCTTTGAATTGTCTCGCATGCTTGGATATAAAGAGGAGGAAAGCAAGGTTGTTTATTTTGCTGTACTCATGCTTTGTGTTCAAGTGATGATTTATAAGAAAGATGTCGCTATTAAGTTGAAGGGCATGCCGAGTGGTGTCGTTATCACGCTGATTTTGAATTCCATTATTAATTCAATTTTGATGCGTATGGCGTATTACACTATCTTTGGCCAGCTTAATGATTTCAAGTCCAACGTTCATGCAGCGACGACTGGTGATGATAATGTGTGTGGAGTTTCCGATAAAGTTATTGGAAAGTACAACATTCTCACCATAGCTCCCTTGTACGCCCAGTGGGGTTACAAGGTTACTCCAGCTTCAAAAGATGGGGTTATGAAAGAAAGGCTTGATTTGAGTGAAGCGGTGTTTTTGAAACGACGGTTTGTTTTTGACGCTGAGTTAGGTTTTTATCTTGCTCCGCTTGAGAAGGACAGCATCCTCAAAGCTGTGTGCTTTGAAGATGTGCAAGCCGAGACGACTAAGGCTAGTCGTATGATAGACGTTGCAAGAGGCGTGCAGCGTGAAGCGTTTCTTCATGGTAGAGAGTACTTTGATGAGATGCAGGAGAGGATGAAACAAGCTTTCATCAAGCATGAGACATCGCTCGGTGGTGCGGAAGCATTTCCAGAGCTGTCATATGACTTGTTGCGGGATGAGTTTCTGGACGGGAAGTTCAGGACATTTGCTTGTTAATAGTACGATGGTGGTTGCGAACCCGAAAGAGGAACAACTTTCGTAGCACAAAGCGGTCAAGTCGTCGACCTTAAACTCCAGGAGAGTATACTTCTGTATAAGCAAACACTAGATATTTATGCATACTTGTGGTGAAAGTCTGATCACCTAAAAGAACCCTGATTTCTAGTATTAAGACACCCCACCGGAGCGGGATTGAGGGATCCCGCTACCGTGTATACTCCCTTGCTGAACTAAATAATAATCAAGATACCACAAGCTCCACCTCTTTTGGTGATAACGCCACTTTGATAATTGAATCGATGACCTCTGATAGAGCGCCTGATCTTAGGATCTCCCCGTCTGTTAAGTATCGAGATGATTTTGAGAAGTTCCTTTCGCACCCTGTGAAGATTCAACATATTCATTGGACATCCACTACTTCGGATTTCAAGCTAACTGATGATTTGGTTAGTTTATACTTCACTTCGTGCCCTGCGTCTTTCGCCAAAAAGCTCGCGAGCTTTTATTATTTCAAGGCTACGCTACGCATTACCGTTACAGTTCAAGGCGCCCCATACGCCGCTGGAAAGGCTCTGCTAGTAGCTACGCCACAACCCCATGTTCTTGGAGAAGTTGGTGTTACTTATGCCCAGATTGATAATGATTCTAACATTCATGTCAATGCTTGGGTATTGCCCCATATAGAATTGGATCCTTCTCGCACTGAGACATATACTTTAGACCTCCCTGTTTGTACTCCAAATGGATGGTATAGTTTTGTTTCAGCTGTTTCTCATGGATCTTATGCTGTAAACTTCCTCAATTTCAACCCCATTTTTTCAGGTACCGCTACCTCTCCGGATTTGAGCGTTTGCGTTTACGCAAGCTTAGTCGATCCTGTGTTCGAAGGGCTCACGACGTTGACTTCATCGGGAGCATTTATCGATGAGAAAAAGGAAGGTGGCACGCTATCAGCCACAGTAAAGAAAATAGCCTTGTCTTCTAGCCAGATTGCTCCATTCACTGGTTCCTTTGGCCCAGCCGTTACGCTTTTTTCTAACGTTGCTGGAGTCGCCGGTGATGTTTTAGCATGGTTTGGTTTTTCCAAACCTCCCATTGTTGAAAATCAGCTAATGGTTTTGACTCGTACATGTGACAACTACTCACAATCTGATGGCAAATCTGCCGCTATTGTGCTAGGAAAGTCGCAAACGCAGGGTGTTTCCATCTCCCCTGCTTTTATAGGAGGATCAATGGATGATATGGCCTTCTCTAAGATTTGTGCTAAAAGAGGATATGTATATACGTGTTATCTTTCACCTGCATTTCCTGCTGAATCTGCACTCATCACAACTGTTCCTGTTGCACCTGACCTGTGTAGCAACAGTTTGCCATACTACTTTCCAACTCCTTTGGCTGGTATTGCCATTGCCCACAACTACTGGTGTGGCGATATGATTATTGAGTTTGAGATAGTTGCCTCTGTTTTCCATCGTGGAACGATCATGTTCGCATGGGATCCTATGGCTACATCTACTACTCCTCCATCATTCTCGGACGCTTTGACTGTGTTGAATAACACAACCGTCAACATTTCGGGCAATACTAAGGTTTCGCTTAACATTCCTTGGAAGCAACCTATGCCTTGGTCACGAGTTTTCGGACTCAAAAACATTGCTGGAAACGGTATTGATGCGAATGGTATGATCTATATTTACGTCGTGAATCCTCTCACTTCAAATGGATCAACCTCTAATGTTCCCATCAATATTTTCACACGATCTGAGAATATCCGTTTTGCCGTGCCTTCTAATGGTCTGGTACAGAATACACGCTACAAGACTGTTCTGACATCTTCTGGCGAGTTCACTCCTGTCTCTTTTGGCCCTGCTACTAATCTTTCGCTTGTCGATAAACAAGCATTCGGTGATAGTCCCAACACCGTCAAAGATTTAGCTTCTCGTATGTCCAATTACTGGACATTGCCAACTTCTCCTACGACTCAGAATGAACAAGGATTCTATGCCTTGCCTCTGCCACAGTACAAGATTGATGTATCGACACCCCCTCCTGGTAATCAAGTGACACATACTACCTTTTTCAGTTACTTTGCTCCAGCGTTTCTAGGGTATCGCGGGTCATCTCGAATGAGTTGGGACACCATTCAGTCCGGCTTATCATCGACGCCCGCAGCATTTAGATCTAAAGTGTCTTACGCACCGGTTGGCATGAACACTGGCCCTTTTTACTATGCATCAGAAGTTGGTTCTGCAGCTTGGAATAGCTCATCAACTAATTATGCATGGACGCAGCCTAATCTCGCTATCTCATCTAGGTCCGATGTGATAGTTCCTTTCATCACTCCGATCGATTTCATACCTATGAGGTATTTCTATTCGTCGTTTATGTCGCAATGTGCTTATATCGTTGCAAGTAACGCGGCCGGATCTCAATCCACCTCTTTGGAATTTGGTGCTGGTGATGATGTTGTGTTTGGATGGTTTTTGGGATTCCCAACCATGTCGTTTACGGCATGAAGAAAATAACAATAAAATAAAAAGTATAAAATTAATAAAATTAAAAATGTACAATAGACCCTGTTTCAGGCTCTTTTCAGTTAGAAAGAGCACAGCCCATGATAGTGTAGGACGAACACTGGAGGCG
>Ga0197907_11206694_pt1 | contig 9842 bp, 6 predicted proteins | sample DielMetaTC5am2_FD_146309 | JGI IMG/M metagenome (GOLD analysis project Ga0197907, IMG submission 146309) | Corn rhizosphere microbial communities from Kellogg Biological Station, Michigan, USA - Diel MetaT C5am-2 (Metagenome Metatranscriptome)... | ecosystem: Host-associated > Plants > Roots >...
CCCAAGTAACCGTCCTCAGATGGGGTTTTAGCTTCTACAGCAGGGGAGCCCTTCCCCACCCTCGGGTTACAAGATCGTCAGATGCAAAACCTCCATTTTGAGAAAGACATGGGCTCAGTTTAGCCATTATAATCTTTACATCTTTTTCAGCTTTAAATCTTACATTTCCATTTTTGAAATTCCAAAAGTATTATTGAGTTTTGCTGTAGTTTGAATTGTGAACCTTTCTCAACATGATGTCTTACGGGATGCGTTCGGTTTCTAGATTCAAAGTTGCCGAAGACAGATAGACAAGATGATGTCGAAGATATTCGTCTTAACCCTCCTTGAATGGTTTGTTCATGTGACAATTGACTTCTCGTGTGTTCAATGACCTCAATACGATGTGATGAAATGAATGCCGCATGGAATATTCTTGATTCTTAATTTCGTAGACGATGATACCGATACCCCAATTTCTGCACGCGCTGTTGATAAGTTGTCGATGGTGTGAAATGGTAATTGTGACTTGATGTATTGTGTATTTCTCTTTTCTTATATGATAATTCCCCAAAACCGCTCCGAATACTCCTGTCGCATGCTCCAATCTCCGATGCAAGTAGTTAGGTGATGTTCCCAAAAATACCCTCTTAACGTCTTAACCGTTTTCTCCTCAATTCGTAATACCAAAATCCGACGCCTTGCCTTGAAACCCTTTCGACCATTTTCAGTGATGCTCTCAATGCTCCTTAATCCTTACTGCTTTTTCGGAACCAAATTTCGTCAATTCTAACGGCTCTCGTTCTTTAGGTGGTAAACAAGATGTGGGCTCGACTGAATTTTGAAGTCCTGTGACTCAGATTAACAGGGGCTACGGGGGCCAAGGTTAAATTAACAAATAGTACCATGAACGGACGTACTGCTTTGATAATGAAGATTGAAGAGGGTGATCATCTCGTAGCCGGCTCTGCGAACTTCTTTTTGCCGATAAGTTCCCGGTTACGGATTTGCTCGCCTCCATGCAGATTCTGGGACTAACATGGCCTGATTATTGGGATGGTGACGCTGGGTTTGGGAATGGGAAAGTTGTCTCGATTACACGCTGGGTTGGGTGAACGGGGAACTTGTTTCGGTTGCACGCTGGGTTGGGTGACAGGAAACTTGTCTCGAATGCACGCTGCCACCTTCTTATTCGCCTTTCTCCTATCGCGATGTGTGAAATTCAGTAATCGTTGTGACCCCTCCGATTCTGCTTTCTCGTAACTTGGATTGCGCGTGTCGGCCTCTGACTGCCGTCTGAGCCCTAGTTAAACTCAGAAACCAAATTCTTCCCCGAATAATCCCAATTCTAACCCATTTCAATCCGGATTCTCTGGGGGCGGCGTCTCTCATTGGATTTTGGATACCATGATGGATGGTTGATTGGAAATTATTTCCAATGCGCCTTCCGGTACCAAGGGTTATCCTGTCCTTTCGTTTAAGATCTCGGGATGTTGCTTACGGATTACAGTGGTTGCGTTCACCAGACGAAACGGGGGTGAGACGACTGAGGCTTCTCGTCGTAAACAGAGTCACTGTTTTAGCCGTTGGGCTTTCGATACAATGAGTCACATTGTCTGAAGACCGAGCACACTGTACTCAGGGGTTGGGTCACAACCTTCTCCGCACGTGAGTCACTCACGGCAGTCAAACCGAAGCCACGGTTTGGACGACGGGTTGAACTGATGCGAGAGGTTCGCGTTGAACGTCTGAGCTCAGGTTCTAACCAATGATTGCACAAAAAGCTCGCCCAAATCTTAAGCCAAAGTATGCGGCCTTACAGCTTATCTCATTTCCTTGTAGCAGCAAGCATCGTGCCGAGTCACGGTCACGGTATAATTTCCTCTCTGACCTCTTCAACCGAGAGACACTCGGCGATTCGTTGAGTAAAACCAATTTCTTCTATACAAACATCTAAAGGTGAAAGTCGACTTCTCGTACCAAGGAGAAACTGTGATAGAGAGATACTTCAAGCAAAAATGTGAATGAGCAACATAAATGGTTAGCAAAACTCAACCAATTACAAAACATTCATTCAGCAAATTCAGCTCTTGAAGCAGAGTCCAGTTTGAAATGATAGTGGTAGTACTTGAACCAAGAAATCTACGTCTTCTAGTTGACATACAGTTGCTCATCACAGGGTACAAAACATGGACAATGTGTAGTGAAAATCGGCATGATACCAGGTGAGTCACACCTTTTCCGTGCAGGCCCGTTACAAACGGTGAACGGATTAAGAGATGGACAATCTCTCGTCTGAATAGCTTCTTAAGGAGGAACACTCATGGAAAGAAACTTCCGTGTAGTCTGTGACTTGTCTCCTGCGTCGTGTCGTGTACCGAATACACAGAGACCCTGCTTTGCCTCTTCAATTCGTGTACAGTCTAATTGCTAGGTTTTCTTTCTTCCTTCTTCACGCGCCGATATTTAGCTTTCTTCCTGTGCTTTCTTAATTTTTGTGTACTCGAACCTCGAACTGGTTTTCTAACTTGTGCTTCTATGATGTCTATGAATGTTCGCAACTCGTGCCTGATGTATGAAGTATGTCTACCAACAATGATGATCTTTGCCCTCCACGTATTCACGACCACGATAACTTTCAACTTCTTTTTCTTATTGTTCAATGAGCTCGGCCATTTTCAATAGTTCCAAACCAAAAATTGTTCTCCTTACACGTAAATTTTTACTTCGCAACATTTCAACCATGAATGACTTTTGCCTTCAACTCAAGAAACCAATGGATTCAACATTCAACTCTCTCATGAACTTCCAATAAACTTAAACCATAGTTTTCTCTGAAGTAAACCTGACGAGTGCAAAATGTTCGTGACTCACAGATTAATTGAATTAGCGAACATCACATAACTGAATTTTCCACTCCTAACCTTCGGATTGTCGGACACGGTTGCCGCCTTCACTTCGTTTAGCCTTTTCTAACATGAAATCGAAATGGTTCCAACGAAGAATGGTGTTGATTTTAGATTCTCGAACTTTACGCAGAATTAATTTTCTCATGTTTCGCTGTCCTCAACTAGGTGTTGAATTTGACGTGATTGACATGCGATGATTGCGACGATAAACAACCCCTTCATTAATCCTTTTTCCTTAACTTTCGATAATCCATACAAACGAAATTCTGGCCATTCTACTACAAACTCAGGAACAATTCGATGCTTCTTTAAGCTGCATTCCACTTTCTATCTTCAGTTGATCACTTTTAGCTCGAATTCTATTCTTAATTTGCGGCCTCTTTTCCTTTTGTCCATCATTAACGGTTCTTTTCAATTCCGATTCCTTCAACTCCTTCCCCATTTGTCGACATGATGGCGTGTTTTAGTGCTGGCCTCAATTCTCAACTTCATCACAAGATTTTTAGCCAAGATGCTTGCAGTGGTGCTGGTTGGCGATTAGTGATTACTTTTTTACTCTTATGCAATTTCCACTTTTAACTTTCTCATATTGAACTGAACCTGCTGATTTGAATTCTCGACATAATGACTTTCTTTTGGTGTCGACAACGAATTTCAGTTTTGGCAACTGCTTTCGTGTGATTAGCCTCGAACCAACATACCGCTACCGCGCCAGAATTTTCTCGATGAACTGCAATCATTTTCACCACATGGAAGTCAGCTCCTCAACTCTGTTCCCTTGACTTGCGCATCTCTCTGCTGGCATTCTAGCTTGGCTGACCTTGCAGTATACCCAACTGATAGCAATAGCAAAGCTCGAAGTCACTGTACCTCGATCTTGTTGCAATATCCACTAACATTTTGACTTTTCTCCTTAAATTTCTGGTGCTCTCCTTTCTTAACTGCAGTGCCATGATGTACTCAATGTTCAGGTCTTGTTGATCCAAGCCTCTTAAGTTTACTTTTCCTTTCCCTCAGTTAATCAAATTCGACTTGGCGATCTATTGGTGTTGACAATTGGGATTAGGATGATTGATGATAACCTCAAAGCTGGATAACAGTGATCTGCCTGTCGTCGCTGTGCTGCATAACTTGCACCTCCATTTGCACGAAATCTTGCGAAAATTCAATTCTATCTTTCGCCAGGCGCGACAACATTCGGTTCTCATTGATTCAGTTAGTATATAACCCCTGAATGATGCTTAAACTGTGGAGCACCGACAGCTTCTAACTTTGGTTGCTGACTGGACTGAAGTGTGCTAGGATGTTGATAACCTTTTCTCCCATGAAGTTATGAAGCTCTCCAACTTTAGCTTAAATGTGCCGATCAGAATGAAATACTCAACTTTATGGCGTGGGTAAGAATTTTTCTTATCTGCTGATGCGATGCTACTTGAAGCCTTCGTGAAAGTGAGATCGTCTCTACCTCAACTTTCCATCGCAGTTTCCAAGATGAATAGTGACAGTAACGAACTCGAACTCCGTTAATTGACTGATGTGAACCACAAGATCTGAAGAATTCCTTCTGACTTAATGATAATCCCGTTCTGACGCTAGCTTTACAATTTCTACTTCCAACCACGACGGTTTCCTTTTAACGGACTTGTAGTCTAGAACTTCTTTCTTTATCTCGAATGTTTACATTTCATGAGATGACAACGCAACCAAACCCTTTGAACTCTACTTCTTAACTCCTTAATCTGATGTTGACGCCAAATTGACAATTGATGTTGACACTCAATACTGATTCCTGAACTCCTCAACCTTCATGATATCCTTTCCGATAGCAATGTAACTGAAGTAGTGTACTCGTAACAATGAAGATGTGACCAATTGTGATTTGATTAATCAATTCAATGCCTCGCCTCCGACTGAACTTTTCGCCTTTGCTTTGGATGAAGTGCATGTAACCTTGATTTGACTCGTCAACGCCTCGCCTGTCGCCTCCGATTGCGCCCCTTCTCCTTGGCTTTTAGCTATTGGATTGATACTGATCGGTTTTCGTGCTCATGATCTGAGCTAGTGGCTGACTTTCCCATATCCGATTCTCCTTGTAAATACTCATTCCTGATGCTCGATTCAAACTGACAACTGGTGTTGTTGATTTAAACTTAAGTTGCTGACCCAATTTGCAATTTTCAGCAATGATGTCTGAGAACTCTTATGCTTCTCTTTCATGTTTCAATCCACGATTCGCTCAACTTTGACCTCGGTGTCCTTTCCTCATTGGACGCTGAATTTAAGAATAACCATAACTCTGATATCCTATTTCTTAATTTGGTGTTGACTGAATTCTTTCAAATTCAATGTAAGGCGTGCCTTTTCAAATCTCAAACCGAAGATTCCGCTTGGACCGCGCTTGCCAATTTTAGATTATGGCTTGCCGAATTTATGCTCGATCAACAGGAAGACTCCTTTCGTGATCCTTAACTCTGATGCTTTTCTCTACTTTTAGCTTTCCGGTGACAATGCGCTGTGCTGTTTTCAAGATTTGTCTAACTTCCAACTTCTTTCTCATTCCATAAACCAAATCCTTTTCCTGTGCACAATTTTAACCCGATTAACTTCAGATTTTGATTTCCCATACTGGATCGACCGACACTCTTTTCGCTTGGCTCCATCGCGCTTGCAATTCAGTGATTGTTCTTTCCTTTCGCTTTCATTTGTATTAACCAAACGCGCCGAATGATGTGAGATGTCATGATGTTGAAGTGCCTTAATTAACCCAATAGCAAAGTTGATTCTAGATTCTCTCGATATCTTATTCAGATTATTCTCTAGGATGATTTCTCCCTGGTACCAGATTTTGCGACATTGATGCCATATGCAGTGTAAGGTGAATTGAACTGATGTTGATTGTTCTCTTAAATTCTGTTGTTGTGTAAATTACTCCGAAAACGCGCAACGTATGACTGCTTCTTCCCATGAAACCAGTAAACTCTAACGCCTTTCTATGTGACGAACCGATACAACTGCTTCTGTTGAAGCTGATGCTGGTGAATGTTGTCGTGGACTTTGAAAGTTGGTGCGATTAAATGTGACGTCAATTCAGAAAACTGTCCCGCATCCCGCAGTCCTAATTGCTCTCGCAGTAGGTGAGTGATTCAAGGTGAACAAAGTCCAGGTTGATTACTTTTCACAGCCATCAGCACAGCATCTGTGGCGATGTGTCCTTTATTCTCTTCATTTGCGTCCGAGATTGATACAGCAAGGAGGACATGTAAGCAGTAGAGTGGTGCCAGTGCACGAACCGAAGTAGTAGTAGATGGATCTACATACTTAGAACAGAAACTCCACAAGACCAAACATAGCATTTGTTGAACCTTACACAAAATCGTGTTCATAAAATGTTTTTACCGGAACTAGACTAATTAGCAAACTGAAGTGTCTGTGTGTACTTGTTCCGAACTTGAGGCTGTCTCGCACTCGAAATGGCTCGAAATGTTTTCTAGTTCATACTTCGCACAAAACAATGCATGTAACCAATCAAACTTTGGATCACTTACTTTTGACACGGTCCAAATTAGCGCACTTTCAAGACTTTCTTTGCAACTTTCCAAACAGATGCATCCATGACTTTCAGACTTTCAACGCAACGTGTGACTTTATGCAAATAAAAAGAACGTCGTATTTATCGTAATTCTTGAACTTAGATAAATCAATTTGTTAGTGTGAAACTTATCGCGATACTTCATCCCATGACGTGACTGATTCCTCGAACACTAGCGCAGCAACAGCAAGGCCTTGGTGGCTCCGATTTAGCTTTTAGCTTCCTGCTAACTCATTTAAAAGGCAGCCTACCCAAGTGAGACCTTTGAAGATGGCTCAGACTTTCACTTACAAATCTTCTAGCAACGAACTCTGATGCACGGCGCAGATGTTGTTGGATCTTTTCATGCTCGCGAGTTTTCCGATATTTCCGAACCAATTCTGCTAACGGATGTGGTGCACTTTCCCTCTCGTGACGGGACTCTTTTCTTAGTATGATTCTTCTTCAGCCTTTCCTTCTTAATTCTTGCTTTTGCTTTAATTCTCTCGCTTGCTTTCATGCAGCTCAACTGGGTCTTTCGTTGAAACCGCCAAACGCGACCTGCCTCTCTGGGTTGCCTTTCTTTAAGCCGGATGCCGGAGTGGTTGTGAGTTGTGACGCCTCGCCATGTGGGATAACCTCGACCTCCGTTTCTGCCTACAATGCGCTCAGATGCCGGACTCCGTGCTTTACCCAAGTCCTTCACTTCACGTATTCACCTTTTCAGCGATTTCACGAAATAGCATTCTACCTATAGATAACTCAACTACCAAAAACACATCTGGCAATATGTTATGTTACACCTTAATGCCTTAAGACTATTCATTTCAATAAATGTATGAAACTCAGCCACTAAGTCGTATGAACTTATCTTAAAAAAGTGTTACACAATCCATGTTATCCTTTTCTTGCGGATATTGGAATGGGAGCCTTTTTGCCTTTGGCCTGGCTTTTCAGAAGTAAAAGCAACATTTCCAAACATTCACAGTAGCATTAAGCCTTCATACACAAAAGTACCAAAGTAAGAAAATAATCTTAGCGATACCAATTAGTAAATTAATCCCAATTGCTCTACGTGGTAACTGAGCTACAACTCAAGCTCGTCCGAAGATTCTTACAAAAGGTGAGTGTCAATTACTTTTCCATGGCATGTGATGCATAACCTTGCACACAACAAACATAAACAAATGCATATTTCAGGCAATTAAACCACAAAGGTGAAGATATCAAGATGTCAAGTATTTGAAACGATACACTGATTACTGATGCGAAATTGTCTTCAACTGTAAAGCAGGGTTGGTGTAGCCTTCCCAAAACTAGACTTGATCTTCTAAGCAGCTTGATTAGCAGGAATTCACAAACAGCTTTAGACATGTGAATGCAACGATTTCCATACCCGCAAACCCACACAGATTCAGAAGTAGTAAGAATGTTGTAGAGTAAGTAATTCTGGACGTGCAATGCAGTGCTAATTGATCTGTAAGATATTCTAAACCAAACGAGTTATGATTCCCACCCCGCGAACTCCAGAAACCCCATCATGATTTTCAAATGTGATTTAGATTTAGATGTTGATTCAACTTTACCAGATTAGGCCTCAAATGCCATTTCAACTCTTCAATGCTTTCAAATACGCCTCAAGTCTTCAATTTCGTAGATTTTCAATAATTCCAAAATTTTCTTAATCTCACAGCTAGCAGAAGTTTGAATGGATCGATGGATGTAGATGCAGAATGCTCCAAGAATCCAAGCTTCTTTAAGCGTTAGGACAAAATGTGCTATTCGGACTTCCCCAGTGTCGTGGATGTTAGATGTTGTTGCATTGTGCAGTTGCAAAACCTGAACAAATTCTCAAAACCAAACCAAGATGGATGACCCCAGTCCTATGTGTCACTCAGACACTCCAATCACAAGTACATTAAATGCTTCAGGTGTGTGTGATTCGACCTGCCAGAATGAATTCTTGTCTTCTCGACCTTCGTAGAGTGCAACTCTCTGAGTGCTTTAACGCTCGACTGTCATACAGACGCAATTCTAAAAATATCTCAAAACAAGAGCAAGAGATAAAGTTACCCCACCCATAACCCCAACGATAATTATGTACATTAACATATGGATAAATTTCAAGATACGAGTAGTTACCACATTTCATTTCCTCATATCCGGCGCGTTTAACAATACTGACTCCTCAGTCCTCAATTCAAGTACGCGACACGGATGACTTATTGCTTTCTCCATTCTTAAACTCTCCAGAGATGAACTTCATTAATCTTTGATCTGTAATCTCATAAATGTTAACCTCCCATCCCTTTAACCCTAACTTGCACATCCTTTGTTCATAATGTTTCAATGGGCTATTCCAGTAGTTATTTCTCAACGGATTTCGGTGATCTCCAAGCGTGTGGAATGTTTAAGCGATAAGTGATCTAAAACTGGATCTCAGAAAGGTTAAGTTTCCCCCCCCCCCTTTTCCCAAAAGAATATCAGATGCATTTCAGTATTAAGTCTGCTACCATAATTCCTTCAAACGATTTGGGTGAACCGACGTATACCCTTCAACGTCTTGATGATTAATAGATATTCAGTCAAATTCAGATGGTACGTAAAATCACAACGCGAATGTTCCAAAAAAGTCAAATTATCTAGAAAAATATTCTCAAAAACAAAGTGTTATCGCCCGCAAAGGGCCCCACCCCATTTCCCCAAATTGTAAATGTAATTCAATTCAGTACCTGGCTCGTACGAGCAAACCTTAATACGCGATCGTCGAATGCAACAAAGAATCCTACTCTCTCTTATCCTCATGCTTCAGGTTCATACTCTCACGTGAAATGGCTTCAAAACCTGCGTACTCAACTGAACGAAACCAACTAATGTCATGTTAAGAGCGGCTTACAGTTTGACCGATGTGGATCTCAGAAACCAGAATGCTAAGGATTATCCTCCACTTAAGGTGATGTGGATATAAGAGGAAGGGTCTGGAGATGGTGAAGACTTTGACTTGCTTGCCGTCCCAATTGTGAATCGGTGGGCAGCCATTTCGTCACAATTTCCTTTGTTGGAGTTTACTTAATTGCCAGTCAGTCACGCCGCGCTCCACTACTACACCACCCTTGAGCAAGTGAAGAGTGAGCCGTTATAACTCTGAGTCTGGCATTAATCGATGTGAAGACAATATGCTCAGCTTGAAGTTCTTTGCAGAAACTAATTTCTTAGAAAATGAAACGTTAACCAACTTTTTAGAACGGAAATTGTGATTACAACGCTTGCCACACACGAAACACTGCGAAGATGACTGGACTGGATGGTTTGGACCAGGAGAAGTGGGAATCGAAGAAGGCGAATGTGGATCGGAGCGATGCAGAGACGTCCTTCTTCGACGGCAG
>Ga0197907_10554226_pt1 | contig 9825 bp, 1 predicted proteins | sample DielMetaTC5am2_FD_146309 | JGI IMG/M metagenome (GOLD analysis project Ga0197907, IMG submission 146309) | Corn rhizosphere microbial communities from Kellogg Biological Station, Michigan, USA - Diel MetaT C5am-2 (Metagenome Metatranscriptome)... | ecosystem: Host-associated > Plants > Roots >...
CTCCCAATAATAATATTAAACTAATAAAAACTTACTTCCCAACACAGGGCGACGAATCGCTAGGTGTTGCTGGTAAGGACCCAGTTTATGCAAAATAAAATAACCAAAAAATTAAACCCCCCTTAGCAAACTCTGCACAACCCTGCAGATAGGTGTCGTCCGAAGACTGGTTAGAGCCGAAGCGTTTACTGTAAAAGTAAAATAAAAAAAAAATGGCAAAAATTTTTTGCGTTTTTGTTTGGCGTATCAGGTGGAACGCCCCCTATGTTGAAACTACCGTCTCCATGTACGTGATGGGTGGGCCCAGCAAATATCCGAAGTGGAAGTCTTCACCGATTGCGTGGTAGGCTACGCTCAGTGGACTGTCGTCCCCTACGTTCACGACCGCAGTTCCAGGATTATAGGGTATCCCCTGGAAGTTGTGGTTCGGAAGATGGTCGTAGATGAATGACAAGGGTTGGCTGGCGATCTCGGTCGGCAGCGCAGGCCACAGTTGGTAGAAGGGAAACTGTAGCTCAGTGGGACAATCTGCAGCTGGAATGATGGCAATAGGTGCTCCTGTGCCTCCTACCTTCAGCGAGACGCCGGGCAATTGTTGTTCCGGCGGAATGGATGCGATCTCATAGTCCTTGGTTCCAGCGGGCAGAAGCCACCGCATGCTTCCACAATAGAAACGATACAGGAGCACTGCTCGAGAGATTGGGGTTTCGAGTCGTCCATGCAGATTTTCGAGTGTTTGTGGTGGAGTCTGGTCGAGAAACGTAAACGGCAGATTGGTGTTAGTCTGTCGCCGAGTTGCACGCTTGAGCCACTGACGGAAGCCAGTGAACACTTCGCCCACACCTCGAACGTTGATCGTGGGGTCGACTGGCGCAGCTACTCCTCCACCACAAGGGGAGTAGATTCCGGACTGCGCCTTTCCGGTTGGTGTATTCCAGTTGTAGAACGGGTGAACGGTGGGGTTCACCCAGGGGATCGCAAACTGGAAACCTTCCCCACCGCTGATCATGGTGAAGAACTCGACATCATCGCCAACAGTTGGAGGACCTCGCAGGGCGTTCACGATAGTTACCATGATCATACCCTGCGGGATCAGCGAGAAGGTCTCTTGCTCCGGTGTAGTTTGCGCAAGCCCTCGACTCTCAGTCGGTCGCCACGGTTGGTTAAAACTGTATGGCACCGTGAACTCGATGTCCATCTTTCCTCGGATATCGTGGATCTCAGAGTAACACTTCGCCAGGTCGATCGTCTCAGTGGCTTGAATACGCGGTCCTGGGACGAAGGTAATCCGGATACGCCCAGAGTGGAACGGGGTTTTGAAGAAGACAAACTTGTACTTCAGTGGACCGCGCCAGAAGGCGGCGTTCGTCGAAAGATACGACAGGTACGTCTCATTCCGGATGATTCCCTTCGTTTCTCCAGTCCCCACGACTCGGCGCTCACACCAACACGGGTCGGCAGGAAAATACATGACGCGATCTCCAGCCTTCTGCGCCTTCCGCAGGACAGATTTCGTCAGGTACACCGGTCGTCGAATGATCTCCTTAAACGACATTTCGTCCGCCTTGGTGTTGAAGACGTCGCTCGCAGTAGCAGTGGTGTTCTTGCCATCAAGCGCCATCACGCGAGCGTCAGTCGTACCTGTGGCATTCGGCGCAAACCGTACGTGAGCCATTTGCATGTTTTCCGAGATGTTACTGTTCAGAGGCTTGCTCCAACCGAAAGCGGTCGCAATCGCACCTGCACTCGTGATTACGGAAGCAGCTTTGTCCATGGCTTCCGGTAGGATCGAACTCACCAAGGATGCGCCCGGAACAGCTTCCACCATCTTCATGACATTGCCCATCAGTGCCTCAGCAGTCCCCGCTTGTGCCTTTCCAGACAGAGCGGGGGCTGGTGGGATACCAGTGGGCATGGCAAGATCGATGTTTTCTGCCCAGCACCAGATCGTACCGTCGACATCGTCTGCGCCAGTAAGTGCGGAAAGCACTTCCACATGGAGCCGCCCTGCAGTTCCGTACCCTTCGACGAGGTCGTAGTGTGACATGACCGGGAAGAAGGGAATGCGGATTCGGCAGGCTGTTGACTCGTTGCATCGGTACACTGCGTTCGGGTATCCGAACTTTCCTCCTAGGTGGTGTGCGGAGGAAAGTTCCGTGGAGCGATCGTCCTCGAGAGGGTTAAACCAGGCGAGGAGTCCTCCAGCGTTGAACGGTTGGGCGTTAACTTGGATTTCAACGACGAACGTGCAGCGCAAGAAACGGAATCCACGTAGCTTCTCCTGGATCATTGGATTGGAAAAGATCCAGGCATGAGGAAAATCGTGCTCTGAGATGAGTGCACCAGTTCCCTGGCCCTTGGTCCAGTCGAATGACTTCAACAGGACCGGGCGACGAAGAAAACCGATGATATCGTTAGTGAGTCCATCTTCCGCTCCGCACTGAATTTCCTCTGGCACGGTGGTGGAAATGGCTCGATCTTCAACATTTACCTGGCCATCCTCTACAATCTTCATTACCTCCTGCTGTAACACGGTCCCACCCTCCTGGCCCGCGAAATTTGGAATCTCACTGGGCTGTTCGAGACCAGACTGCGCCACACCAGTAGGGGTGTCAAAGATACCGTCGAGGTGTTCATCGACTGTATCGACACCAAAATCGATGTCAGGGAGCTGATCTACTTGATCCAGATAAGCAACTGCTTGTGCAGCGTTGAGTTCGGGGTCAGTTGGCGGAGTTACAACCCCTGGGGAACCACGAAGCGTGATCAAGGAGTTACATGCGCGGTGGAGTGAGCGAGCCGTGTTGGCAACCATACCCATATCGGGCTTCCAGCCTCCTGCTCGCTGCTCCATCACCTGAGTGTAAACATTGACCACGTCGATGATTCCCTGGGATAGCTGTTTCCAGCCATTGTCTGTCAGTTGTAGCTGTTCGAGTTGTAGTGTTAGTGTTTGAGTTGTAGCAAGTGAGTTTTCTTCGGGGTGGGGACCACTTAATCGACCCACACCAGCACGCCGAGTGCATAGCCTATTGTTTTTGGAGGGCACACATGCACCACTAGAGGTAAATACCTCTCCCTCCGCTGACTGGGACCTCCCAGACAAGCACCCCAGCGGGATTTGCTGCATCGGACCGTCCGGCGAATAGTCCGAAGCCCTGATCACGGGGTTTTGCGACAATTTTCCACGGTATACGTATTTCTCCATGTCGATGCGGTTAGCTTCTTCATATGTTGGAAACGCGCATGGGGCCATGTGGTATATTGCGCTTCGTGCGGCGTCGAGTTTGGGGTAGTGCAGGTTCCAGATCTGTCGCGAGTGTTGTGAGAGTTCGTAAACGGCGTCTTGCAACACTAGCGCAGTGAGAGCTGCTTGGCTGTCTGTCCGGGTCTTGTTCCAACACGGCATCTCGAGAATCGTGTCCAACTCGAGCGGTGCCCGATGTCGCGCTTGATCAGCGTCCCACCGAAACTTCCGCTTGAGAAAGGCAATGTCCTCGAGGTACCTGTGGGAAACCATTTCTCCTGTCTTGGCCTCGTCTGTGTACGTCATTCCAAACGTTGCGTACATCTCAGCTTGTGTAATCTGGTTGAACCACGGGAGGATTTCATCACTGATGTTCGTGACGTCGTCGTCACCGTAGTTGTTATGGTTCACATGTTCCTCAAAAGCCGCCATCGAACAGTACTGAGGTGCGTATTTCTCTGCACAGAGCAGAAACACAACGCGCACCACAATACTGTGGACAACGGAGTTGAGGAGCGAGGTGAAGGGACATCCAGATGGCTGACCGTGTGTCCACACATACACGTCCTTGCCCGAGATGTGGATGGAATTCACAATCTCGAGCCAGAGCAATGTGCGGATCTCCATGTCTTCAGGATCACCAGGAGCCTTGGCGTAGAAATCTTCTACCACGTCCAGCGTGGCCCAGATCACAGACGCAGGGAGAGAACCATCGTAGTTGGTGAAATCGCCTGCCACGACGGCTCTCCCCTTCCGCTGCAACCTCCGAGCCAACAGTTCCCAGTCCATTGAATACACGTTGATTCCGACGCAACTCTCGACATAGGTATGATTCCGTGCCATGTGTGCGGCGAAGCCGTCGAAATACTGCCGGAGAATGATGGTTTGTACCATCTCACCTGCAGAGAACAGCCTTGTCTTACCCTGATCAACCTTCTCAATAGGACGAAGTTCATCCTTCATGGTGTCCGTCCAGAACTTGCCCAGACGCTCTCCTCGTCGTAGCCTCGCCATGCCGTCGTCGTATGCGGCGACTAGATCCGGGTGGTCGTACACGTAGTCGTCAGTGCCGAGCCATCGTGTCTTGCCTTTCCCAATTTTTGTCCAACCGTAACCGGGTGATGTTGTCCTGTTGATCGGTGGATAGCAGTCGTCGCCGGCAATGCCAGCAATCGCTTCCTGGAACGATAGAACACGACAATCAGAAAGGCGAACCTGGGAGTTGATCTTCTGTTTCACACTGTTAAGTGCTTCTTCCAGAAACTGGGGGTGTACACGCATATTCGGCCCGGCTGCTTTCTTCATCGCCATCATCCTGGGGTCAATCACCATATCACCCTGCTTGAAAGGAGCCAAGTAGGCTGGCTTCTTTTTCACAGGTCCGCAGATGTCGTACACTGGCGACTTCCTGAGTGTTGTTCGGGTGTTCTCGAACACGGGGTTCTCGACTTGGCCGATGTACATGAAACCTTCCGGAATTTTCGTCACCAGGGTGATCTCGCCGTCTTCAACTTGGATACCTCCTGAGACTACACCGGGAACTGTACCATCGAACAACGATGCTCGGTGTTTCAGAAGTGGGCGAATACCGTCCAGAAGGGCTCTGATTACTCCAGTGTGAAGTGCGACAGCCGCTCCAGTGAAGTGTTCTCCATCGAATCCAGCCATGTGCATTGCACAGATCTTGTTTTGCATAGCAGGGTCAAAGGCAATGATCAGGGCTCCACAATCTCCGTTGACAGTCTCAAAACCGTGAAGGTAAAAGTCACGGATTTGAAGAACTTGCCCCTTTTCCTGCAGGTCGAAGAACCGTGATTGCTGAGCAACCATCAAATTCGAATCATAATACCGCAGGATGGGACGTCCGTTGCGCATCTCACACCACACCATCGAGGCCTTAGGAACGTTGGTGTGTCGCGAGAAGTCCTCCGGAGTCATGAAGTAGCGGACGATACTGGAGTGAACTGGGAACATAGTTGGCAGTTCAAACACAGCAGCGTCGCGTTGCCCCATCTTCAAGTCACTGTCAGGGATGTGGTAGGTCACAAGATCCTCCTTCTTCATCACGTATAGTTTCTTGGTGAAACTCACGAGCCCCACGTAGTCCATAAGGGATGCGATGATGTGACGATTGGTGATGCCAACACGACCCTGTAAGATCGTGCACGTCCCGAGACGTATCAGTGTGTCGGGATCAGGACCGGTCATGATGCCATAGATGTTCTTGACAACACGGTTCCTCACTTCCCCAGCATTCTGGTCAGAGAGCGATTGTACCGATCCTGAGGCCCGTTCGATCTGAGCCTCAACCCGTCCTGTTTGTGACGAGCGCGCTTGACCGGCTTGGTATGTTTCCACTCGACCAGTCTGTTGTGATCGGGCTGCTCCTGAGTTATACGCTTCTTGCTTACCTGCTCGCCTCTCACCTACAGTCTCTCCCGTATCTGTGATGATATCGTCATCACTGAATGAGAAGAGGCCCATAGCTGTTTGGCCAGTTCGCTGCATCTCCGCGGCTTCTCCGTGCATCACTGTCACTTTCGTCATGTCGACAACTTCCGCTTCGCCGTGAATGACGAAGCGCTCGTCGTTTCGGAAATGTTCAATAATTTTAGGGTCGTCAAACGCAGATGTTCGTGCGTGCCACACTCCCCCATCATCTTTCCATACAGCCACCTCAGCCAATCCAGTGGAGGTGCCAGCGAAGAGGTTACCCACTCCACTGATCGCTCCAGTGATTGTGTTTGAGATCGCAGTATTGATCTTGGTGAGAGTCCGGAATAACCACTTGAATGCCATGATCAGGAGGGTACTGAATACACCAAGGTTGATGCACCAGATCCAGAATTTCATGTAGCTTCTCCACGTCTGTTGTTCTTCGGGAGATTCCGGTCGTCCAACACGAATACCCGCTGTGTAGATGGTATAGTTCGTAGCGAGATCACGCACCTGTGTCGAGCAGGTTTCCATCAGACTAGGATCTTTGTGATGGCATTCCACACAGACACGAAACTGTCCTTCACGGGTCATATCGAGGAGATCGAGTTCCGATTCAACTGCAAGTTCTTCCAGGCCTTCCATCTTACCGACGAAAACGCCTACACACGAAGATACTGCCTGATGCTCAAACCCAGGATAAACCTGGATACATTTCGCAGAGAGCAGCATCTCCGTATAGAGGCGCTTCATCGCATCGGGCTGATAGAATCTCTCCATGCAGGTGTTCCTTAACTCTTGGGCAGGGTAGTTCTTTACCCACTGAGACATAGCCAGATGCAGTGGAATGTGTCTCATTCCATTACCTAAAGGCCACCTCCAGTTTTTCCCTGTCGACATGTACGCAGGTCGTGTCGTCTCTTCAACGTATCGCAGGAAGATCTCGTCGCTAGAAACCTCGGCCACTCCTGTAGCTTGGGCAACTTTGCGGGCGAAATAATCACGACGATCTTGGATGACTTCACCTCCTACGGCTTGGTTCTTCTTGACAGTATCTACGCAGATCATAGACATCTCGTCGAACGTCAGATCCCTCTTAACCTCCCGCCATACTGTGCCTTCCAGCGTAAGTTGGTCGAACAGCATGCAGGTGCGGAATGCTTCAGGATCATTCTCGAGATGTGCTACCACCTTCGCAGAATCCAACGACTTGCAACGGGTACCGTAGACGTCCACCTCTTTCATAAATTCGGGTCGCACCTTCTGGCGGAACCTGAGTTTCACTCGACTATAAATGGCTTCGGGGTTGGTCAAAGAGTCGAAGCTGAATGTGTCCCTGTTTGAGGTCCAGATGATAACCTGGGCTTCGAAAACTGCACTCGCCTTACCAGAGAGATCCGCCATCAGAGGGCGATACGGAACTCCGTTAGTATGGCGAATGGTCTCCAAAACTTCAGGGTTAGGGTTCGTGATTGTATCCTTGGCAGCACCAAAGTCGTCACACACCAAGATCTTCGTACCATTTCTATAACCGTCATAGTACGCGTTCAGGGGGTTTCGATAGTAGACCAGGTTGTGCAGATCCTTCACGTCCCGACTTCCCATAGCCACCAACAGATCGGTGTTCAAGTAATCCAGCATGTTTGACTTTCCTACTCCTGTGTCTCCAATGAAATGGATAAGCACAGGAGGAATACGTGGTCGGAGTTCCCCCATCGCGGCATTAGCAGCCGCCGCACGTAGCTGAGCCACGTACAGAGACCACTTTCTGAACCGTTCTGTCTGTGAGTAGGGCACTCGTTTAGCATCAAGAACCTGCTGAAGTCCGTCGGCTTGGTCGCAAAGACGTTCGAGTTTCGTTCTGTTGGGTTCACCTTCTCCGAGTGTAGCCTCTACTCCAGGGTAGAATAAAGACTGAGCCTCATCACAGAAGGTGTTGAAGTCCTTCATCTCATTGACGGCTTCGTCATCGTATCCGAAGACACACTGTTTGACGAAGCTGACAACGAGGTCCGTTGCCTTCTTTGAGACACTGTCCAACTTTTCCACCGAAGAAATGAGATGTCCAACACGCGAGAAGCGCATGATGAACTGATCAATCGACTTGTCAGCCGGCAGCTTCGAAAACATCATGGCAAACACACAAGAGATGACAGCGGAAATGGCTACGCCAAGGCCGCTCATGCTCACCGATTGTGCATTATCCATACGTTTCACCCACTTGTGAATATTGTACGCGATGTCTTTGACAGGTAGATTCTTGAGCAGATGTAAAACGCTCGTTGTCACGTTGGATTTCGAGATTCCACCACTCGCAAGATGCGCGAAGAAGAAACTGAATTCTGCGATAACGTTCTTCCAGTCAATCTCATCCTTGACTGCCGTCAGTTTTGTTAACAGGTCTTCAAAAAAAGGAAACTTGTGTGCATGTTCCACTGAAAACAGTGATTGTGCTACACCAGTCAACCTCATCGAGATCAGTTTGTCGCGTTTCGCTCGTTTTTCCTCTAGACTCCGTTGTCCGTTTCGTGCTCGCTTCCATTCCGGTCGTGCTTCTCGAACCAGAGCCGCTTGATGCATTCTCATGGCGCGCTGGTATTCCTTGCGCCGTTCTTCCTTAACATCCTCAGTTTCTTCACAATCATAGAAGAAATCTAGGTCGCCACTCTCAGCTGGTCCGGAGAACTCGTGGTCGTAGTAGTCATCTGAATGAAGGGAACTCCAATCGTCAGAATCTTCGTACCTGTCGTAGTCACGGTTTGGATCGTAGTAACACTCGCATGACAACGAGTCCAGGTCCACGGGTTGCTGGTCACAGTACAGGTCTCGGAATTGTTGCCTGAAGGGGCCGCCGTTCCCAAGACCTGCACGCTTGTCACGCGCACGAAACTCCGTCAACTGATGACGGAGCTGACCTTGCCCGACAAAGAACAACTTTCGCCCATACCAGACGGGAAGACCCATGTTGTCACGGATCGCCGCATCAAGCATGTATTCTGTCGTTACCATGCGCAACTGTTCGATGTATTCAGGCAGCTTCGCAACTGAGTACTCATCCGACTTCAGAAGCTCTGAGTATTCGTCGGGCAGGCAAGGGACAGACATGGAGGGCCATGTCCGTGTCGCCTTCGACTTCACCCAGAACCACGGCAAACGTCGGGTTCCAGTGATACGACGCAACCCTTCAGCAGCTTCTGCCGCAGACGGTTGTCGAGGTCCAATTGGCTCATCGTCAGGTACCGAAAAACCCTTGTGGTTCTTCAGTATTGCGAATCGCGAGCCTGCAATTCGCGGAGCGTTGTAGCTCTTGTTGGGAACGTTGGTCTGTTCCAGCATGTGCGAAATCGCACCACAGTTTTCCGCAATTGCGGTAAACTCCATCCCCTCGCACACAAAATAGTGTGCCCACGACGCCCGAAACGACGCCCGGTAGGCGAGAGCTAGCTCACATGCGACCCACCGGAACGCCCAGATCCACCTTTACCTCGCACCACGGATGCTCGCCGTGTATGGTCCTTAGTTCAGGTTTCAAGGGGGCAACCCTGGCAGCCGTATCTGAGAAAAAGTATCACAGGGAAGATTCGGCTCGAATCCTCCCCAAGAGACACTCTCCCAAATACAGCCACCAGGCCGATTGGCTTGCACAAATAAGGAGATATCTGCGTGTCTAGTGCACTCAACGCAGACCTTAGGGCCTCTATATACGTAGGGCTAACCATTCACACACACATTCATACATTCTCTACTTCCGCTCTTACTTTAGAGACCTAAGATAAGCAACGTAATCCAATAAGGGATATCGTTACCTAGTGTAGGTAGTAAGGATACCAAGAGAGAACCTATCCGAAGATAGTGAGTCAATTATACTTCCATCAAGTCCATATCCAGTAATGTTGAGTTCCTATAATGAATTTCCACGAAATCTGTCCAGTATGGGATTGGGGTGATAAAAGTGTCGCTGTATAGTTCAATAAGACGCCACTAGGCTATGAAAGTGTACATGACACAATCCAAATTAGACTAAGTCTCTATGAAAAGTGTGAGAGGTACAAATCCAAATTCCCTATGAATATCAAACTGAATTTTTACAACTACACGCTTTCGGGCGTGCTCCTATCTCCAGGGGTCGGGGGGGGTTACCC
>Ga0197907_10523010_pt1 | contig 9786 bp, 3 predicted proteins | sample DielMetaTC5am2_FD_146309 | JGI IMG/M metagenome (GOLD analysis project Ga0197907, IMG submission 146309) | Corn rhizosphere microbial communities from Kellogg Biological Station, Michigan, USA - Diel MetaT C5am-2 (Metagenome Metatranscriptome)... | ecosystem: Host-associated > Plants > Roots >...
CCGTTTTTTATTTTGAAAAAAAAAATGACAATTTGTTCTTTTAGTTCAATCAATTAAATAAAATCAAAAGAGGATTGTTTGCTGAGCTTCGCTCATATTTTCTTCATAACTTGATAACATAGCTTTGATCTTAACACGTAAAAATATCGCTTATATTGCATTTCATTTATTATTCTTTTTTTTTCATTTTTTTTACAAACAGAAAAATATATTCATAAAAGATTCTCCATTTATTCATTTGCTATTTGATGATGTCCGTGTTTTCTATTTGGAAATTAATTTTATTACACAATTCATTGCATTGCAAAATTAACGATGGCCTCAGCCTCCTGTAAAAACATTTATAATATTTCTTTTTTTTTTGCTTTGAATAATTATACTTTAAACAGAAATTAACAACGAAAATCAACATTTGGAATGGAGTTTGCTCACACAAAGCGAGCGCATCGTTAACGGAAATATAGCAATTTACTTTTCGTGTTTTGATTTGTTTCCCAATTGAGCAAATGAAAAACCATAGAAGTAAATTTATTTTGATTCTTCAGGATTTTTACAGGAATGATACGTTTCAATTTTCAATAATTATCTCTAGCATTTTCTAAGTAAATCGTAGTAATTTGATTGATCAAAATGGAATTACCATGATCCACATACAGATCTTTAGTTTGACGTTGCTTTTTTTTGAATTTCGGTCGTTTTAGTTTTTTGTTTTTGGAAAAAATCGCTAGCTCTAGATGTCCGACCTTACCTCGTATAAAAATATATTATTCATTAATTGTTCAATTAATTTTTTTTTTGCTTTTCGACTGTGTAAATCACGTCTAAATACTATATTTAGTAAATAGGTGCAGCACATTTTCCCGCATATCGATCCAACTCTTTTGTCTGCAATTTTTCTTTCTTTACACATGTATAATTTATAAAATTTTATTTGATATTTTTCTTTTTCAAACGAATTCCTTTCGATTTTCATAAACTTCGTTCGTTTGTGTGCACATAAATTCGCCATTTCCTGCTATCATAATATAATTTTTTCTAAATTTTTATTTACAACCGTTCGTTTTTCACAATTCACAACATAAAAAAATGAAATTCAAAGCAAAAACAAAACAAAAACATTCGCGTAAAAAAGAATTTTTCGAAGTCGAAAATATTTTGATTGATTCAATTCTTAAAAATGCTTCCGCTTGGGTCTCGCCTTTAAAAATTTAGTTGATCTTCTTTAAATAAATTATTTTTCATCCATTTTTGAATACATTTTTCCAATTGGTGTGATTTGAAATGAATCTTTGTGCTCCATATGAACAAATTGCATTTGCATTCTCACTATTTTTTTTTTATCTTTTTTTATTGTGTTTGGCTTATCGTCCTAATCTATTGAACCATAAATAATATCAGCAATCCGACTTATCCTCTTCGACCAGATGTTGCGTGTCTTTTCCGGTGTCGGCTGATGGATCTAATTTTCTAGTTTTCAATTGTAGCGTTGGTGATGTCTTATGTGTTATGCTACTTGGTGCTAAGATTGCTGATACAGGTTCAGTGAATGGACCATGACTATTTATATCACCCTTTCCATCCTTCGTGACATCAGTCGGCACTTCATAAATGCCCGAACCATTGCCCAATGATGGATCAATCGTTGTTCCAGCTTGCACAGCATCATACATTGGATTTGAGAAGTCCCTTGATTTGTGGCTAACTGCTTGTAAATTGTATCCTTCCATTGGGGGAACGTTTGGATCCATTGGTCCATTCGTTGCTTGATTGAAATTTGGTGAGAACTCAACATTTGTTCCGTGACGGAATGAAACGCTTTGGGACGGTGATAAGCTGCTCAATCTAGCCATTTTACCAAATGGTTTCTTTCGTATGACATACCAAGCACCAGCGCCAGCCAAAAATACCAAAGCGATTACCATGATTGGAACAAAAACAGCTGCAAATGCTCCGCCACCGTGACTAAACGCACCTCCCATTGATCTCTCACAATGTTGTCCGGCAAAATCTGGCAAGCAGTCGCAAACTAAATCACCAGAATCATCTTCACGGCACATTCCACCATTTTCACATGGGCAAATCCGTGGTGCTGGTCTTGGTCTTTCAGCAGCAGCATCACAAATAACCTCAGCGGTGCTTCGATGTGACGTTATTGGCGCAGTGTTATCGGGACAGGCGCATCGTCTACCTCCAGGAACTAACAAACACAAATGCGAGCATCCACTCTTCAGACATGGATTGTTCAACGATGTATTGTATCGGTATTCATGATAAATTTTAATGCCAGATGGATTGACAAGATTTCTTTGAATTGTCACTGGTACGCCACGGCCAAATTTATCTTGTCGAATCAATTCTCCAGTGTCTCGAGTTGCCCAATAAACGTTTGATTCAAATACGTCAAGTGAGACTGGATGTCTCAAGTTTTCACCACGTAAAATTGTGTTTCGTATTGTTCCGTCCGGTCGCATTGTTTCAATGGTATTCAATTTGGTATCAACCCAATAAATTTGATGATCTTGTGCATAGTCGATTGTTAGGCCTGCTGGATGTCGAATCGCGTCAGTAATCAATGGTCGTCGTTTTGACCCATCCATCCAAGATACTTCGATTTTTGGTGCCGAACCAGCATCCGCCCAGTACATTCTTCCAAGTTGTGGATTGACTGCAATTGATGTTGGGATTTCTAGGCCTGCGCTCACAACGGCTCGTCGATAGCGACCATCTGTCTTTGCAACTAGAACACGACCTCGTGGTTTTGAGCCAGTTCGATCGGTTTCCGTCCAGTATAAGTTATCTGCTACCCAATCAACGGCGACAGCTGTTGGTTTTGAATTACCTTTCATGTTCAAATCTTGTGCATATCCAATCTTGGCTTGGCCATTTTGCGCATTAACCATGTAAGAGCGTTTTATCGTTTTGTCATAGCTGTCAGCCCAGAAAACAATTTGTGTTTCAGCATTGTAGTCCAGAGCCTCAATTCGTTTTTCAGCTTGAATGACATCGAACTCATCTTGTTTGGTTAGATCATAGGCTCGAATTTCGGGTCCATTTGCAAATACCAATGTGATGTCTTCTTTAATTGCTCGACACACGCCAGATAGACCGTCAGAAGCACGGAAGCCATCGCGACAGGAGCACGCATATGTTCCATTCAAATTCTTACACAAATGGCTGCATGTATGCGTTCCAGTGGCGCATTCATCAACGTCAACGCACTTCTTTCGATTTTCGTCTGCTATTATGTAGCCTGGATAGCAATGACAAATGTAGCCACCGTCTGTGATATTCAAACATTGTTGCTCACAGCCACCGTTATCCGCAGCTCCGCAATGTAGCGTATGATGACAACCCAATTCATCTGAATTATCGCCACAGTCGTCGGCAAAGTCACAAACGTTCTTTTTATCAATGCATTTCTTATTGGCGCACTTGAATTGATTTATTGCATCGCATGGTTTTTGTTTTGTTGCACACAAAGTCATATTATTTTCATCACTTCCGTCTCCGCAATTATCGACACCATCGCATAGTTGATAGCGAGCGATACACCGATGGTTTGCGCATTGGAATCTCCGTAAAGTGTCGCAATTGAAGTTCGAGCAAACGGAAGCTGCCTCATCAGAAGAGTCACCGCAATCGTCAGTTCCATCACACAAATCAGTCATTGCAACACAGAGATGGTTGGCACATTGGAATCGTGATTCTGGACAATATCTTCCTCCAGGGAAACGCGGTGGACAGTTCGCTTCATCTGACATATCGCGACAATCACGATCGCCATCGCAACGGAAATGAGCTGCAATGCAATGACCTGAAGCGCATTGGAATGTGCCATTTTTACATTGGTAATTTTCGCAATTCATTTCATCGGAATTGTCGCCACAATCGTCTTCGTGATCACAACGCCATCTTGATGATATGCATTTGCCATTGCTACAACGGAATTCTGATTCGGAGCATTCTCTATATTTTCCTTTGCATTGGGCCTCGGTCTCGTCACTTCCGTCTCCACAATCGTCAGCGAAGTCGCATGTCCATTGTTTTGGAATGCATCGATTATTCGAGCATTTGAAGTCCGTTTCTGTACTACATACGGGGCAATTTTCTGGTAATTCATCACTGTTATCGCGACAATCGTCTTTGCCATCACAGAATAGCCATTTTGGAATACACCGATAGTTCGATTGGCCTGGACAACGTTGCCATCCGGTTGTGCAATTTCTTTGTCGGCACATGTACGCTGGCTCATCGGAATCATCACCACAATCGTTGTCGAAATCACATTGCCATAGTTTTGCAATACATCTTCCATTCTTGCAAGTGAACTCTGTTTCTGGATCGCACGTCCGTTTTGTGCACATGCTTGGATCTTCATCTGATCCATCTTTACAGTCCGGTTCACCATCACAAGCCCAAGATGCCAAAATACAGCGACCACTTGATCGACATTTGAAATCAGACTCTGGACATGGTAAATTGCAGTTTTGTTCATCAGATCCATCTCCACAATCATCAACTCCGTCACAAATGGTTGCTGATGGCGTGCAATTCGTATTGCTACATTGGAATGTACCGGCGCGACAATGTCTTACTGGACATGAAGCTGGCTCATCACTTCCATCTTTGCAATCCTTTTCGCCATCACATTTCCAGAACCATGGTATGCATTTCTCATCATCGCCACCACATCGATGTTGACCAGCAGTGCAATTTGCAATGCAAGTCTTTGAATCACGAGCCAAATAGAATTGATTTGGGCAAGCACATTTGTAGCTTGGTGCCCCTTCTTCAATGTATCCTTCGATATTCAAATATGTCGATTCAGCTGGAGGAGACAGCAAGCAAAGATGCGAGCATCCACCGTTTGTTGTGCCGCATGGATTCGTGTATGGGACTTGTCTTAGTGGATGATGGACGTGAATGTCGTATGGACGATGCGTTGTATTTCGTAGAATTTGTAAATCTTTGCCAGTGAATTTATTTGCTCGAATAATTGCTTTCAAATTCCAATCGGTCCAATAGAGCATATCGTCGAATAAGGACAAAGCGAATACGTGGGGAACCTTTGTACCAGAAAGCACGATATGTCGATGGCGACCTTCAAGATCGGCAAAGGCAATATAATCCAAATGAGCGTCGGCCCAATAAATTCGATCGGTGAAGAAATCAACAGTCAACGCATTTGGCCAAGCAATATCATCTTCCCATGTCAGAATTCTCGTAAAGTTTGATCCATCCATTCCCATTTTGGCAATATAAGCTTGCAAATGCCATGATGTAAAATAAAGATAACCAATGCCAGGGTGAACAACAATTGCTCGTGGATCAACAACTCCACTTCGTAGTGTTTTACGTTTTGTTCCATCCAATTCGGAAACATCCAAATTCTTGGAATGTCTGTCCAACCAATATAATTTACGACCAACCCAATCGATGGAAATTCCTTCTAAACCATGCGAATCATGTCGAATAACTGGCTCCTTCACCGGCACCTCTTCCGAATCCACTGTTTTTGATCGGAAAATTGTCTTTGCCGTTACGTCACAGAAGTACATGTAATTCTCTTTGACATCAAAGTCCAAGGCAACAACGTTCATTAGATCTTGATGAACCAAATTCATTTTATGACCATCAGCTGACATATTGCGCAAGTAATATTTATTTGTAAACACGACCCAAGGTTCAATGTTGTCTTTTCGCTTGCATGTATGCTCATCGATTTGACGTTCGTAATAGCGCTCATCACACTTGCAATAGTAACCTCCAGGGGTATTCGAACAATGTTGAGAACAAACACCTGGTGTCTCTAAGCATTCATCAATGTCAGCGCACGCTTTTCCATCGGCAAGTAATTTATAGCCTTGATTACAATCGCAATAGTAGCTGGTGAGCGTATCAACACACTTGTGTCCACATTGATGAATTTCAACTTTGGCGCATTCGTCAACATTGCAATGGAGTGGCTCATCGGACTCATCGCGACAATCTGGAACTTTGTTGCAAACCAATTGATAATCGATACATTGTCCGTTTGCACACGTAAATTGACCCGTTGCACAAGTGCTATTGTCTTTCTTTGTACAGCCAACTTCATCAGAATGATCGCCACAATCATCTTCGCCATCACAACGATATTGGCTTCGAATACACTTGAAGTTTTGGCAAGTAAACTCTTGTGGTGAACATGTTTTATATTGTGCATTACAGAATTTGCCTTCATCGCTTCCATCTCCGCAATCGTTGTCATGGTCACATAACCATCCCTTGTTAATACAGCGGCCATTCTCACAGGTGAACATGTCTTCTCCGCATGGTTGAGGTGAAGCACAATGATGGATTGTAGCATTTTCGTCGGCGCCATCAACACAATCTGGGTCGCCATCACAAATCCATTTCTTTGGAATACATTGAGATCTGCCCCATGATTTATTTTCGTCGCAAGTAAACTCGGTTTCTTCGTCACATTTACGATTATTGCATTGGTGTCGATCGTCTTCGTCACTGTTGTCGAGGCAATCATTGTCACCATCGCAAAGGTAAATTCTTGGAATGCAATTTCCATTATCACAAGTGAACAAATCACCGAAGCAGGTGCGACCTTCCGATTCACAATATTCTGGTGGTTCATCGGCTCCATCACCACAGTCATCATCACCATCGCAGTACCATGTTGCTGGGATACATCTGTGATTTGGACAACGGAAGCTATTTTGTGGACAGGTTCTTTGGGCACAATGTAGAGGATCTTCGTCACTGTTGTCACCGCAGTCGTTGTCACCGTCACAAAGCCAATATGGTTCGACGCAAATGTTTGTTTTTTCACATTTCAAATGATTTGCTGGACACGTTGTGTTCTTCGGACATCTTTCGTGTGTTTCGTCTGATGTTGCGTTATCTTTGCAATCATTGACACCGTTACATACTTGGGCTTGCGGAATGCATCTGCCATTCAAACATGTGAATTCGCCATCAATACATGGTGGATATGTACAACCCTCTTCATCTGAGCCATCTTTGCAATCGTTTTCGTGATCACATTTCCAGCTCTTGAAAATGCATCGACCGTTATTGCAACGGAATTCATTTGGTGAACATGAATGGAATGTGCAATAGTTTTTATCTTCATCACTGTTATCGCCGCAATCATCATCACCGTCGCATGCCCACATTCGAGAAATGCATTTTCCGTTTTTACATAAGAATCGACTTTCATCGCACGTATAGTTCTTGGCCACGCACATTCTTCCTTCGTTGACCAATTTCGAATTATCATCACATTTACACTCGGCCTTTCCATTGAGACCTGGATGGCAGCTATGTGTGCAACCACCATTATTTTGAAGGCATGGATTTGCTTGACAACGTTGTCTTGAGTTACTATAAACTTGAATGTCACGCGGCGAATCATCTAATCGTTTGACCATTTCAATCATGTTGGCTCCTGTATGCTTTTCAGCTCGATAAACACCTCGCAATTGTAAATCAGTCCAATAAATGTAATTTCGGAAAACAGTTATTGCAAATGGATAAATTGTGGCGGCAACAAGGATTTCTCTTCCTTTTCCATCCAATTGTGAACGTTCAATCTTTTCTCTGACGGCATCGGTCCAATAGAGCATTCGCTCCTCATAGTCAATTGTTAGGCCACTTGGTTGCGATAAATCGCGATCGATAATTGCTCGTTTCAATGAGCCAGCCATGGTTGTCTTAAAGATTTTACCGCTTGTTCCAAATCGGCCCCAATCGGTAAAATACAATGTGCCATTGCATGGATCCAAAACAATGGCTCTTGGTCGTTCGACTCGAGCAATCATTACCAATTCGCTACCATCTAAATTCATTGCATAAATGGAATTATTTGAACTGTCTGTCCAATAAACTTTTTTCTGTGTCCAATCATATGCGATTCCTTCTGGATTAATTCCCTTGCTAATTACTGTATTCAAATCATTGAAAGACGGCTGTTGTGCGTTTGTAAAGGCTATCTTGGCCCATGGACGGATTTGTGTAAAGAACAATTTATTGTCTGCATAATCAAAATCGATTCCGACAACATTTGTCAAATTGTTTATCGGTTTAAATGGAACATTCGTTGAACGTGGATCTAAATTAATGGCTCGAATTTCGGTGCGCGTGGCGAATACCAAATATTCATTAACTATATCACATTTTCGATTATCTGATGATAAAACACCTGTAGCACAATCACAACGGAAGCTCGGACGTGGTAATGAGCTTGAACTTGATACATCTGGTGGAAAACTGAAGCACAATTGATCACAACCACCATTTCCCAATCGAAGGCACGGATTACTTTCGTCGGTTGGCTGATTATTGATATCATAAATGGCAATATCACGAAGTTTTTCTAAATTGGTTCGTATGCGTTGGGGCAATGTTGTATTTCCTGGTAATTTTGATGCCTTAAACACTGACTGTAAGTTCCGATCAACCCAATAAACGTCGCCAAGATGAACTGCGATTCCCATTGGATTTGGTAAGTTTCGGCGGATCACTTGCCGATTTCCTCCGCTGTAGGAAATCTTTTGAATCATATCCAATTTCGAGTCAACCCAATAAACGTCATGTGTCAGCATATCAACCGTCAGATCGCGTGGATTTGAAATGCCAGATGTTACAACTGGCGTCCAATTTGACCCATCCAAATATGCTTTTCCAATTCGTGGATATTGCCCATAATCAATCCAATAAAGCAATCTCTTAATCGGATTAACAGCCAATTCGCGTGGAGCATCACTTGTTGTTTTCACAATAACCTTTCTATTCGATCCATCCACCCAACAAACTTCAACGTAATTTTCATGTGGAAAAACATTGGTGAAATACATATTTCCGGCGATCCAATCAATTGTTAATCCACGAATGCCATTGCTGCCAATGCCATCTTTAATAATATGTTGGATTTCGGAGCCATTTGGTCGAATACGGAATATTCCATTCCAATGACCTCGATTATATTCAGCCCAATAAATCCATGAATCGCGATAAATGACATCAACATGGAGAATATGATGACCAATACCAGCAATCGGTTGCATTGCTTCCGAGCTGTCTTTCAAACTGTAGCCTCGCGTTACATCCAATTGTGAGACAACTGCAAATGTTTTGTATGACACACATGAAACTTCTTCTTCCTTGCGATAGCCAATTCCGCAAACGCATGTTCGTATTCCTCCTGGACTTGGAACGCAAATGTGTTCGCAGCCACCGTTATTTATTTGACATGGATTCAGCATCGATGTGCGTTTCTTAAAAATGGTCATACTCTTTAAATCCGATTCATTGTCGATGATGATCTTTGCATTATCGCCATTTGGTAAATCGATTCGAACAATTTTCTCATAAGTTGGATCCAAAAAGTAAAGGCGCGAATCTAAAACGCCCAAGCTTCTTGGTCGTGCTATGTTGTCTTTTTCATCGAGAATTGTTCGTTTATTTGTGCCATCCGTGTTAACAGCAACAATTGAAACTGGGTATGTCGTACTGAAATAGACCACTTTTCGATCGATATCGACGGTAATCGATTCGGGATTATCGACTTCTTCAACCAAAATGATTGGATTCGAGCCATCCAAATTGGCTCTTGCGACCTTCGATGGTACACCGGAACCGCCTTCATCAATCCAATACATTTTGCCATCGGCTGGATCCAATGCAATCGATTTTGGTTTAGCGACCGATGTTTTATTTCCATTATTTGCAAGGAGAATGGCGCGATATTTTACTTTTCCATCAACACGAATGATTTCAATGTTGCTTGCC
>Ga0197907_11153530_pt1 | contig 9543 bp, 4 predicted proteins | sample DielMetaTC5am2_FD_146309 | JGI IMG/M metagenome (GOLD analysis project Ga0197907, IMG submission 146309) | Corn rhizosphere microbial communities from Kellogg Biological Station, Michigan, USA - Diel MetaT C5am-2 (Metagenome Metatranscriptome)... | ecosystem: Host-associated > Plants > Roots >...
ATGATCGGGACAGCCTTTTCAATGGCTATCCGGCTAGAGCTAGCTGCCCCAGGGGTACAATACCTACAGGCTGATCATCAGCTATACAACGGTGCGCCGTCTAATTTAATAAGTCGTTGGCTCTCGGCAATATGGATAGGGGCACAACCTTTCCTGCCTGTTAGCCCACCAACATGGGTATATCTTGCACAGATGCAAGATTGGTGTAAAGCATCAGACTTACCTAGCAGAGGCCAACTTTGCAGGGACAACAGCATGTCTGAAAAGGGCTCTGAAAGAATGAGTTCGAGCTACGTTCCATATGGTGAGGATGACGAACCCCTTCAACCGGTCATGCAGGTTAGAGCTCCTGGGGATAATATCTCACTGGTAACGGAACAGGAGTTTTACGTTGGGGCACCTGTTCAATACCCATCAACCAGTCGGGCCACAAGTAGTGGCCTCAAGATCGGGGGGCACCTAAGTGGAACAATGGGCGGCCTATTAAAGAATTCGGGAACACCCGACAGTGGAAACACATGGGGTGTCGGAGGCTCCGCAGTAGGTCCTTGGATTCAAGGACGGACTATCCACCATAGTTCAACTCTTCTGTCTAGAAAGGGTTCGAAGGGAGCTAGGGTTCTCTCTTCTAGGGAAACTATCCCTACGGGCGTAGTGAAATTAGAAAAGTTGATTAAAGACAATCTAGCTGATAGGGGAATGGTAAACGAACATGTAATTGGAATCGTCGCCGACATTGATGTGCTAAAGATGGCCTATACCAAAATCAAATCAGAACCTGGGAATATGACTCCAGGGGTTGACTCCGAAACTCTTGATGGTATCAGCCAGAAATGGTTTGAGAGAACATCCAAAGAAATAATGACTGGAGCGTTCCAATTCAAACCAGCCCGAAGGGTAGAAATCCCCAAGGCGAAAGGTGGAACTCTAGGAGTGCCCTCTCCAAGGGACAAGATCGTGCAGGAAGCCATGAGAATGGTGATAGAGGCAATCTATGAACCTATCTTTTCCATCCACTCTCACGGGTTTAGACCAAAGAGGGGGTGCCACACTGCCCTTAAGGAAATCAAGAACACATTCACAGCCGTGAATTGGTTCGTAGAGGGTGACATCAGTAAATGTTTTGATAGTTTTGACCACAAACTCTTAATCTGTGCGGTCAAAAAAAGGTTCACGGACCGAGCATTCATAGACCTTCTACACAAAGCCCTGCGAGCTGGATACATTTTCCAAGAAAAATACTCAGAACTAGGTACGCCTCAAGGTTCAGTCATAAGTCCTATCCTCTGCAATGTGTTAATGCACGAATTCGACAAGTGGATGGAGATCCAAATGGAGAAATTCAACATTGGAAAAAGACGAAAACTAGACCCGGAATACCGAAGACTGACGAAAAAGGGTCTACTAAGAGAGGCACATTTAACAGGCATCCAGTCCAGAATGGCTAAAGATCCTGACTATAAACGAATGAGATATGTAAGATATGCGGATGACTTCTTAATTGGTGTCCTGGGTTCCAAGGAAGACTGTTTACAAATCAGAGAGAAGGTCGCCAAATACTTATTAGAGGAACTCAAGCTAGACCTGAACTTGGAGAAAACTAAGATTACACATGCCACTACTGAAACGCCCCTGTTCCTAGGGACTCAAATCCGAATTACTCCTCACGAAAAAAAACCTTACAGGAAAGTAGTAAGAGGTGATCAAGAATACTTGATGTTATCAAATACTGCCGTACAGCTGATTGCCCCAGTCGGGAGACTGATAGATCGACTTACAGACCGAGGTCTTTGCCGAAGAGAGGGCGACCCAACTCGATGGACGAAAATGGTCCAATTCGACAGTGCTCACATTGTTAAACTGATGTGGCAGATGTGGAATGGTATTGCTACTTACTACTCATTCGCAAATAATTACAGAGACCTGGGTAGAGTTCATTACATTCTGAAGTACTCTTGCATGTTGACGTTGGTCTCCAAATTCAAACTTGGAACATTGAAGAAAGGATTCAAAAAGTTCGGAAAAAACATTGAGATTAAGGATAAGGATGGTAAGATCCTAACCAGCTTTCCTGATGTTCCTTTCAAAGCACCCAAGAAATTCCATATTACCTGCGAAGACCCAATTAAACGACTGGATCGAATGTCTCGAGCTTTCTTTCGAACGTCTCAGATTATGAGTAGCGAGTGTCTAATCTGTGGCGCCAAAGAAAACCTTGAGATGCACCATGTTAAACATATCCGGAAGGCAACAGAAATGATTGGCAAGGACTATTGGACTCGAGTCATGTCTACCAACCGAAAACAAATCCCGGTATGTTGATCCTGTCACAATCAAATCCACAAAGGGGAATATGACAAAATCGCGCTCAAAGAATTATCTCCCTAACCATTAATCGCGAAGAGAAAGAGGCCAATAACCTCCTCTCCACCCCTAGAAACGTCTTTTATCAACCACAGAGAACCGTGAGAGCCGTATGATGGGAAACTATCACGTACGGTTCGGGAAGGAGCTTCTGGCCCTAAAGCATGAAAGGAAATCGAATACCATGCCATGGGTTGGTCGTCTTACTTCACTTATAGTCACAGCGCATGCATTCGTGATGAGTACGCTGTCTAACATTGTTGCAACCTGCGACATTGACCTACAGGGGTCATGTCTGTGTGTGGTAGGAATGATAATATCTATTATCAGACACACAGCTTTCCTGCCTGGCCTTACTGAACCTAATAAGACAGTATGCGCTGTAGTAGGGTATAGCGGTGTCCTGCGAACTAATCCGCATAGATTAGCAGAACACTGGAAAGCAGTCTTGTATGGTGACGTTAAGAAACTTGACACGCATATCGGGGATGAGAAGGAACCTAGGGCCCCAAGCGGATCAGTCGGTCCTAGCTCAGCTGAATTAAGCTCCCAATTGGGAACGAAGAATACAGTCGGTATCATCAACGATTGTATTGTCCTACCGGCTGAGACGAGCCTAAACGAAGGTTTAAATGCGCAAGCACCTAACCAAGACACCCTGGGGGACGGCTCTGGCTCACAAGCAGCCCCGAATCAGGACAACAATGGAATTCAGGATGTAACCGCCTCTGCTGACAATCTCCCATTGACAGATAAGCGGGCACGGAGCCAGCGTAGTACCGCATCCAAGGGCGGGAAGGCTGGCAGCGCTAATCGCTCAACTCGCAAAGGGGAAATCTTAGAAACACATCTCTATAAAGTAGTCCTAAGCGAATTGAACAAATATAAGGATTCGAACGAAAAATATAACGGGATAATCCGAATCTTAGATTCAAAGATGCTCCAGACTTGTTACTCCCTAATAAAGAGTAACCCTGGTAACATGACTCCTGGAACCACAGATACTACCCTTGATGGTTTAAACATCGAATGGTTTGATAAGACCGCAAAAGATCTCATAGAAGGTAGATTCAAATTCACTCCCGCAAGACAAATCCTAATACCTAAACCAAATAAACCAGGTCAATTCCGTCAAATATTAATCGCAAACCCGAGAGAAAAAATAGTCCAAAAGGCCCTTCAAGTCCTATTGAACACAATTTTCGAACCTACATTTAGCAAAACCTCATTCGGTTTCAGACCGGGCCTTTCTCTGGTTAACGCCCTAGACAAACTTCACATGAGAGGCGGGCACATGGCGTGGGCCATAAACGGAGACATTACAAAATGCTTCGATAGCATCCCACACCAAGTTATCATGAACTCTATCAAAGAACAAATAACCTGCGTTAGAACTCTAACACTAATCGAAAGAGGATTAAAAATAGGTTACGTTAACGAAAAAGGGGTAATAATTAAAAGCAAAATGGGAACACCCCAAGGAAGCACTCTATCCCCTCTACTCGCTAACATTGTTCTAAACAAACTAGATAAATTCATAGAAAGCATAGACGGCACATTGAATTTTGGAAAGAAAAGACAGAAAAATAAAGCGTATCAAAGACTAGAAAATCTACGGGCCTATTACAAAGTCCGAAATCCCCAACTTCCGAATGAAAAATTGAAAGAAATGAGAAAACTATCTAAGTACGAAATGAATGACGAAAACTACCGACGAGCAATCTACGTTAGATACGCGGATGACTTTGTAATCCTTCTAGCTTCCACAAGAAAATTCGCCCTAGAACTCAAAGCAAAAATAGCACAATTCTTGAAAGAAAATTGCGGTTTGGAACTAAACGATCAGAAGACAACTGTCACTAATACAAAAAAAGGATTCACGTTTCTAGGGGCATTATTGAAAAGAAGAAACAACAAATCAATCTTCAACTCATTCAAAGGCCGAGCGGGAAATAAGATCACCCGAAGTTCTAGCCTACGAATGGCGGTGGATGCTCCCATAGTAAACCTAATAAATAAATTGATCGAACACGGCTTCGCAAGACGAAACCACTTAAATACTGTGCTAGCCAAGAGTAAAACCGACATGATTCATTTGACTCACTTCGACATCATCAGATTTTACAATAGTAAAATCACTGGACTACTAACAGCCTTCAGGTTCGTAGGAAACTTTCCCGCTCTAGCAAAAGTGGTATGGATTCTAAGACAATCTTGCGCATTAACCTTGGCAAGAAAGTTCAAACTTAGAACCATGAAAAGAGCTTTCACAACTTTTGGTTTCGACCTAATGGACCCCGATACCGGGGTGAAGCTTAACATACCAGAAACGTTTAAAGCAACATACAATTACGAAACCTCAACCCACGAAATATTAGGGGACCTTACTGAAGCCGCAGATCAAATACTTAAAACCTCATGGGCCGGAAAACTTACAAAAGGATTACCAACTAATTGTCTGCTATGCGGAACTAGAGAAAAGATTGAAATGCACCACCTAAGAAAAGCAGTCGATGTTCGAACCAAAATAAGAACCGAAAATATAACTTGGTCACAATGGAAAGGAGCGGTAGAAAGAAAACAAATACCTCTATGTAAATATCACCACAACTTATTACACCAAGGAATGTTGAACCACGCCGACATGCAAAGAATAGCAAGTTATCGTGGTGAAAGAAGTCATGAATAGCTCGGGGGCATCATAAACTTAACATGTCCGCTAAGATAATCCCTCACCTATACAATACAACAAAAAAATAAAATAAAAGAAATTTCCCCCACAAATCCCTATATTTGGCTGCGATTAACGTGGCGAGCCGTATGATGGGAAACTATCACGTACGGTTCTGAGAGCAGTTCCTGTAATGCAGGGCTGACTCTACTCTTCTTGTGCGCCCATGTGTCAGTATTTTGCCTGCTCCCTAGCCAGGAGTCGGAACTGGTACGACGTTCCGTAAAGGGAGTGACTAACCTGGATGGGAAACCTGAAGGGGACAAGAGCATGTCACTAAAATGTTGTGAGGGAAAGCAGCTCTACCCAAGAAGTAACATCACCCTAAATCCGCTATGGACAAACCTAGACTGGCTTAAACCCAATTCGTGTACGGAAGGCATCACCGATGGACATTGCTGTTATGGGTCCATGTCTTATACTGATTTAGATCGAAGAAGGCTAGATCAGAGTACCGATAAGACTACAGTTCTGAGTAAAGCTCAGAACCATGCGAATGAGTGGGACCCTAAGGCGGATCGGCGACAAAATACTGGAACTTGGGGATTGCCTAAGGGAAGTAATTCCTATGGCAACGGACGGTTCGTAGTACCGACCCGAATCCAAACAAATGGGAATAAACAAATCCCCGTTATATTCGGGTTTCACCCGCTAACACGGAGTAAATGGGAAGGAACACGGTTCTACTCTTCCTCTAGTGAATCACGCCTTGGAATATATCCCGGGCTGGATAAATTAAAGGAACTACGACTCAATTCAAGCGGACAGACTCAATTCAAAGACATCTTCTCCCTAATGTTAGACTACGACCTACACGTCGCAGCATATCAAAAGATTAAATCAAACGAAGGAAATATGACCCCTGGAGTGGACGAACAAACTTTAGATGGGATATCAGAGGCATCTATCAAAGACACCCTCTCTCACCTTAAAGATCACAGTTTCAAATTTAATCCTTCTCGAAGAGAATATATTCCGAAGGCAAATGGTAAGTTACGACCTCTGGGAATTCCCAGTCCTCGGGACAAAAGAATTCAACAAGTTATGGTGATGATCTTGGAAGCCATTTGGGACTCGGATAGACACCCTGTATTCCTACCGAGTTCTCATGGATTCCGAAATGGAAGAGGTACTCACACTGCTCTCAAACAAATCACCAAATGGAACGCTACTACGTGGTTTATTGAGGGAGACATTAAGAGTTACTTCGACACAATTGATCATCATAAACTCGAGGAACTACTAAAGAAAAAGATCTGCGATAAACAATTTCTTGACCTATACTGGAAGGCCGTAAGAGCTGGTTATGTGGAAATTAAAGCGAATAAAAAAATAGATTCAATAGTGGGAACACCTCAAGGGAGTGTGCTATCCCCAATTCTATTTAATATCTATCTCCACGAACTGGACTCATTTATGGAAGAGAAAATGAAAGAGAGTGTCTTATCCGGACCTACTTCAGTCCCGAATAAAGAATACCTAAAACTCCACAGTAAGATTCATACCATATATAGAAAAATGAACAAAGGAATAAAAAATACTCAACCAGGGATGAATGAACTGAAATCCCTAATCTCAGAAAGGAACAAACTTCCGTCGAGGGCAAGAAGTCCGGGATACAGAATTTATTACGTCAGATATGCTGATGACTTCTTAATCGGTGTAAACGGATCGTTAAAAAGAACCCAAACGCTGAAAGAAGAAATCAATAATTTCCTCGAAAAGGAACTGTTACTTACTATGAGTTGGGAAAAAACTAAGATCACCTCAGCCGAAAAAGAGAAACTCATCTTCCTGGGAGCTGAAATCCATAGACCTTCCTCCCGAAATGGAGACAAGAAAGTGATCAGAAATAACATTGCAGGAAGAGAATGTTTCTCTCGAATTCCTGCGACTCGAATGTTCTTAAATATCCCTATCCGAAGAGTAATAGACAAACTTGCTAATCAAGGATTTGGCAAAATTGTGGACTTCGATCAAGGGAAGATTATCCCAACAGGTAAAACCTCATGGATCAACCTCTCTCTATACGATATTGTTCTCCGTTACAACACGATACTCCTGGGACTAGTAAATTATTACTCTTTTGCAGATAATAAACCTAGACTCCAGCTTATTCAATACATTCTTCACCACAGCTGTGCTAAACTGATTGGAAGAAAAATGAACCTCCACTCTAGAGCTCAGGTATTCAAGAAATACGGAACGAGAATCCAAGTGACGGATTGGGAAGGAACTAAAGTTAAAACTATAAGTCTAAAAATTCTTAACTCATACCTTCCCACTCGTAAATTCTTGACAAATCCACCAGACCCGTTAGAAATAGTATACTACAGACTAAGATCTAAGAGTTTATTACACAAGGAATGTTTAATCTGCTCTTCGACTACGAGAGTGGAAATGCATCATATAAGATCTCTGAGAGGAAAACCTAAAGGATTTACGAATGTAATGAAAGCTATGAATAGGAAACAAGTCCCGGTATGCAAAATCTGCCATGGAAAAATTCATAACGGAGTTTATGACGGATTGAGTCTGAAAGACCTGAAAAAGAAGTAGAAAAAAGTAGAATGAGGAGCCGTATGCGGGGAAACTTGCACGTACGGTTCTAGGAGGGAGGTGATGATTTCCAATATCAGGTGCGTTTTTGGGACCCGCTCGCGTTAGCGTTTTTTGTACCTTAGCGTGTTTTGTACCGTAAGCGTTTTTTGTACCGTCGATAAAAGGTACAAAACACGCTAACATGCAAAAAACGCTAACAAAAGCAACAGTCCCAAACACGCGGATTTCTGATATCGAGGAGTTGGCATCTTATCTCACCCTAGTGACATAAGTTCGTTGCTAGAAAAGGAATAACCGACCCGCAAGGGATAAATTCAATACTCTTTGTAATGAGAAAGTTATTCCTTAGAACTCCTGTTTCAACCTTCAAGGTAAGGTTAGGTCCGAATTGAAGCTTACAGGAGAGAACCCGAACACTTTCGGGCGTAAATGCTACTGCAGTGAAAACGGTCAACGAATAAGCTTAACGAAGACCGTCGGTGGACCTAAACATCGCTACAGACTGGGTCACTGCGGGGTCGCTGAAATGCGGCTGAATGTACAGTCGAACCTCCTAATAGGTAAGAAGCTAGGGTCTTGGCCCGTATATGCTTACCACGGACAGTTGAAAGCTAGCTTGGGGAGATGGGTTTGAAATTGTGAATCAACATTTTGTTTCCTTAATCCCCAATTATATTAGCTTAAATTCTTCTGCAAAAAATGATTTATATTGCACATTTAACAACGTAGTAAAATTCGAAGGTTCCAACTATAATGAAATAGAACAAAATAAACATCGGAAAACGTAGGCCAGAGCTGTTAATCCTGATAATTCCTCGGAGGATGGTTCGCATTACGAACCAAATCACAATTCTCTAAATTCACTTCCTCAGTATGAAATTTATCATTCAATTAAGGTATCACAAATATTTATATTCTGGTAAAGATGAATCTAAAACCTACCCATTTATATGAGAATGCTGATATCATGAAACAAAAAATGAAGATAATCGGTCTCTATCAGGTATTTACATGTGGGTAAATTTAATTACAGAGGATATTTATATAGGAAGCGCTGTCGATTTGTCAAAACGATTACGACAGTATTTTAATTATAACTATATCTCCGATCCTACACGAGGAAATAGTATAATTTATTCCTCTTTACTTAAATATGGGTATGGTAGGTTTAGTGTAATTCGAATATTGTAAAAAAGATTTGCTACTTGAACGGGAACAGTACTACTTTGATACTTTAAATCCAACTTATAATATTTTGCCGATTGCAGGTTCTAGTTTAGGAAGTAAACGGTCAGCGGAAGTACGACAACGAATGAGTAATGCCCAGAAGCTTGTGAATCGTACAGGAGTAAATCATCCTTTATTTGGTAAAGGTCATTCAGATAAAACTCGTCAAAAGATGAGTGCTTCTAAATTGGGACACTTGGTTACTGAAGAGGCTCGTAAAAAAATGAGTAAAGCTAAGACTGGCTTTAATAATTCGATGTATGGTAAATCTCATTCCGAAGAAACAAAATTACGTATTTCGTCTGCATTAAGTCGTCCTGTATTTGTCTATTCTTTAACTAATTCTTTAGTCAAAGAATTTATTTCGCAAAAACAAGCAGCAAATTGGTTAAATACTAGTGATGTTCAAATTGGTAGATATGTAAAATCAGGAAAAGTTTTGAAAGGTATGTATTATTTAACTAATTCTTTAAAAGATAGGATTTCTATGTATTATATGCCCTCTATTATTTCTAGAGCTAGCAGAACTATTGAAACTGCTTTCTTGAAATATGGTATGATTAATTTTACTCTAACTCCCGCGTTTTTGGTACTTTGGCGTTTTTTGTTACCGTTTTTTGTACCGTTTTTTGGGCGTGGGTTTTGTACCGTTCGTGGCG
>Ga0197907_10883262_pt1 | contig 9361 bp, 2 predicted proteins | sample DielMetaTC5am2_FD_146309 | JGI IMG/M metagenome (GOLD analysis project Ga0197907, IMG submission 146309) | Corn rhizosphere microbial communities from Kellogg Biological Station, Michigan, USA - Diel MetaT C5am-2 (Metagenome Metatranscriptome)... | ecosystem: Host-associated > Plants > Roots >...
AGATTATTATCTATAATACCAATGTCGATTGTTATATTTGCCTATGACGAGGAGTCATAGTATAACTATTATCATATTAGATAGTTGTTCTTGTCGTGCGTGCAAGAGATATTAATGTTCGGTTCACTTATATAGTTTTTCGGTTCGTGATGTCTTTGACCTCTCTCGACCCGCTTATACTATTTTTTGATCCGCTTATTAGTGTTTCTTGCCGTACACCGGTAGATGAGACTGACTGTGATAACTCTATGTGGTATAGAGTATCTAATTAAGCTGTGTGGCAGTGTTATACCAATTAACCCCTTGTTCCAAACTGTGAATCAGTATTTGGGTTCTGTGTGAGCCCATGGCTGAGTGCCTAAATTTCCACCTGGTTACCAAACTAGTGAGTATGTATTATAAGTGTTATTTCTCTTAAATCCGTTAGTGGAGTTCGCTTCCCTCGGTTCATAATCGCCGACAAATAAATAGAAAAAATTAAGCTTATAGCTAAAGTTAGGATACGGAGCTTATAGTACAGAATTGGGATTTTCTAGATTTGTATAAATCTAGTATGTTGTGGTGGTCAATTAATATTTTAATCACCCGAGCTGAGGACTCGTTAAACAAGCTCAACCCCCCCCCTTAAATCGCTTTACTGCACCATGACAGACACCAATAATAAGACTACGATACATGCGCACTTAAATGATACGGCTAATACCCGTGATGCTTGCTTTGATGCAAGCCGAGATGGCGACCACCTCTCTGTGGAAGCAAATTCGGAATATCTTTATCCATGCCAGTGTGGTGTAGACACTGAAGAAGTTACTTTTCATTTCGATAGATGTGACTTTGGTTGTTTAATATGTGAGGAAGAGTTGGGAGAGAGAGTTCCCTCTCCTATTACTCAAGTGTACCAACCTCTTGATCATCAGTATGAGGAGTTTACCTCAGCTGATAAGATTGATAAGTGTTATGAAAGTTTGAAACGACTTTATGTCTTTGGAAATTGGTTTATGTTGACGCCAATAGATGAATTAAAGTTGTTTCAGACTGCTCTTGACTTTGTCAATAGTCAAGATTCTATGTGTTATAGTGGAGAGCCCTACTCGGTTTTGTTTTTCCAATTACAGAGCCTATTTAAGGAATTTGCCAGCTTGAGTGCTGGTATTTCCTCTATTGAGTATAGCTTGATGCATGATATCGAGACTAATCCTGGTCCTGAATGTCGTGTAGAGTTTAATTATGAAGTAAGTGCATGTGAGTGCGATACTTGCTTGAGCCAAGCAGATGATGTTCATCATATTTTAGTCTTGGCGCTGCAAGTTAGCTTTGAAGGTGGTTCTACTGATAATTTGTTTGAGGCTATTCATAATTTATTGCCTAACGCTCACAAGCTTCATAGATATATATGTATGAGTCTATTAAGAACATATGGTTTTGTACCTCAAGTTGGAGATGGATTCGGTATACCTATTAATGTTAAGTTACCTGAGTCCACCGTTGAAGGTATTAACCGTGTGATGAACAGCTTCAGTTCTATGGTTGATGAGAAAATTGCCCATTTAGGAGCCGTGGCTCATGCTACAGAATTTCATCATATACATGAGCATAACATTAACGTGTCATCTGGTATGACTGGTGTATCTGGAGGTATTTCATGGCTGACTAGTGGGTTGTTAGATCATTTAGATCAACCTATTAATATAGCCATATTGTTGTCTACTATTATGATTACTGACCATTATTATCCTAGTCATGCTTTAAAGATTGTGGGGTCTTTGGTTGCAATGTATTCCCTTAAGAAAGTTGCTAGTAGTCCTTTGATGGCCGAAATAGTTTTAGGTATGACCAGATTGTTTAGGCCACAGTCCCTGTCAGAGGATGTTCTAGAGCTTACGATGGATATGGTAGCCTGGGCTACGGGTTTCTGTTTCACCACGGGTATGAAAACCGATTCTATAACTAAATTTAAGAAAGCGTTTGAGATGTCTAACACTCTTGCATCTCACTTTAAGAAGTTGAAAGAATGGTTTCTGAAATTGTTTTCCGTATTAGGAGACCATTTCGGATTTGAATGTTTTCAGAACTTTAGTGTTCATCGTAATTCTTTGAAGAGTATTCAAGATCGTCTTAAAGGGTTATTGGAAACTTATGATGCTCATTTTGCTAATGCCACTAATACTACTATTAAGGCTAGGGATGGATTATTTACTACATCCTTCTGTTCTAGTGTTCGAGAGTTGGATACTAAGGTTAAGTTTATGTTGATTGACCTAAAGAATGAAGGAACTGGGACTGAGTCAATGAGGAAGATTCTTATGGAGATTAAGACTAGACTTCAGCCTTTAGTAGAGGTGGCTCAGAACGTTGGTTATGATTTATCTAAGAGGATTACACCATTTGTTTATGCCCTCATAGGAGCGCCAGGTACTAGTAAAACCTTTCAGTTGGAAATTAATGCTGCACTAATCGATTCTGTGGGACGTTCTAAAGCAGATCTTGCTGACTACAAGTTAAATAGGTCAGCTAGGATGTATCCCATTAAGCAACATAAGAAGCATTTTGATGCGTATAATGATCAAAGTGTGCTTATTTTAGCTGATGCTTTTACTGAAGTAGATGTTCCAGGTCAACCAAGTGAAGCTAGTTTCATAATTAACAATGTTGGGACTAATGCTGACGATGCTCCTGCTGCCGCTTTAGATAAGAAAGAGAAGGTTTTTTTTAAGAATCGAATTTTAGCTTTGGCTTCCAACAAATCTCATATTAACGAGGTGTCGTTCAAGTCTATAAATAATTACGACGCCGTGCAACGACGTGTGAATTCTAATTGCTGGAGAGTTGTTCCTAAAAAAGCGTTTGCTAAACCCTTAGAAGGTAAAACTTGGGCTGATGTTGAGAAGTGGGGTGTTAATGGTGTATATCATACCGCACTCGATATTGATAAGGTTAGAGATATGCTTAAAGCTAAGAGAGTGCTTAAAGATGAGGCTGATGATGATGAAGTTATTGAAACAAGTCTTACATTTGATGTGGTTGATTATGTTAGATGGGATGTTGCTCTTGATGCCCCATATCGTACTGGCGAGAAACACCATACCCATGGGGAACACATTAATGCTATGCAGAAGAAATTTTACAATCATCTGTTAGAGGAGGCCAATAATATGAAAGCCCAAAGCTTGTTTTTCAACAAAGCAATGGATGTCGCTATGGCTGGTGCTTCTTTTAATTCAGATGGTTTGTTTGTTCCTCAGTGTGATAATGGGTCAGACTCTAGTTCTAACTTCGATTCTTGCGAGTTTGTAAGTGCCATGTCCTATGTAGTGAAGGACTACAATGCCTATGGTGATCATTCTGAAGCTGAACATATGGCGACTTATATGATGGATATTGATTTCAATAAGCAACAGAGTATATATGATGCATTGAGGTCTAAAGATAGTGATTTTTCTACTTATCTTCAACAATGTTGTGAGTTAAAGCGATCTTCTCCTAGCAATGAGTTACCATACTTTATTGGCGATCCTTATCACCCCTATTCGCTACTAGTATTGAATACACCAGTTGATTCGTTGATTGCTTTACAAGGACTAACTGTGTCTAAACGAGTAGTGTCTTTTATAGCAAAAGGAAATTCTCTTGTGAAGTCCATGATGATGGATTTGTATGTATACACTACACAGGTTATTACCATAATCGAGCACAGGACTGAGAATTTGTCAGATTGGATATATGAACATCCCATTCTTTCTGCTGTCTTGTGTGTTACCTCTGCTGGTGTTGTTGCTGGTGTTGCCTTCTCTTTGATATGGAAGTTAGTTTCTTCTATAGCATCCGCGTGTTTCTCTGGTGGAGAAGTAGATAGTCCAGATTATACAGTGCAAGCTGGTTTAGATATGAGTACACCAGATGCTTCTCATGCAGAGAGATTTATTAAATCCCGTGCAACATCTTATTACACTGTTATTTTAAGTAGATGGGTTAAGGCTGAAGGTAGGCGTAGAGCTATATCGCCATGTTCTCTTAAGTTTATTGGCGATTTTACGGCTAAAACTGTAGACCACTTATATCAGTTGTGGAAGAAATATGAAGCAATAGGAGATTCTGACTTTGTTCTTATGTTGTCCAGCTTTACTAATTCCAACAATCCTTCTTCTAGTGATGTAGAAGAAGCTAGAGCCTCCATTGATTATCAATTCCATATTAAAGATTTGGTGTGGGATTTTGTGCCAGGTACAGACAGAGTATTCATTACTTTTCCCAAAAGCATGATGTCTCTACAATCTACTTTGATAGGTGACTATGCGTCTCGAAAGGATGTTGAATTTATGAAATGGTTTTCGGATGGTAATTGGAAGAAGGGTGCTGCTGTGTTTCGTGTTAAACATGGGTATGATATTCGAAACGTCAATGTTCGTGCTTTTGGTATGAAATTACACTATACTTACGACTCGTTGGTAAAAGAAGGATCTAAACTTGTTAATCATGGTGTTTCTTATAATCACGACTCTGCGGCGTTATTGGATTTTACAACAGCCAATGGTATGTGTGGGATGGAAGTGTATTTGATTGATCCTGATATGAAGAAGTTTGGGAAAAAGTTTTCAAACCCTGTTCCTATATATGAGCATACTGGTTTAATTACTGACCAGGGTGCTGGATTGATTGTTACTCAGGAAGATTTTGATTTAATTACCTTTAAGATCAAGCATTGGTCCAAGCACACCGTAGATTGTGTTATTGGTAGTTCTCATGAATCTGAACGTATGTACCTTGCAGCACTCAAGGAGCGACTTGATAAGCTGCCACAAGATAGCGTTGAAAATTTGCCATGTGATGTTTGGGAGCACTGTGATATTCCTAGTGACCCCGCAGTTAACGTGGTTAGTAAAGTCCTTCCCGCGCATGCAACTCCATTGGCTCAAGTTGATGAGCCTATGACTACTAATAGTTCACAGATTAAGAAGAGTGTTATGTATGATGATTTGAGAAAGGCTTTCGATGAAAAAGGTTTTAAACCTACTCGCATGCCTATTAAGAATTATCCACATTATAAAGATGATAAGTATGTATTTCCTTTGAAGTTGGCCCTCGAAAAGTATGGTACTAATCCACAGTTGTTACCCATTGATCAGGTTGAGACCATTATAAATAAAACATGTAGGCATATCTACGATGTATCCCCTCATAAGCCTGCTTTAGACAAAGAACCATTGTCTTTTGATGAGTTCATGTCAGGAGAGGAAGGTGTTCGGAAAAAACCTAGGGATGATACTTCGTGTGGTTTTACATTTTCTCGTTTAAAGAAAATGTGTTTTCCGAACGGTCTACCTCGTGAAGTGAGTAAGGGTAGGAGATGGATATGGAGAAATGCTGATCTACAGTTGGATTCGCCCACCGTCTCTGCCTTACGGACATTAGTTGATTATCATGTGTCTCGTATAAAGTCCGGGCAGAAATTTATGAACATCAATGTCGACCATTTAAAGGATGAGCTTAGAACATTTGAGAAAGTTGCTAAAGGGAAGAGTCGTGCCTTCTGTGCCCAAGAGATAGTATATTTGATTATTTGTGGAATGTACTTTTATAAATTTGTTAAATGGGTGACAGATAACAGAATCCATAATGGAATACTTATTGGTATTAATCCATATGGCCCAGAATGGAAACAATTGTTTGAACATCTATCCTCTAAGAACTCCTCAGGTATATTTGGAGATTATGGATCTTATGATAAGACATTGTATGTTATATGGCAGAGAAGTGTTCAGGTCTTATATCGATATTATATTGGTGTAGACAGTTCTCATCTGTTGGCGATGGACACCCTGATGGAAGACTTGATTGAATCATATCATGTTGTACCTAGTGAGGGCAAAGGTGAGCTTTACAGGTGGAAGTGGGGTAATACAAGTGGCAATTTTCTTACCGCTATAATGAATTCTGTTGCCAATTATTCTCTAGTAACTTTTGCTTGTGCTGTTTCTGAGAGTGGTGGATTGATTGAATTGTCTAAGATACCTGTGTGTAGGTTGGATTTTGTAGATAAAATCCTCCGTGATATGGCTTTTAGTTCATACGGTGACGATAATGCTTTCACACTTACTCCTTCCCACAAAGATATAACATTTCAGTCTATACAAAATGCTTTTAAAGAAATAGGTATAGAGTATACAGATGAGTTGAAGGGGTCTAGTGGTGAAGTGCCTCCGCTGAAATCTTTGATGGAAGGTTCTATGATCGGTAGAGGATTTAGAGTTGATTTGTCATCATATCCACCGGTTGTTGCGTGTCCACTTCGATTGTATTCTATATTAGAGTCTGTGATGTGGGACAAATCTGGTAAGGAAGATGCTACCATTCGATCCAATAAGGTCAGGATGGCCTGTGTGGAATTATCTGAACATGGAGAAGATGTCTATAATAAGTATGTTCCACCTATGTTGAGGGTGGCTGCCGATCATGGATGTAGATTGCCTGAGTTTGTTGATTGGAGTAGTGCTTTTAGATATGCCACTTCAATCACACAAAGTCCCTATGAGGAGCACTGGTTGTAGTGCTCTTCGCGCTGTGGAGCGCGTTATAAATACCACAAATGGGCAGGAGGCCCAATAGTTCCATTTTTATGTTTTAATTTTGAAATAACCGGAAAAGCAGACCCGTTGTTATGACTGCTATATACCGCTCTGGAGCGGTAGACAAATACCAGAGTAGTGCCTGGCGGCACTTAAATAAAGCTATTGTACTTGGCCTTACTAGCCGATTACTCTTATGTTATGGTTTCTATTTCGACTAATGAATTGAACCCGATTCCGTGGTGGGTAACGGATGAACTTAAAGAGTCTGTTCTAAATGGCTCTTTCGTGTGTCAGGCTTCGACAGCTGACATCGTAGATATGTCGAATTCCACAGATGTTACAACTACAGTGTATGATGCCGCTCGTACAACTGCATTTGTGGAAAATACCAAAGTAGTTAAAGGAGATTTTAGTGGTAAGGGAGCTTCGGATACCCTAGAGCAGAAATTTAGCTCTATTAAAGATTTCCTTGCGAAACCCTATCTCTTAAACTCCGTATTGTGGGCCACAACTGACGCATATAATGCAGATATTTGGTCTACAACTCTTGGCCCCTTGCTGAATAGTAATGCAGCGTGGGCTAATAAGTTGCTGGGGTTCAGTCTTGTTAAAGGGACGTTTCATGTGAGAATGGAAATTACTGCTAATCGTTTTCAGCAGGGTATGACTGTCTTACATTATATCCCTTGTTCATCTACAGATCAGGACAATATGCACAGAGCAACCATGAATGGTGTGTTACAACTACCTCATGTGTTGGCTAATGCTTCTGATTCGTCAGTTGAGCTAACCATCCCATATATAACCCCTGCAACACATTATAATCTGAAGTATGGTACTTTCGATTGGGGTAAGGTGTGGTTGAGAGTGTTGTCTCCACTTAAGACTGGTGCTGCAGGTGAGACTTCAGCTCGGATTAATTTCTATGTGTGGATTGAAGATGTCGAATTGTCTGCTCCAGTAGTACCTCAAGTTGATACTGAGGCTAAACCAGGGCTCATTTCCGATGGACTTTTGGGAGTTTCAAAGGTGGCCAGAGCTGTGGCTACAATTCCCATTTTGTCTAGGACAGCTAACACAGTCGGTTGGGCTGCCAGGTCTGCCGCAAGTTTGGCGTCAGCTTTTGGGTGGTCTAAGCCCACAACAGCTGTTCAACCTATGGTTGTTACTAGATCAAATTGGAGATATAATGCCGTTTCTGATGGAGCTGATAATTCTCTACCGTTTGGTTTGGTTCACGACAATAAATTAAACGTACGGCCATTTTCTATTAGGCCTGAAGATGAGATGTCTTTAAAGTTTTTGTTGTCTGTTCCAAATTATGTTGGTCGATTAACTTGGTCCACTGGAGATGCTACTGGTACTTCGTATTTGTCTCAAGCCTTGAGTCCATATAAGTTGGGTATAGCTGGTTCTACCACGCATAATGCTCATACTGCTTCTTGGTTCCAGGGTGCTCCAATCTTTGCCCTCTCTACTTTTTTCCAACAGTGGAGAGGATCTTTGAAGTTGAGATTGAAGATAGTTAAGACAGAGATGCATAAAGGTCGTCTACAGATTACTTGGACGCCCGGTACTTCTGACCCAGCAGCTGTTACACCCACGACTGCTTCTTCTATTTATTCCTTGCGACATATTGTTGACATTGCGCAAAAGGACACAATTGAATTAGTGCTTCCTTACATGGTGTATACAGCATGGTTGAATACTGCTGCTAGAACCACGTCTTATGATGGAGGAGCGTCATGTAGTGGACAACTGGATATTGTTGTATTAAATGAATTGCGCTGTCCGGAGACTTGTTCATCCACAGTGGATATTCTTTATTGGATTGAAGCTGGAGATGACTTTGAGTTTTCTGCCCCTGGTGGGTCATTGACGTCTAGTGTACCATTTATTCCTCAGGCTTCAACTGAAGATTTTACTGACATGTTGGTCAGTGATGGCATAGGTGGTTCTATTGTGCAATCACCAACAATTAGCCCTACGTTGGAGTGTATTGGAGAGAAGTTTGAGTCTATTAAACAGTTATTAAATCGTTTGTCCCAAGTTTTCCTAACTTCTGCAAATCCGAGTGCTGGCACGAACTTGCAGATTTATCCATGGTTTGATGGTTGGTACTCTATCGATGCTGTGAGTGGTGCACTAGTTACGCCTTTTCTTACCGGTGATGTGTTAACAATGGTGTCTACTTGGTATGCTTTTCAGCGTGGTGGACTACGAATTTCTCTATCTCCTAATTGTAATGTTGCTCCAGGTTCTATAGGTGTGACTTTTAGTCCTGGGCAATATGGTACTGCGACTAATGTTATTTTTGACTCTGCTTCATCTGTCAATTATGGTCGTACTACTGCATTTAGTCCTGGTGCAACAGCCAATGTTTATCTTGGAGCTAGTACAACAGAAACTGATTATGGCCAAGGCATGGTATCTGCGAAAGTGCCGTATCATAGCCGTACTCCAATTTCTCGTGTTGGCTTAGCAACCGGACGTATTCCTATCACTCCAGATGTACCCATTGGAGTTGTTAACTTTATTAATAAGTCAACATCAAACTATCTTAGCAATGTAGTGCTTTATAGGTCTTGTTTAGATGATTTCCAACTGACTTACTTCCTTGGGTGCCCCCCTATTATATATGGTTACGCTTAGTGAAGCGTGACCTTTTCACGGTTTTCAAACATAACCCTCTCTCCAGCTAATGACTGGTATTCCCTTAACTTGGATAAGAGGCATGGTGGAATTTTACCGTATTTAAAACGTGGTGTGTTATCGCGTTTTGCCCTTTGCGTTAG
>Ga0197907_10796608_pt1 | contig 9314 bp, 6 predicted proteins | sample DielMetaTC5am2_FD_146309 | JGI IMG/M metagenome (GOLD analysis project Ga0197907, IMG submission 146309) | Corn rhizosphere microbial communities from Kellogg Biological Station, Michigan, USA - Diel MetaT C5am-2 (Metagenome Metatranscriptome)... | ecosystem: Host-associated > Plants > Roots >...
CAAGAAAATATATCCAATATATATATAATTATGAGTAGGTATCTACACCTCTCTGTTCTCTCTTTCTTACCACTCACGTAAGGATTCAATAGAACAATCTTTCACCGGAATTAATTTTGTTGTCCAAAAAGAACCCTAAAAGGATTCCCTTGTTGCAACATTTCAGCCCAATAGCCTGCCGGATGCACAGCTATTAACGCATGTCTTTCTTCATCAACATACCTTTTTCGAAATAAAATAATAATAAATAAAAAGAAAAAGAAAAATATAAACCAATAAGATATATAATAAATATAAGAAAGAAGTATGTAAATTGTATAAGGATCTGCATAATCGTACCTTAACAATGTACAATTTGTAGTATAATACATTACAGAAATATAAGCCCAATCACCATTGGTAGCATTACACATGTGAAATTTTTCAGACATTATAAAACTCTTCTTCAAGCTCTTCTTCTAATTGAACAACTTGAGTTTTGCAGTCACCTGCATAAGAAAATAACCTTGATTGTAACATATAATCATGAATAATATGAAACTTAAAAGAGTTTGAATCTGTAAAAAATACAAAATTAGTTAAACCAGGTTCGAAAATAACTTCATATTGAAGCGAAGCATCTTCTAACTTCTTTAAATAAAGAAAATTATTACGAATATGGTTATCTTTAGAAGAGAATACTTGAACAAATTTGCTTTCAGTATCAACATCATAAATTAAAAACTTTGTTTCTAAATTCGCGTCAGACCAATTTTCAGTTACACACTTAATGTATGTCTCAAAAGATTTGCCCGAGCGTAGTTAACTAGTCCATGTTAAAGAAAATTTAGACTCAAAGCCACCTCTATCAAAACCACAACCAGCCGTTCTAGCAAGTATATAAAAAGTACGAATAGACTCATAATAAGCCTTTCTAGCATCATCGTCAGAAGCAAACGTTATTAAAGTATTACCAATGTGATCGATCTCTTTAGTATTGAAAGCGGTTTGTTTACTTGGCTCTTTTGCAGGTTCATTTCTATGTTTCGAACTTTCTTTATAAGACAGAGCCGCTTCTAATTGAGAAGCTATTTTTGGAAATTCACATTCTTCAGTAGATATATAAAATCTATGTTCCGGAAACTGTTTATCAAAATTGACAACAAATTCACGATGCATTCCATTCCAAATGTCAAATGCCTGTTGTCTGTGTTCTACTAAAGACCAATTTTTACTTTCAAGTTCACGTAATGTATTTTGAAATTCACGTTTATAAATAAAATAAGAATCAGCGGCGGATTGCGCCTCAGTAGACCAAGTCTTTCCATAAGTCATTTTAATTTGTTTATTTATAAACGCAAATAATATTGAAAAACAAAAAGAAATTTTGTGAGTTAAAATATAAATATAAATAAATAAATAAATAAAAAGAAAATAAATCCTATCTCTGAGTTTCATTAAACATTAAATTAATAACATTCTCCTTACCAAAGAATCAGATGTAAACGTCTTAAATAATACTAGATTATGTGTACATTTATTCAAACATGATAAATATTAGCCACACAACATCAAATTAATGACATTGCCGCATAGTTACGGTTTCTCACTTATGTATTATTTAATTTCGATTTAATTGTCGTCTATTACCCTGAGGTTGACGACGGTCGTTTTGATCGACCCGAAATAAAGAATCACCACGAAAATTAACAAATTTATAAAACATCTTTCTATACCTCGTTGTCATATTCTCTATAAAAACAACATCCTCCTCATGAATAATACGATATGGAACGTTATCACGCAAAAAAGTATGCAAGTTCACTCGGGAACCAGCAGAATACCAAAAATTATCAGAAAACAACTGAAAAATCTCGTCACGAGTAAAACACCTATCATTATCAAATTCGGAAGTCATCTCAATAAATAAATAAATAAATAAAGAAAATAATTTTAACCCTCACTACGAATAAGTGAGTTTTAAACGTACAGTATTTTATGTGCATTACATAAAAAGACGTAATCTTTCGATCCTATAGTCTAATTACCGCTTTCATTTAAGGTTGATACAGAACCAAAAGTAGTTGTTGGAACTTTATAAGGTTTATAAAGTTTGTAGCTCTTTGGATGATCATAATGATGTGCAAAGATTGTATAAAGGTCTCTTGCATCATAAAAAGTAGAATTTGGAATGCTTCTCATAAAAGAAGCAATTTTATCGACAACAATGTCTTGTAAATCAGCAAGATACAAATCTGTGGAATATCTATGTCTTATCAAGTATGCTAAAAGAGCGCAACGCTCTTCAAAAACTAAATATTTATGACACCAATTTTTAGCTAACATCGGGACAAGAATTTTTATCATTTGGTTTTTAGAACTAAATTCTCTAGTTAACTTCATCTTTGTATAAGGACATCCATAACGAACCCTTTTGTCATCATCGCACTTAAATTCAATTTCCGGAAAATCTTTAATATTTAGTTTAAGCATATTAAAAATCTCCGCACAACCATTGGTGATCATTTGTTGAGATTGAATCTCAGTATTTGGGGCACCTAAAGAAAAAGAATTTAACGAAACTCCAGAAAATTTATAATCATCATAATAAAAATGAATACGCAAATAAATATGATGATGATGTTCAACCTCCTGTGGTTGATAATGATAATGAATTACATTTTTACCATATTTTATATCACTCTCCTTAAATAAACGAATTTGTGTATACAAACGATCTTCCATAAAGGAACGAACCTTCGACTCTACTAACCTCAAACTGTCAATATTACGAATGGACGAAAAAGAAGTCTTAATAAAAGTTGAATTCATTTTAAATAAAAGGAAAAAAGAAAAAAGAAAAATAATATTTAACAATAAGTAAATTCTGTGAGTTAGTTTTTATTCTTTTATAACCCGTTATTAAACCGACGGTTCCGCGTTTTATTAATTTAAATTAGATGAATAAATCGGACAAAAGCTCTTTTACACTAAGGGAGCCGAAGCGAGTATATACCGTAATTTAATACTTTTATATACACAGACCAAATGTGCGAGACAGGTTGCAGCGTTACAGGTTGAACAAATAACATCACATGGTGTTAATAATATTAATATTTTTATAATTAATATCTGATCTTCTTGTTAACTGTTACCCCAATTTATTCTTCAATTACATACTTATTGTTCGAACGACGTGGAATACCATAACCAATTTCAACTTTACGAAAATGTTGGAAAAATTGTTCATTAGAAATATGTGAAAAACTTACAATGGCATCAAAAATGCCTTCTACTTGATCATAATTACAATTAATCATTTGCATATTAACTGCAAAAAGTTCCTTACGCTCTAAATGTTGAATAGAATTAACATAATCTCTTAAACTAATCTGATACTCGCAAAAATGTTCGTAATCACGAAACGAATGCGACGCTATTTTATAAAGCTTACGAAGTAAATTAGGAAACATACCAGACGTTGTTACTATATTACCACAATATTCAACAGAATCATCTATTGAAAGTTTCAAATCAAAATCTACATACTTTTGAATCTCATATAATCTATCTCTACGAATTTTTATAGCACATTGCCGTTTCCACATGTCATCACCCTTCATAACCATATAAAAAGGACCATCGCCCCTTAACAACCAATTAGTAATAGCAGCGGCTAAAATAGTATTATTTGCTAATGTTAAAGGCTCACCAGAAGTTTTTGCTGCTTTTACACGAGCAGATCCAGCCTCAGATCTAATACGATAATTTTTCCTAAGTGAATAATAATGATCCAACATATCCACGGAAAAACCCATACGTCTCCATATATGAAATTCAATGCGCTGAGAAAACAAATTTTGATTTTTATCGAATTCAGTCATATCCGTAACTCCGTTAAGAGCTACAGATGGAACTTTTAAATTAAGTTCACGAACTTTTTCAAAAAGTTCATCTTGTGTTATCTTATTATCGTAAATTATATGTGATTTTAACATAGTAATCAAAGAATGATTAAGAACACGACCCACCATTGCAAAAAGAATCTGCGCGTCTTTTCCCCAAGCGGAAATACCCTGACCAACTTTTGAAAGTTGTTCAAGTTTTAAGAACATCTTAGGTTTAAAAATAGTCTTAAGATGAAAACAAACGGTTGCCCAATCATAATCATCATGACCACGAAACATATTAAAATACTTTTTACTCTCAGCAGCAGAAATCCAACCACGCCACAACTCATTAAGGACATATTCATCTATCCTCCTACGAGAATCATTAAGATCCATAGTATCCTCAACAAATTGTGTGGCAATTCTATCTGCCAATAAATCCGCTTCTTGATTAAAAGGAAAAGTCTTAGCAGGTCCAGCATAACGCTTCTGAATAACCTGCAAAGTTTGAAATAAATTTTTTTGCGAAAATCTATAGCCAGGAGCAACACAAAATTGGAAAAATTTTTCATTTCTCTTAACCGGATTACGACGAGTATTTAAAGAATGTATATTAGATTCAGAAATTTTTACAGAATTATTGAAATGAGGTGTAGAAATAGACCCATCTTTATTAATCTCACCTATTATAGAATCATAACCCTCATTATAAGCATAAACTTCTTGAGTTAAAGAAGAATTTGGAATGTATAAATAAGTATTTAAAAAAGCATCTCGAGGAGTACGATGTCTCACAACTAAAGGACCATGATCATCCACACGATTAGGATAATCTTCCTCGGCGTGCCATTTCGAAAAGTTCTTAATCATATTGACAAAACTAGGTACATTCGTAAAATCAGGAATCAATGTCGAACCTAAAAATAAAGGTACATACTGTGAAGCATAATCAATAAAATCTTGTGTCCAGCGTTCTGGAACATTTAATGAAAAAGAATTTAAAAAAGAAAAATTATTATAAGTAACTTTAAAATCTGTGGGTTTGATATCTACCGAGTGTAGTCAAATTAAAGAATAAATCTGTTGAGATAAAGTTAAAAATTCAACTTTATCATAATTATTGAACAAAAATCTCAAACCACGACAAAAATTCGCATCAGTGATATAATTACCGATACGATAAAAAGACCCTAAAAGAAAAGAAGACGAAGCAGTTTGAGAAAAACTACTTTTAAAAACATTCAGTAAGTCGTAAGAAACCTCCCGACAAACGGAATAATAAGAATAAGTGTCATAAGCACCAGAAAAACATTTAGTAATAAAATTGAACATCTGATTTGTTCCCAGAATAGACACACTCGAAATAAAGGAACCTACGGTCGCGTTGATAATAATACGTCCCAAAATGCGATACCAAAAATTTTTAATACGCAAAATATCTAACAACTTATTAATTAACATATTCTGAGTCAATGTTGGAAAAATCAACCGCAATATCTTATATATAAAAGGTTCTGAATAAAAGAAAGGACGAATATGACCAGGAAGATATTCGAAAGAAATATCATTGATTTTATCCATATGTACAAACATGTTAATTATTAAAGAAAAAATCGGTAACATGGGAATTAAACTCTTTGCAAAATGAAACTGATATTCCTCTTTAAAAACATTTAACCAACAATATCCCGTCATATAAGAATATTCTTCTAAAGGTCTACAAGCATCACCAGTGGACATAAAATGATCTAACACCTCCTCAATATTCATGTTGGTCAAATCACATATCTGTTGCCCAGTCAAAACGATCATCGTAGAAAATTCTACATCAGCGATACGCAATAAAGAAAACAAGTCGCCGATTTTAGTAAAATCTCCAGTCATAACAGATAAAAGGAATGAAAAAATCGAAGAAAAATCTAAAGAAATAGGAATATTAAATTTAAAAATAAAATTAATAAAATGTGACAAACCATAAATAAAGTATAAAGCAACTTTGCCTAACAAAGAAAACAACAACGTACGAACAAATTTAAACTTAAATAAAGTAAAAATCAAAAATAAAATCAACTTAGACCGGTTGATTCTTGCAAACTCTATCAATGAATTACCAGTCTCCCTAATATTTCTTTTAATAAATTCAGAAAAATAAAGCGAAGCACCAAGAAAATCGCGTGCCGCTATTCTGTCCTTAATACTCGAAAATAATCCAATGACAGAGGTAGTTCCGTCAACATGTTTTTCTGAAACATAATCCTCAACAGTTGTTTTAAAATTCACAATCTCCTCCGGTTTTTCTACCTGATAAGCAGAGGCTGTAGCCATTTTTATTAAATCTTTCATAGGTACAGCAGTAAAATCGTAGCAGCTTTTAAAATCCTGCGCCACAGTAGAATCATCGCAACAAATAAATAATTGCTTTTTATGCCTCGTTAGAGCAACTCTAACTTGCTTTTTATCCCTTGACAAAGATTTGTCACACTGTCCAACATATAAGATGCAGCTTTCCTCGTCTGCCCCCTGATTTGCAGTAACCGTTATTTTCTCATCTGATCCCGATTTAGTACCCAAAACAGTATCTATAGTATTATTAGAAAAGAAAAGTTTTTGCATTTTTGAGGTCTCCGGTATCTGTACCCTAACATCAATCTCCTTATCCACATCATAATATTCCATATATCCACGTTCTAAATCCTCCTTAACAATCCAAAACATCGATCTAAAAAATTTATTTGGAACAGCTTGCAAATCATAATCTAACTTAACATTACAAACGGCTACAGAATCAACAGGATTTCTAAAATTTTTAACCAAAATGTGTGTTGACAAACTATCAATGTCCATCATGTCCCCAAAAAATAATCCATGCTCTTTTTGAATAGAAGTCTGAAGCATATCTCCAACCAGAAATATACCCTGCACCTTATTAATATAAGCACAACAAGCGACATAACGCCAGTCCATAGCAGTAAATTCATCTATAAAAAGATATTTAACACCCAAAATATCCACTAATCTATGATTTGTTTTAAAAATAATTTCTTTTGGTTGATCCTCCTTCTTTTGATAATCCTTTGCTAATTTTGTAAAAGGAGCACCTACGGCACCAAACATATCGATAAGCAATCTTATCAATCTAGACTTGCCCACACCAGGACCACCCTTAATATGCATTACCATACAACGATGTATAAACTTCGTTTTTGGCATCTTTTCCCTACATCTATCCTTTACACGTTTTAAATCATCGTGATCATGATTAGTATCTAAAAGTTCTGTCAAAAACTTCGTTCTTATATCATCTGTAAAATTAAAATCAACCATAGAAGGTTTATGTTGGCATATCACAATCTGTTCTCCCATAGCACCGGGATTTTTCTCTATCTTATCACAAACGGGACAGACACCATCCCCACCAAGCTGAGTGTTGTTAAACCAAGCGTCCAGAACAAAACCCTTAGATATAACATTAGATGCAGGTATACTGCAATTTTGTTCTATTTTATACTCGTTTTCAACAACCAATCTCTTCAAAATATCATAAGATGATATCAAATCTAAAAATTTAAATGAAAATCCCGAAGCAAGGATTTTTAAAGTAATTAAACTACGATCAAATAGACCCCTATCAACCAAATTAAAATTTTTTACCATATTATTTTTCCTAATTATAGCATACAAAAAAGCAGCTATGGTAAACGACATAATCTGATCATCCCTTAAATTCCATTCATCCAATAACTGTTTGTTTAAAAGTGCGGCACCCCCTTTTCTCTTCCTCACAAAATTATGAAAAGTTTCAAAAACTTTAGCATTCTCAGCTAAAGAGTCGAAATAATTTACAGCGACATCAAATTCATCCTTACGAATGTTTGTATAATTTAAACCTCTAAATTTTCCAGTAGAAAAATCTATTGATTTATCGAAATCCAATATCTTTAAAGTGCGCTGCTTATCAGGAATTGAAATTACCCTATGCTCTTTAAGAGCTTTTTGTGTACGTACTACTTTAAACATAGCCATCGGACCTATTCTTGCGGTAATTTCGAAGAGTAAATTAAACTCTTCTCCTGGGATCGCGATAGTGGACATAGGCAAACTCCAAGTATTTTTATTATGAACGTATCCATTTGAATAACCAGCGTAATAAGCAACTCTGGCACAATCTCCTTCCTCTGAATAATAATAAAGTTTATTTTGTGTAAGTTCTCCAAACTGCATCTCCAAAGGATAAAAACCATAACCATAAGCAACATCAGCATTTGTTGCTAAAAAAGCATTATACCAATCTTGTTGGTCAAAATTGTATGCGGAATCTTCAAAAATTAAATAATTATATTTACCCTCTATCTCGAACTTAAACCTATCTTTATATTCAGAATTATTAGAAAGGCCGGATATTAAAGATTCAAAATCTTTAAACTGTTGTCTCAATTCTTGCATACAACGATCTTTCCTACTCTTTTTATATCTTCTCATATTATGAGCCGAACTTTTTATATGATCTTCATACAAGGATAATAACTCCTCAATCACAGGAGTGACAAGTCTGTCAGTATCTTTGCCTTCACTTGCGTGAAGGTGGAAAAAAGAATTTAAATTTTCTCTTTGAGAAAAAATTTCACGACCAGCGGCTCCAACATATAATTTTGTACCCTTTAGAGTACTAACATGGTACAAATGCTCAAAAGCTTCTCTAATTAACTCACGATAAGCAGCTATAATAGGATGATCCCCAACGTTCGCACGAGTACCAAGATATCTAGGTCGATACCCTAAAAGATCTTCTAAAATACGTCTTTGTTCAGGATTCAACAAAGTTTGAACGCTAGCAGTGTTCTTCAAAGCCATATTAAAATCAGAAGTGGCAGTGGGTTGAGCAATGGCAGCAATACCAGCAGCGGTAGCAATATCGACACCATCTTGAGCAGAAAAGGCACCTAATTTGTAATCGCCATGTAAAGCAACCAACACACGATACGGTATAGTGTCTTCAGAAAAAGAATTAAATATGTGAATAGTCTCGGTCTCTTTATCAAGTTTTAAACTAATTCCAGTCCCATCTCTAAGATTTTTAGGTTCAAAAGTATACATATAAATATAAAAATCTATCAGTTTGGGAAATGGTCCAAATTTAGCTCTCAATTTAGACTTTCTGCACTTTATCAACTTTAACCAACAAAAACCATCCTCATATTTAGGTTTCCACCAAGATCGATTTGCCTCTTGTTCAGCCTGCGCTTTGATAAGAACTTTAGTATAAGAAGAAACTTTACACATCTTCACGTTGTTATAGAGTTGACTCTCAATTATTTAAAAGTTTAATTTGTTTTATAACTGAGATGTAAATAGGCAAGTTAAACGCACGGTAAGTACAAATGTAAAACCAGAAACGAAAACTACAAATCCTATTTAAGAAAAACAAATCAGGTTACTTTATTCGCC
>Ga0197907_10081677_pt1 | contig 9184 bp, 9 predicted proteins | sample DielMetaTC5am2_FD_146309 | JGI IMG/M metagenome (GOLD analysis project Ga0197907, IMG submission 146309) | Corn rhizosphere microbial communities from Kellogg Biological Station, Michigan, USA - Diel MetaT C5am-2 (Metagenome Metatranscriptome)... | ecosystem: Host-associated > Plants > Roots >...
CGCCTCCCCGACGCCGATGACGCATCCGGCAAGGACTCGCGTGGCTCCGTCGTCGTCATCGGCGGGGCGCTCGACACTCCCGGCGCCGTGATGCTCGCCGGGCTCGCTGCGTTGCGCGTCGGCGCTGGTCGCTTGTCGATTGCCACGGTCGCTGCCAACGCAAGCGCCCTTGCCGTCGCGGTGCCGGAGGCAGCGGTGGCCCCACTTCCGGCTACGGCGAAGGGCTCATTGGGAGCGGAAGGAGCCGACGCCTGCAGCGATTTGGTGACCGATGCCGACACCGTAATCCTCGGACCTGGGTTGCGCGATCCGGACTCAGCACGTGAACTAGTACATAGCGTCCTCGACGCGATCGGGCCCGGCACGGTGGTCGTGCTCGATGCGCTTGGGCTCACCTGCGGCGGCATGGACGACGACGCGCGCAAGCGCCTGTCGGACCGGCTCGTCGCCACCCCCAATCACAAGGAGGCTCGGTTCTTGCTGGCGGGAGATGTCCCGGACACCGACCTCGACGCCGCCGCGGCGATCGCGTCGTCGCTCGGAGCGGTGGTGACCCTGCGGTCATCCATCGCCGCACCCGACGGACGACGCTGGGTCGACGAGAGCGGCAACAGCGGGCTCGGCACGTCGGGCAGCGGCGACGTTCTCGCCGGCGCCATCGCCGGCCTGGCCGCCCGCGGCGCGACTCCGGATCAAGCCGCCGTCTGGGGGGCGCACGTGCATGCCGAAGCCGGAGAGCGCCTCGCGGCGCGCGTCGGTCGGCTCGGCTTCCTCGCCCGCGAGCTGCTGGACGAGCTGCCGGCTGTGCTCACCCGGCTGGAGCGGTGACCGTGCGAGCCTCACTGCACCGGACTCGCCTGCTCGCGGTCGCGATCGCGGCGGTCGTCATCGTCGCGATCATCGTCGTCATCGTGCAGGAGCCACGGGTTTCGTCCCAGGCCTCGCCGCCCGCGCCGACGAAAGCACTGGGCCCGGCCCTGCCCGCAACAGTGCAGACCCCGACGGCCGCACCGGTGCGACCCATCCGTACGACGCCGCCGCCGAGCTCTGGCGTCGTGAAGGCGACGACGCTGTCGACGGCATGGGGCGTCGACGTCTCGTGGCCGCAGTGCGACGCCCCCTGGGCGGGTGTCGGCCAGTCGAGCTTGCATCCGGGCTTTGTCGTCGTCGGCGTCAACGACGGCAAGCCGTTCACCGACAATCCATGCCTTGCCGCTGAGACGGCATACGCCCGCACCCGGACCGGCGTCGCGGCCTATCTCAACATCGACGCGCCGCGCAGCGGCAGCTATGCGTCGTACGGGAAGCAGGTGGCCCTGGACGGCCTGGCACGACTCCAACGCGCGCACCTGTCGGTGCCGGTGGTCTGGCTCGACGTCGAGGTGATGAACCACTGGTCGACGTCGGGCGCCGGCAACGTCGCGGTGATCGCCGCCGCAGTGCAGGCGATCCAGTCGCGTGGTCTCGTCGCCGGCATCTACTCGTCCGGTCCGATGTGGCAGGAGATCACCGGAGGCGCCTCGTTGACAGTGCCGGTGTGGCTCGCCACCAGCGTCACCGACTACCACCAGCTGCCGCAATGGTGTGCGTCCGGGCTCGGCGGACAGCCCGCGGACATGGCGCAATACATCGCGTACGACGGTCAGCGCCTGGTCGACGTCGACGTGCTCTGCCCGAAGAAGATCCCGGCGGTGGTCGGTGACTTCGCACCGGGTGCGAAGTGACATCCTCTGAACCGACTTCGCGACGTCTGGAGGGACGTGCATGAGCAAGGCGGAAGCTGCCTACGAGCTGTTCAAGGCCGCGGTCGGTGAGGACGAGGGCACCGGCGAGTGGTTCGAGATCACCCAGGAACGCATCAACCAGTTCGCCGACGTGACCATCGACCACCAGTTCATCCACGTCGACCCGGAGCAGGCGGCGCAGCTGTCGCCGTGGAAGGTCACGATCGCGCACGGCTTCCTTACTCTGTCGTTGCTGACCCACCTGTCCGGTTCGATCAAGCAACCGCCCGAGCGCTTCGACGGCATCCTCATGGGCGTCAACTACGGCTTCGACAAGGTGCGATTCATCAACCCGGTCAAGGTCGGGTCGAAGATCCGTGCCTCGTCGGTGCTCGCGAGCGTCGAGCTGAAGGGCAACAACCTGCAAGTCGTGCGCACGATCACGGTGGAGATCGAAGGCGAGGACAAGCCGGCGCTCGTCGCCGACTGGGTGACCCGCCTGGTCTACGGCTAACCCGCTCCGCCAGACCTACCTTGTCCTGACTCCGGTCGGCCCGGAGACTTGCCATGTGTTCGGGGCCGGCCGGGTCGTCGTCTCAGCCGCGCTCGTGGCTGCCGGAGTCATTGCGCTGCCGGCGTCCGGCTCGCCGACATCGACCTCGGTCTGCCGGCCGTCCGCCGCACCCAAAGACGCACCCACCAACGGCGAGTCGGAGCCACCGCCGGCACCGCGCTACTTCGCGCACGACTTCCCGACCATCACCGACAGCCAATGGAAGATCCCGATCGGCGGCATCGGCGGGCTGCACCGGCACGCGCCGCTGCACCACACGCCGGTCATCTTCGTGCACGGCAACCAGGCCGATGCACAGAACTGGCTGTCCCCCATGCTGCAGTTCCAGCGACTGGCGCACTACTCGATGCAGGAGATGTACGCGCTCTCCTACAACGGGCTCGGCAACGTCTACGCCGGCGCACCGATCGATGAGCCGACGACGCCCGACGATGACTACTTCCAGCAGAACCCCACGATGTTCGCCAACGGTGGTCACGGCGCCGCCAACGAGGACAACATCCCGGACGTCTGCCGCTTCATCCTCGCGGTGCAGGCCTACACCGGGTCTCGGCAAGTCGACATCGTGACCCACTCACTCGGCGACACGATCGTGCGCAAGCTGCTCGTCGACTATCCGTGGTTGCGCAAAGACGTCGTCGCGGCGGTCTCCATTGCCGGCGCGAACCATGGCACGTCGGTGTGCCGGGGGCTCGAGTCGTCCTTCTACGGCTGCAACGAGATCGCGCCCGGCTCACCCTGGCTGGCCGCACTGAACAAGCACGGCGAGTCGCCCGGCCCGACGCATTGGATGTCGGTCTACAACGGCAGCGCCGGAGACCCGTTCTTCGATCCGCCGTACGACGAGAACTCACCACACCTCGCCGGTGCCCTGAACAAGACGTATCCCGGCGCCTACCACAACAACTCGCGGGTCGACACGGCGGCAGTGGACGACTACCTCGCCTTCCTGCTGCAACACGGTCAGGCTGGCATCGGCGCCGATCGGCCCGATGCCGCTCTGGCCAAGTCGTTGGCGGCGACCCATCCCGACGGCCGCACCGGCACACTCTGTGGGATCCCGAAACTCACCGGCTGCTGATTTCGGGGCCACGAGACGCTGCCGCGCGTGGCTCACGATGAAACCATCGACGTCGACGATCGCACCGTGGGCTTCGCGGATTTCGGCCGGACCGACGGCGCACCTGCGCTGTGGTGTCACGGGCGCACGATCGCCGCCTGGACGTCAGACGCGATCGCCGTCGCCGACCATCCACATCGCCCGCGCCAAGTTGCCCGACCGCGACTTCCGCGTGGACGACTTCGCGGCAATTCCTGCGTCCGGGTGGTCAGGTCAGGTTGTGTTGTCCGACATGCACCCGCAGGTCATCAGCACCAGAGGACACGCACTCTTCGCAGTTGACGACGATCCCGCCACCATCCACTTTCTGCCGAACCTGGGCATCAGGTGAGCGACTATGTCGCAGCGTGTGCTGGCGCAGGTCTCGTTGTGCGGGATTGCCGCGAGCTCCTTCTCTGGCGAGCGGAGAAGTTGGCCTAATTTTCTTTACACAGCAACGCATTTCCGCTTGCGGCCAGGATCGTCATGTGACAAGATCGAACGCATGTTCGATGGTCCGGTGCTCGACTTCGGCGTACAGCCGTGGGAGGTCGACGACCCGGACTGGCTCGAGCGCGCGATCGCGAGCGATCCCGGTGACGGCCGACCCGACGAGGTGCTTGCGTCGCTGGCGCCGGTCGACGACGAACCGGGCCGGCGCACGGTGGCGGAGGTTCTGTACGACGCGGAGCACGGGCCGGTCAGCCCGGGCGTGTTCGCCGAGCTGCAACGTTTCGGCGACCTCGTGCTCAGTGATGACGAGCAGGTCGCGGTGATGGTCGGCTGGCAACGCTACGAGGCGCACTGCGTCGGGCAGAAAGTCTCGGCGGTCGCCGGGTTCGCCGGACCGGCACCGACCGATGACACCGGTGAGGCCGCGTTCGTGTGGGCCGAGGTCGGGGCGGCGCTCGCGCTCGGCGAAGGCCAGGCCCGCTGTCTGGCCGCCGACGCGAGGCAGCTGCGCTCACACCTGCCCGTCACGTTGGCCGCGCTGCTCGCCGGACAGATCACCTGGTCGAAGACCCGGACCATCCTCGACGCCGCCGGGTCGCTGTCGCCGGAGCAGTGCGCCGAGCTGGAAGTCCGGGTGCTGCCGAAAGCCGGGCAGCGGCCACCGGCGGCGCATGCCCGGGCGGTGCGACGGGCGGTGGACCGGATCGACCCCGACGCCGCCGCCAGCCGACGGGAGGCGAAACGGCGGGACATCGCGATGATCCGCGCCGACCAAGGCGACGGCATCGCCGACATCCTGCTCCGCTCCCTCGACGCCCTCGACGCCGAACTCATCTGGACCGGCGCCGACACCTGGGCCCGCCGACGGAAGGCCACCGGTGACCCGCGCACCCTGGACGCGTTGCGCTGCGCCGCGCTGGTCGACTGGGCCCGCCGCTCCCTCAACGCCACCCCGATCAGCGCGGGCGACGGCTCCGAGCGGTTGCCGGTGCCGACCCGTAACGGCATGCCGGCCGTCGTCGACGTGCTCATCCCGCTGCCCGCACTGGTCGCCGGCAAAGGCTCCGGAATCCTGGCGAGCACCGGTGACCCGGTTCCCGCCGAGGCCATCGCCGCCCTGCTCGACCAGGGCGCGAAGGTGCGGTTCCTGCTCACCGACCCCGACGGCAACCTGGCCGGCATCTCCACCGGGCTGCACGACCCACCCGCCATCATGCGCACCTACATCGCACTCCGGGACCTGACCGCACGCACCCCGACCGGGTCCAATGCACCGGTCGCCGGGCAAGACCTCGACCACCTCGACCCGACCGGACCCACCACGCCGAGCAACCTGCACCCACCCACCAGAGGCTGGCACCGCGCCAAAACCTACGGCCACTGGACCGTCACCACCAACGCCGACCGGACCATCACCTGGACCAGCAGGCGCACCGGCCGCAGCTACAACACCGAACCCTACGACTACCGCGACGACCCCTAGGGCGTCAGAAGCCGCGGCGCCGCCGACGTCGCATCTTCATGATGCGCAAGAACTTCCGCCACAACATGGGCGGATCCTCCCACGGGTCAGGCTGGTGCGAAGCGGATCAGCGCGTTGCCTTCACCTGTGTCGTCGAAGACGACCCGCACGCGTTGGCCGATCGACACCGCACCCGGCTCGCAGTCGACGATGTTCGTCATCACGCGCGGACCCTCGTCGAGCTCGACGTAGGCCAGAACATACGGCGCCGCCTCGCGGTAGGGACCCTCGCCGCGGTGAGAGACGGTGTAGCTGTAGACCGCGCCCTGACCGCTCGCCTCGAACCACGACGTGTCCGTGCTGTGGCAGACCGGGCAGAGCGACCGCGGATACCAGATGACCGTGCCGTCGTTGTTGCACCGCTTCAGCAGCAGCTTGCCTGCAGCAGTCGCCGTCCAGAACTCCTCGGTGTCGGACTCGACAAACGGCGGCGGAGTCGGCAGAGCACTCATGAGTCCTCCTGACCGAGGATCAGCGTTGCGCTGCCCATCCGGGTCGCGAGCGATCCGCCGGTGCCGTGCGCCAGCGCGATCTGCGGGTTGGGCACCTGCACCTCCTGATGCGCTTCCTCGCGCATCTGCCGCACCGCCTCGATCACCTTCGTGATGCCGCCGCGGTTGGTCGGGTGGTTGTTGCAGAGACCGCCGCCGTCGGTGTTGAACGGCAACTTGCCGTACGGCGCGACGAGCCCACCGTCCGACACGAAGCGCCCACCTTCGCCCTTGGCGCAGAAACCGAGATCCTCGATCGTCTCGACGACGGTGATGGTGAACGAGTCGTAGATCGAGGCGTAGTCGATGTCACCCGGTGCCACGCCGGCCTCCTCGAACGCCCGCGGGCCGGACCACCGAGCTCCCGTGTAGGTGAGGTCGATGCGACCGTTGTCGATGTTCTTCGTCGCCTCGCCGTGGCCGAGGATCTTCACGGTTCGCCGCTCCAAGGACCGCGCGACCTCCGGCGACACGACGATGACCGCACCGCCGCCGTCGGTGATGACGCAGCAGTCGAGCAGATGCAGCGGGCTCGAGATCATCCGCGACTCGACGACCTCCTCGATCGTCACCGGCTTCGGCAGGAAGGCGTTGGGGTTGTGCTGCGCGTGCAACGAAGCGGCGACCTTCACCTCAGCCAGCTGCTCACTCGTGGTGCCGTACTCATGCATGTGCCGCTGCGCCGCCAAGGCATAGCTCGACACGGTGTTGACGCCGTACAACGACTCGAACGACGTCTCCGGTGACGGTCGTCCGCCGCCGCCACGCCCACGCATCCGTTCGTTGCGCGGGCGCCCCGCCAAGGTGATCAGAGCCACCGAGCACTTGCCGGCCGCGATCGCGGCAGCTGCGTGCCCCACGTGGGCGACGTACGACGACCCACCCATCTCGGTCGAGTCGATGTAGCTGAGGTCGCGCAAGCCGAGGTAGTCAGCCATCGACAGCCCGCCGAAGCCGGGAGCATCGCCGGCGCAGAAGTATGCGTCGACGTCGTCCAGCGTCAGCCCGGCATCGGCCACCGCGCCCAAAGCGACGTCGGCATGCACTTGCGCCGTCGTTCGGTCCGGGATGTCGCGGAGCGGGTGTTCGTAGACGCCGGCGATGAACGCCTTGCCGCGGATCGACAACGCGTTACGCCTTCGCCGCGGCGTAGCCGGAGAAGACCTCTTTGCCGTCCTGGTTGGTCGTGCTGACCGTGAAGTTCACGACTCCGTCGTCGACCGACTCGACCGTCACCTTCGCCGTGAGGCTGTCGCCCGGAAACACCTGCGAGGTGAACCGTCCACCGAACTTGGTCAGCGACTCGACGCCGACGAGATCCGTGATCGCGCGCCCCGTCATGCCCATCGTCAACATGCCGTGCGCGAACACCGTCGGGTAGCCGGCGACCTTCGTCGCGAAGACCTCGTCCGTGTGCAGCGGGTTGTAGTCGCCGGAAGCACCGGCATACTGCACGATCTGCGTCCGCTTGAGGTCGTCGACCAGCGCGACCTCGTGCGTGTCTCCCACGTTCCAGCCCATTACTGCTCCACCGGCTTCTCAGTGCGGACACCCACGCCGCGCGCTGTCACGACCAGCTCACCTTTTTGATCGCGGTATTCGGTCACGCTCTCGGAGAAGATCAGCTTGCCGGCCCGGCGGCCTTCCTTCTCCCAGGTCTTGCCGGGCTTTGTCGTCGCGGTCAGCACGTCGCCGACCCGCAGCGGCCGGTGGTACTCGTAGTGCTGCTCGGCGTGCAGCCCCGTCCCGCCGCCGCCACCGCCACCACCGCCACCCGACCCTCCGGGCGCGCGGGTGATGCCGCTCGGGTTCTTGCCCGAGCCGAACCACGGCTGGCCGACCTTGGGGCGCAGGAAATAGTCCGGGTCCCACTGCGCACTCGACTGCACGAACGTCGGCGGAGCCGCCGCGTCCGGACCGTAGTAGACGGAGTTGGCGTCACCGATCGAGCGCGCGAAGCACGCGATGTGACCCTCTTCGATGACGAAGCGCTCAACGGCCATGGCCTACACGCTTTCCGCGGCGAGCAGCTGCTGCGCCAGCAACTCACGGTGCGACGTCGCGCTGCCGAGGAACTGCTCGCTGGACTTCGCCCGCCGGTAGTAGAGGTGAGCGTCGTGCTCCCAGGTGAAGCCGATGCCACCGTGGATCTGGATGTTCTCGGTGGCTGCGCTCGCAAAGGCATCCGAGCAGTAGGCCTTGGCCAACGAGGCGACGACCGGAAGCTCGTCGGTGCCGTCCGCGGCCGCCCAGGCGGCGTAGTAGGCAGCCGAACGCGCCGACTCGACCTCGAGCAGCATGTCCGCGCACTTGTGCTTGATCGCCTGGAACGAGCCGATCGGGCGGCCGAACTGCACGCGCAGCTTGGCGTACTCGGTGCTCATCTCGAGGCACTTCTGGGCCGCACCGACCTGCTCCGCAGCGAGGGCGACAATCGCCAGCCGCAGCGTGCCCTCCATGATTCCGACCGCGTCGCCTTCGTTGCCGATCAGCCGCGCCGGCGTGCCCGACAGCTCGAGCGAAGCGAGCTTGCGGGTCATGTCCAGCGAGTCCAGCTTCTTGCGGGTGATGCCCGCCGCCGATGCGTCGATCGCGAACAACGACGGCCCACCGTCGGCCTTCGCGACGACAAGGATCAGCGACGCGGTGTGGCCGTCGAGGACGAGCGTCTTCTTGCCGTCGATCGTGTAACCGTCGCCGCTGCGCTTCGCCGTTGCGGAGATCCCGTCGACGGTCCAGTCGCTGGGGTTCTCCACCCACGCGAGCGTCGCGATCGTCGACCCGTCCGCGATGCCGGGCAGCAGATCCTTCTGCGCCGCGTCGTCACCTGACTCGACGAGTGCGGTGCCGGCCAGCACGACGGAGGAGAAGTACGGCGAGCACAGCAGCGCGCGGCCCATCTCCTCGACCACCACGATCTGCTCGATGAACCCGAAGCCGCTACCGCCATGCTCCTCCGGCAACGCGAGGCCCTGCAGGCCGAGCTGCTCTGCCATCTGCTGCCACACCGCGGGGTCGTAACCCTCGTCGGTCTCCATCAGCCGGCGGACATCCGCCGACGACGACTTCTGCTCCAGGAAACGGCGAACGCTCTTGCGCAGCTCGTCCTGCTCTTCGTTGAACGCCATGGACATTCGGATACGCCCCTCAGTTGGCCTTGGTCTGGGTGCCGACCTTGAGGTCGCGGAACGGCACGTCGCGGGAGATGTCGGGATCCTTCGGCAGGCCGAGTACCCGCTCGCCGATGATGTTGCGCTGCACCTGGTCGCTGCCGCCGTAGATCGACGGTGCGGGAGTGAACAGCACCTGGTTGGCCACCGA
>Ga0197907_10044383_pt1 | contig 9174 bp, 3 predicted proteins | sample DielMetaTC5am2_FD_146309 | JGI IMG/M metagenome (GOLD analysis project Ga0197907, IMG submission 146309) | Corn rhizosphere microbial communities from Kellogg Biological Station, Michigan, USA - Diel MetaT C5am-2 (Metagenome Metatranscriptome)... | ecosystem: Host-associated > Plants > Roots >...
AATCCCCCCCCTTTTCCGCCAGCTATGGCGAATATAGTAGTTGTATTTTAGTTCACACGTCCGACATGTTGAGAAATACCTCTCCGACTTACTGTCTGATTATGACTACTTATTTTAAATAGTTCCCAGCTATGGGAACGATATTAATTTATCGTATAAATAGTAAAACGAGCACATAATTGTTTTAAATTTAGAGCCACTGAAAGATTGTGGTATGTGCATCCCTAGACGGTCCCTTTACAGGACACTTTTGTTGTGTTTATGTTGTGAAAACGATTTCCATTTGTTTTTAATTTAGAGCCGTTGAAAGATTACGGAATGGAATGTAGGCGCTTTGTTTACCATGTCTTACACTTGTACGTGTATGCGAGGCAATGACCCGCAAGACAGACTATGTGATTGTATCACTAGTCTCTTCTCCCTCCCTTTCTGTGACGATTTTGTGTCACAACCCCCTGGTGACGCTTACCCCGCGTCACCTCTCCCCCATACCTCGCGTGGTATGGGTTTTAGTGCCTTGGAGTATCCTGGGCGCAGGCGCCCTCACGACCTTGAGGGCGATTATGAACACCGTGTTCAGCTTATTATCTTGGGAGTGCCAACGCATTTGCAACATTTGATTGCAGTTGGACACTTTTCTAGATGGATCTGGCCGCGTGTTGAGGATTATTTTGCATACTTACAGCTTATCCATGATGGAGAACGTATTTTGGTTCCAGAAGATGTTCATGACTCTTGGAGCGCTGAGCGTCAATCCAGTAGTGAATCTGAAGTTCAGCCAAATAGCCCCGTTGTAGTAACCCCGGCGTTTCCTAATCCAACTCTTCGTAGGAATGTTGTAACTGTCGTGCCACCTCATCTTGAGCGAGTTGCCCGTAATTTTCGTCTCCGTTATCCCTCGGAAACGATGGAAAGTTATGTCCAGCAACTAGAGCGACGCGCTGCATTATATGACGATGATTATGATCCGACTCCTCAACCGTGTACGCCACAATTTCGTCGATTTATAATCGGTGCTGTGTGTTACTCGGTGTTTGTGTTGATAGCTTGTTTACGTGTGCTGAACATGTTTCCCTTTTTCTAAAATGTCAGAAATTAACGAAAGTTTAGCGGTGGCTATGACCCCGCGGGATGATACATCCCTTTTTAACCCCCTTTACTTGAGTGACTCAGAGGATGAGTCTGTAGGTGAAAGTCCAGCTTATCTGGCCGGTCTATCTGAGGAGCAGATGACTGTTGTAGAAAATGGTATTGTCTACGGTGTTGATACTGAGAATCAGCTAGAGGACCATTTTAAGACGAAAGCATATGATGCTGTCAAGGATGCATTCTTTGTTTTGTGTCATGACTTGGAATCAGAGCTCCCTAGATATCACAATAATTCTATTCTGTTGTTGTTACCTTTTTTGCGTGTGGTGGCTAAGTCTAATATGCCTTCTAAGCATGGGTATGCGAGACGGGTTTTGCTGTCACGTGAGGTGCCTGAGTATCTAGTGGAAAAGTGCGTTAAGTACTTGGATAATGAGATGGATGCTAATAAACGTCTTCGTCAATTGTCGACTATGGCTAGTAGGAATCCTGCGCGTATGGTGCTAATTGATCCACCGTCTAGCGCGAGTGACCCTATTCATATCCATAAAGAATATTTGCCTTCTCCCCAGATTGTGCGTATGACGAAGGAGCTTTACCAGAATATCCATCTTCCTTCAGCTCCTGCTGGGAAGTTCCGAGGAAAATCTTTTGATATTCTTGGAAGTGAACCGGCTAAGAGGTATAAGAACCGAAAGCCGACAGCGACATCCTGGAGAGTGAAATTTTTAATTCGGGAAGATAATGTTTCTAAACCAACGGATATTTGTACTCCTGCACGTTTCCGAGCGTGGGCGAATTGTGAGTGTACGCGTTTATTCCGTAGCATTAAAGGTTGTAAGACATCATATGTTTCCGGCAATGGAGCCGCTGAGGCCTTGTGGTACTTTAGGCGATTTAATGGAACTCGAAAAGAATTTAAGCGTTTATTGTTGGAAGCTAGATTTTATACAGAGGATTATAAGATGGTCGAGCCTTCACCTCCCCAGAGCTACTTAGGTGTCTCATATGGTTTGGTTATTCATGGGACTAGTTGTATGACTGTGGGTCATCTTGAAGAGTTTGAACATTTGTTCTATGCAGACCGTGCAGTCTTCCGTTTTGCATTTGAGTATCTGTCTGGCTTAGCTAAGGGGCGAACTGATATGACTGTTAGAGCGCGAATCCAAGCCACTATTGATAAACGTATTAACAATACGCGCGCGGTTGGTGTCGTGGTTAATATTCCGTTTCAGAATCCATTGGTCGAGGAGAAACCGGTCGATTATACGCGCCCCATTAAGGCACCTTACTTGCGAGCAGTTGCTCCGGAGTGGTATCCTGAATCCTACATGTACCAAGGCAATACCCAGCCTGTTCGTTTGGTTCATTCAGTCAATCTCCCTAATCCTGTTACTATTGCTGATGCTGTGGAGACTCTTGTGGGAGAGACAGCTTTTGAGTTAGGTTTGAGACACTCTCGAACATTTGTTCAGTTCTCGTCTTTTTTCATGGCCGTGTCTAGCGCTAAATCGGCTCCCTCGCTTATTGCTGCAGTTTTGCAATTTGTCTCTGGGAATGAAACAGCGTGGAAGTTTGTTTCTGCACATATTAAGACATATTCAGCGCAGTCATTTCAAGGCGGCATATTGGAAGAAGAAGAGAAGCTCGAGGAGGATTCTGAGTATTCCTCAAACATGCCATTTGGACAATTCATTCGTGACATTGGTGCATCCTTGTGGGACGCTATTGTAGGAGCTGGCCTGTTTATTCTTGTTGAAGGTATGATGTCAGAGATCAAACAGTACTTGGTGGGTCCGTTGCAAGATCTTATATCATCTACACGAGTTTCGCTTATGCGTGAAGCAGGGAAATCTGTCGCAATGTCTATTCTTGGAGCCATTTCTCAGTTGCTAACACGGATAAAGAAATGCTGGGAGATTAGATCATTCGCTCCGTTGTGGGGTGAGCGCTGGGACCCAGCTTCCTGGTGCACCCAGGTGGAGTGTGTAATTGCCAATTATTCTCTTTTGACAAATACAGCGACCGTTACGCCTAATAACATTAAGCGTATTGATGAATTGCGGGAGCAGAAATTGATACCATCCTGGTGGTTGAATCCTCTCAGCTTGAGTGATTACTGTGTGGCTATTGAAGAGATGTTAGATCAGGGTGTTCAGCTCCACAGATATTTCTTCAAGGATCCGGTTCTCTCTCGGGAAATAGTTGTTCGACTGAACTCTACACGTGCATTTTTATTGCCCTTGAAGATTCAAGCTAGTTCTGCTGGTGTGCGTCCAAAGCCATTTTATGTGTTTATGTTTGGTGAGCCTGGTGGAGGCAAAACTATTCTCCAAAAGCTCATGGCTGGGGGATTGTCGCGCAAGTTTTCTCTTGGGGATGTTGAGTCTGGAACATTTCAACTTGCATTGAATGAGAATTTTCAGTCTGGTTTGAATCACCATAAGTGGTGTGTTGTCGCTGACGACATTGACCATTCTGTTGCCCCTCCCGCCGCAGGCCAGTTGAATCACATTGAGCTTCTGACAAAGTTAGTCAACAATGAACCATTTAAGGTTGAAGAGTCAGAATCGTCACTAAAGGGACATACCTGGGCGAATCCAGCAGTTGTCTTTCAGCAGTCCAATTTTGACAATTCGCGTGTTCACAATCACACCCTTGTTCCAGCAGCTTGGTGGCGAAGGATAGATTTGTACGTTTCTATTTCAGCTAAAGATGAGTTTGGTGTGGATGGTGTCCTATCCCCCGCATCTGCAGAGGCAGCTGATACTTATGATTTGTACAACATTGACGTGCAGTTTGTTGACTATAAGCGGTTGGGGGAGCTTAAAGGTAATGTGAAAATCCTTCCACTCACTCCAAAGAAAAGAGTTTCGTTTTCGGAGTTTTTACAACTATATTATGAGGCCTTTGATGAGCATCGTCAACGAGAGCTGCGTAAGATTGCCCGATTTACAGATAATTCTGGATTTTGTAAGATTTGCTTTATGTCACTGTTGAAGGATTGTGGGCATCGTGAAGATACTGTCAACCAGGGACGCTTTAATTTCTGCGCCAGTATTCAGGAATATGTTGCCTATAAGGCGGTCAAGGGCTATCTCTGGTACAAAGGGAGTGGGATCCAAGGATACCTGGATAGGGTATTTAATGAATCCTTTTGGTTGGGAACTGCATCTGCGTTTGCAGTGGCTGGCGCCCTCTCTTTGATGGTTTCACGCGTTGATCCGCAGGGGCGTATTGCTAATTCAGTGGAGGGAATGGTCCCAAAGAATTGGTTTAGAGCTAATCAAGAGTATATTCCAGGCGTTCCCTCAGCTGTTTTCGCCGCTACATACACGTATGATGACTTGCTGAAGAATATTTCCCAGTGTTGGGTAATGGTAGAAGGCGATAAGTATTCTGGTCCTTCTGTTCTTGTAGGTCATAACCTTATGCTGATGCCGACACACTTTTGTCCTCAAGATGGTGAAGTGATGGTTGAGTGCCGTGGCAAATTCGTGAAAGTGCCAGTAAATGAGCTGACACGATCCTATATGCCCAATAAGGAGTTGTCGCTGGTTAAATGCGGTAATCTCCCTGGTCTTGGTGGGCTCCGATCTTTCATTTTGCCGAGTGTTGACGAACAAGTATCGTCGTATGATGAGGTGCGTATTATTGGCATAAATCAACAGTATAATCCAACATCAAATCAAACGCGAATTTCGGTTGCAGGACGTTGTTTGTGGACGGATGCCCCTACTGTGGCTGGTGACTGTGGATACCTCTATGTGGCGCGTATTGGTAACTCGTGGCGTATTGTGGCTATGCATTTTGCAGGATCTACGTCGATAACGATGGCAGGTGTTAAGTCATCATCTTTAGGAGGTGTCTTTTCGGTTTTGGAATTAGATCGGGCTGCCAATCGTCTAGCGACAGTGTTGCAGGGGGTTTATACGTCTCCATTTTTCCTTAACAAGGACGGAAAGGCAAATCTTTCTCACTATCCGCCTAAGAGTGAGGTGTGGGCTGCCGTTTCCCATCACAATGCTCAGATTGTGCCATTCGGTACCCTTGATAATCCGATTTCTGGGATGACACTTAAGACGCGGATACAACCTTCCATCTTGGTTCCGTATCTGTCTGATTTGGCAGAAGAATGGTGTGGCCAATTAGATTATTGGCGGTTGCCTCAGTTTCGTGGTGCCATGGTTGAGGATAAATGGATTTCGCCTTATACAGATGCATTTCGAACTCATAATACGGGTGAGTTGCATTTTCCTACCATGTGGTTGGCGTTAGCTGATTATCTTTCAGGTATTCATCGCGTAGACGTTCATGGGTACGCTGAACTCAGTGAAGAGCAGATGTTAAGTGGTGTACCAGGCTCATACGTCCATAGCGTTAACATGCGAACTTCGGTTGGGCCACCATATAATGTTAAAAAGCCCGTGCATATTTCAATGGATGCAGGAAATTCGCATATGTCCCCTGAGATGTGGCGGTTGTATGACGACGCGGTTCTTGCCCTGGAGAATGGATCCATTCCCTCCCCACTGGGCTTGTGTATCCTGAAAGATGAGGGTTTGAAACCAGGTAAATTGCCTCGTGTGTTCACAGTGTTTTCGGCAGCCTTTAACTTGCTTTGCAAAAAGAAATGGATTTTCAAATGCTTAATGCGCGCGAATCCGTCAGTTTTCGAGAGCACGGTTGGCATTAATATGACGGGTGAGGATGCACTGAAGTTGGTTCAGGCATTTGAGAGTGTGCTTCCCGACCTGGATGGAATATATGAAGCGGATGCGGTACGACTGGACAAGTCCTTTAGTGGAGAACTGTTTGATTTTGTTGCGTTAACGGTTTTTGCGATGACTTGGGCCATTGGTTTGGATGCCATGGGGAGTTATCTACTGGTTTTGGCAGTCAAGAATACAAGATTCTGCATAAAGAATGACCTATTTTCTGAGTACTGGAATGGCTCTGGCAATGATGCCACTGTGGAGATTAATGGAATTTGTATGAGCCTAGGACAGAGATACGTTTATTACAGAAATCGGTGGGATGAGAGTCCTGTGGAGAAAATGGAATTTATCCGTGACTACATGAACAATTTCTTCCAGAATCCGATACCCGTGGCGAAGGTTTATCTACGATACAGAGAAGATAATATTCTCTGGACGTATGGAGATGACCAGATTTTTGCTTGTCTTGCTGGATTGGCGTCAAACTTTGAAGAAATTTGGAGAGATGAAATTGGCATTACAATGACTGATGCGTCGAAGGAAGGACGCATGCGCCCAAAACATCTGACGGATGTTCAATACCTTAAAAGAAAATTTAGGTATGATGCAGATCTAGGGAGATGGGTGACTCCCTTAGATAAAAAGACCATGGCACGTATGCTAATGTTGAAAAATGATTCCACATTAACATTCATGGATGGTGCAGCTGTCTCTTTGACTGAGTGTCTTAGGGAGGCGGTGTACCATGGTCGTGAGTTTTATACCGAGTTGCGAGACCGTTTTATTGATGCTTCAACTAAGGCGGGCATCCATCGCAATGGGTATCTCTTACTTCCAGAATTTGACCACTATAAATCAAAAATTCTGGATGGATCCTTTCAGACCTGGGTGGACAGGACTGATTTGTTAAAATTTGATTTTACAGAAAATGTCGCAGATTAGTATGACAAGCGGAGGCAGTGACCCCGCCCATAATGCGCCCTCTCAGGACGCGACAACCCATCTCTCCGCAGATTTAGGAGAGATCATGAGTTCCAGTACACTCATGAAATCTGAAAATTTTCCTCAACCTCGCGTCAGTCAGCGTATGCCCAGGAATGATCTTACTGACTATTTGACGCGTTACACTGAGATTAACCAGTTTAGTGTGACGGATGTTTCCCCGGCTCAGGGTGTTTCTCTCACAATAAACCCGTGGCGTGACTTTCTGCTTAATTCGTATATTGCTGATAAGGTTTCCAACTACTTACTTATTCGTGGCACGATTGAGGTATTGGTGATTCCGGCTTTTCCGGCAAATGGTTATGGTGCGTACACTCTTACTGCCTATCCGATCGGATTGAATGATAACACCGTATCTGCTAGCATTGGTGTTAATTTCGCCTCGTGTATGCAGACGGACCATTTTTCGTTTATTGATGTGTCAGCCTGTGAAAATTGTGTCATGCAGTTACCATTTTTATGGCCATATGATTATGCTACAATTTCTACTTTGACTTCTGCAGCTTATGATCTTATGTGGGACGTGCGTCTATGGTGTCTTTCTCCCGTGCAGACTGCGATTCCGGGGGGAGTTACCGCCGGATCTTTTCGGGTCTATGCTCGACTTCTTCCAGATTATGAGTTGGTTGTCCCATCTCTACAAGGTAAGCGTGGTAAGAGTATGGTCGCGAACAAGTCAATTACTGGGATGACAGGAGCGGCGGACATGGTGGCGGGTGGAAAGTATAAGGGTGCCATTTCAGGAATGGCCGACAAAATTTCTGGCGTTACATCTATGTTGTCTGGTATACCTGTTATTGGTCCTTATGCAGGCGTAGCAACCAAGATTGCGGATACGGTTGGAGACGTTGCATCATGGTTTGGTTTTACGCGTGAGGACGCTGAGAAGGTTCCAACCACGATGGTCCAGCGACCCATATCTAATGCTGCACATATTGATGGTGATGATATGTCTGAAGCGGCTACGCTCTCTATGGCGAACTCCATTAGTATTGATCCCTTGATTAATGGAGTAAGTTCGTCTGAGGACCAGATGGCTTTTTCTTCGCTTTTCTCTCGGTGGACGCTTATCCGTGAGTTTACCTGGGCACCCACAGCTTCCACCAGTACGACTTTGGGTTCGATTCCCATATCTCCTTTCGTTTGTATAGGCACCACTGGTACTGGAACCACCGCGTATTTTCCGACGCCAGCTGGATATTGTGGTATGCCTTTTAAGTACTGGCGTGGGGACATGGAGTATCTTATTGTAATTCCGGTTTCTAAATTACATCGTGGTACGCTACAGATTTACTGGGTTCCTGTGGGTTCTAACACTACTACATCACCCACTGTCTCTTCACTTAACGTCATTTATGATGTTGCAGCTGATGAAGAGAAGCAGTTTTCTGTTGGTTATGCTCGGGATTCTCCATTTCTTTATAGTGCGCTTGTGTCGAGCGACGCTACCATTATTCCATCGGGCGCTACCAATGGGCGCTTGGTTTTTAGTGTTGTTAATCCATTGCAATCCCAGAATTCAGCATCTTCTGTTGATGTTCTTGTTTTTGCGAGAGCCAAGAGTAATATGTGCTTTCAAGTCTTGACCAATGGTTTGTCATGGTATGATACTGCTGGATTGCATTTGGCATCTCCTCAAGACGCTGCGTTTTCTTACCAGGGTGCTAGCGGTGATGAGGATAAAGAGGAGGATACTGTTTTTGCTTTGGTTCAGGAGTCTGGTGAGTACCCTGCTGCAGAGATCAACTTCGGAGAAACAGTGGCATCGGCGCGAACTATGATGCAGAAATTCTTTTGGGTTGACAGGACTGGTGGTACTACTACGCTGTTTAATCATCTACCTTCGGTAGTTCCATCCGCAACTCCCGGCGTTATGCAATATGATAATCATTATGCGTATCTTTTCCATGGTATTGCCTGTGGTACGAGGTACAAGGTCTTGCCTGTTGATCCTACAGTGGCACTGCTTGCAACTGCGCATATGATTACTCCCTCAATCAATGCGAGCATTAATTTGACTAATGATAATTTGATGCCTACCCAGACGTGCCGGTCAGGTGGTGCTGAGTTTCGGCTACCCTATTACTCTCCAATGAAGTACCAGACAATGCGAGCTCAGACGGCTACTCCATTGTATGATTATGTGTCAGTTCTTACTTCTGCGAATGTTGAGGCGGCTAGGAGAGTTTGTCGAGCGTGTGCGCCAGACATACGTGTCACTTGTTTCGCAGCAGTACCGAAGATTGTCATGCATACTGGCACGTTTAGTGGGAATCCGTGGAGTTGAATCTTCATAATATATATAACTGTGGTTAGCAGTATTTCTAACAAGTTTCGTTTGGTTAACTTTAGGTTAACAAACCCC
>Ga0197907_11244618_pt1 | contig 9118 bp, 20 predicted proteins | sample DielMetaTC5am2_FD_146309 | JGI IMG/M metagenome (GOLD analysis project Ga0197907, IMG submission 146309) | Corn rhizosphere microbial communities from Kellogg Biological Station, Michigan, USA - Diel MetaT C5am-2 (Metagenome Metatranscriptome)... | ecosystem: Host-associated > Plants > Roots >...
ACCCAATTGTTTACGGTAGTGCCAACGACCGAGCCCAGCAAACCTGCGGCTGCACTCCCCCCCCCGTTATAGTCAGGGCTAGACATTGGCTAGTAAACCTCTTCCACGAAATCTACCACCGCACCCGCAGGACCGACCACCCAAACATCCGCCTTATGCGTAAGGCTACGTCCAGCCCCCACCGGAAGATACGCGGTATCAGGAGAGGGGACAGACTGGATATTACCCGAGGCACCGACAAAACACGTCCCCCCAGACTGACACGTCACCACTACCGCCTTACGATTAGCGTTAGCCCGCACCAACCTAACCGGCGAAGGGGAAGCCGGGAAAGTGTGATTACCGTAACGAGCCTCCGAGGCAGCATCGGAAACGTTACGACGCTTCTCCGCCTCGCCAGCCTTCTTGACAGCCTGCTTAACCCTCGCGTCGTTATTGGCTTCCCCCACCTCTTCGGGACGCCTACCCGCGTCACGGTCAAGGTGAGCCCCGCTAAAGCCATGGTCCACGCCGAACGGGGTACGCACCGAATCCTCAGACGTGTCGATACGAGCCCCCGCGTTAACGTGGCCCGCAACCCCATCAGGATACAAGTCGTCGTAAGCATCCTCAGGAACGATCCCCGGCAAGCCCTTAAGAACGTCCATCACTTTACCCATTACGCTAGCGCTCCCATCTTAAGTGCCGCCGTAGCGTCCCGACGAAACACGAGACCCCCACCGATCAGTAACAAAATAGCCGCTGCCAAACCTTGACCGATCCTCAGCCAGAACCGAGGGTCAAGCAGGTTCTTAGCGAGAGCGGCTATACCCTCCGTCCACGATAAAGGCGACGATGACGGTAAGGCATTAAGCACCCCACCGACAATCGGAATATCACCCTTGCCAGGAGCCTGCCCACCCCTCGACCCCTTACTAGCAGACTTGAACCATGAACTAAGATAGATCTTCCACGCGGGAGCAGTAACCGCCCCGTACTTACCACCCTGCGTACCGCAAGCCCCGTCACCGTACGCCGTGCACCATTGAGCCCACCGGGGACTACCCGCCCGTAAAGACTCGTTCATGAGAGCGAAAGCAGACTGAGCGTTAACGATCGGATCATAGGAGGCTAAGGCACCATGACTAGAGTTGATCTGCCAGAGTCCTATATCCGTCGTACCGTTCTTGTTATGACCCGTGGCGCTAGGGTCTCCACCCGACTCCGCTAGAGCAATCGCAGCCGCTTCCCATGCGGTAATACCATCACTAGAGGGGTTAGCCTGTAGCCATAGGTCATGCAATTGCCTAGCGGAGTAGGTAGACATTTACCAGCGTCCCCGAATGATGAAGATGAGAAGGGCCACGATAGCGAGGATAAGAACGATGGTGAGTAGCACTAGCCCTCCATCATGTCGGGTGGGAGCATAGCGGCGAACATGGGGTTAGCCGACATAGCGTCAAGCATTTGAGCCAACTTGACCGCAAACTCGTGGACTTCCCTCACCATGTTAACCCGGTGGCCGTAAGGCTCATCCTCCATAGGTTCAGACATGGGGAATAGTTCACCGATCATGTCCGCCAACTGTGCAGAGATACCCGACGCGATATTCTCGACAGTTTGCAAGCGGGTAATGATCTCTTCCCGTTCCTGCGGGGTAAACCCGCTAGTCGGCCCTGCCTTTTCAACCTGAGTCATATTCATTCTGTGTCACCATCCTCTATAGGGGCATCCGTTACAGGATGACTATTACTAGCCGCATGATAATACCAGGCGACAAGACTAAACGCAAGTACGGCAATAAGCATCGGATAAGGCTTGCCGGTAGCGATCGAAATTGCGCCCCCCGCAAGCAATGTCAACCCACCCGCGAGACAGTCAGCGTCAAGCAACCTTTGTTTAGTTGCTAGGCTTCCGATCGGTGCATTACGCACGTCGTTAAGAGGCCCGGCGTGCTTAACGTAGCAGTCGTGGATTTGATATACTCCCGCACCGACAAGAGCGGTAGCCGCACCGATCTCTAGCCTGTTCATGAACGCGGGCCACCTTTCTTGAATACCTCACCCGTGCGAGGGTCCACGATCTCATGACAGAAGTTAATACGCTCCCGCTTCCGCCTCTCTTCGCCGGGTATCCGTAGCACCATCCCGACACCCAACGTCACGACCTCTTCGCATCGGAAACAGTGAAGGATGGTAGGAGCCTGCACTCCGCCTAGGTTCATATCGTCACCGAGATACGGTTAGACCACGTTGACCCACCAGGGTTAATCGCGTCAATATCAAAGTGATGGAGACCGGAGGGTAGATAGGCTGACTTGTGAGTGTGCGTAGACGCATCGTAAGAGGCGACGTGCGCCCCATCCTTCCATACGTTGTACGACTTAGCCCCCGCGCTAGCCGTCCAACGCAACGTCACATAGTGGCCCGACTTAGTGAAGGTTAGAACGAACGGTCCCGGTCTAGCCGTCGTCGTAGTCGTGGGAGTCGTCGTAGGTGTAGTCGTGGGGGTAGTCGTAGGCGTGCTAGGTGTCGTTACCGGCGTAGGTGAGTCAGGGATGACGTTAACCGGCAACGGTAGTGGGGGTGGGGTGACCGCGAGGGCGGCTGAGATGATACCCGCCTCCGCCTGTGTCAGTTGAGCCCCAGCGAGATAGTGCGTAATCGCACTCGTCACCGTAGATGGAGGGTAACCCTGTTGGGTGAGATACCCGATCATATAAACTGCCCACGCCTGGTTAGTGCTGAACGACCCTAGGCCAGTAGGGGCAACCGACCCTGTATAGGAGCCGTCGTTAACCGTCGCGTAGTCGTAGCCTGCGCTGGACGGGTCCAGAAACGAGCCCCCGCTATCCGCATACGACGGAGATCCGGACGGGTCAACCCCGCTAGAGTCCACGCCGGTAGGGTCCGTGGGTAGCGTGTCCGCCGTATCCGTCGCCGGGGTGAGGCTAGCCGAGCGTACATGTGAGATGACGAGATACCCGCCGACGACTAGCGCACCCCAGGCCCACGCGGGTAGCGGACCTACCTTAGAGAATAGGTCCGGTGCGTGCCCGACCGTTTCCGAATCCACTAGCCAACTCCCAAACGTAGAGCGCCACAGAGAGCGCTAGAAGAACGGTAAGAAGAGACGGTAGGGGGATGGTCGCCCGACGTTCTACCCATCCCCCCGGCCCTTCGATCATCCACCGTACTTGCAACTTACGCACTAGAACCCCTGAGAGACTTCATCCCACGATTCAGTAGTGGAAATGTCAGGATAGGCGTTAGACGCAATACCTAGAGCGTACTGAGTTGCGTAGTCGTCATTAGACCCCACGTCCCCATAGGACCCGTACGGGTAGTGCTGCGGGATAACCGCATGGTCGCCTCGGAAGTCGTGAGCATCGGCCATATACATAGACTGGTCAACATAGGCGTTGCGGTTGACCGCGCCACGCTCCCCGCCAATCTCGTAGTCTAACTCCGTCCATTTAACGTATGAGTCAGGTTCGATACCCTGATATACGTCTACGTCCGTAGCCTTGAAACGAGGGGCATTAACGAGAGGGAAGCCAGCGTCATAGACGCTAACGCCTGGCTGATCGTTAGCAACCGCCGACGCTTCCCAGGGGACGGTACCCGCAACGTCTGTCATAGTTAGCCCTTCGCGGCCTTGATGGAGCCGGAGAACCCAGAGAAGAACGATGACAGGACACCCTGAGTATTACTCTTCTTGCTGAGTGCCACCGATGCCAGGGCCAGGATAACGATAGACCCTAGCAGGTTAAACGCTTGATTAATCATAACCTACCCTCCGTGCGATTCGCGTAGTGTCGTAGGATCGAACGATTGTTGTTTAGGGATCTTCGATAATCCTTGACTGCTCGCCTGACCCGCAAACTTGAACACGTTACCCCCATCTCTGAGCAGTACCCCAAAGATGATGAGTAGGCAAAAGTTGCGGGCCAGGCGAGCATTAACCATCCCAATACCCGTTAAGAAAATGCCCATGAACGATGCCCCGAGAAACGATCGAAACTCAACCTTGCCTTTACCGGCTTCGCGGATAAAGGTAGTGACCGCTGCAACGATCACCGTTACCAGGATAAGCCCTTTCGTTTGGTTCATGGTCGTATCTTAGTCGCAGGCAGGGACGGGTCGGTAACGCGCATGAGCACGGACAGCCACGTTTCATTAGTGACCGCACCGTAGAGACCCGCTACCGCAACCGTAGCGAGAATCCATCCCACGAGCGTAACTCCATCAAGGTTGCCCATAACTACTGTCCCTGGTTCCCCTGGTCAGCCGGGGGGGTGGCAGTCCACCCAGGGTTAGTGCTGGTCTGAGCCCCTGACTGTGCCGCGATAGTCGGGTCGGCCGACTGTGTGTCAGCAGCCGTAGCCGGGTCACCCGGTGGAGTCTGCGACACCGGGACCGACTGAACCGGAGCCGGTGCTGCCTGCTCTTGTACCGGCTGAGCCGGACCATCCGGGGACGTAGAGTAGGTGCCGGACTGCCACCGGTCCCGCCCCTCATCGTCGGTCACCGTGTCACCCTTCGTCACGGTGAGACTATCCACGGTCCCGTTACGACGGAGTAGGAAAACCTGGCACGGTTCACGGTCCTTGACCGCACCCCACCATCCGGTATCCCCGTCGCTATCCTTGTCGCTATAAACGTGGGTGACGATACCCACCGACACTACATCTTCATCGGTGAGCGGGTCAGCCTCGTTCACAAAAACTGTATCACCCAGTTTAGGTGCCATGTTCTTTGCGCCTCTCTGTTATGTCACTGATTCGCGTTATGATCTCGTCGCCGTAGTCGTCCCGCAAGCGTGCCTCTAGGAGACCATCTAGGTAGTCCCTAATAGCCTCTTCGGAGACTGCCCTTACTAACTCATCATGACTGACAGCCGCTTTAACCGCTTCCCCGATCTTCTCGGTTAAAGCCCCGTTCGTCTGATGTTCGATCGTTTCTAGTTTATCCTCGTTGCGTTTACCGTGGCGCTTCGCAAGCCATGAGAATACGGCAGCCGTAGCACTAAACGCCGCCGTTAACAGATACTCTAGGCTTGCTACCCCTCCTGCGCCCGTCGTCATGCCGTGGGATCTGTGTATCCCACGGTCCCCGTGTCAGCCTCGCTAGCCGTGTTAGGGTGGGCGATACCGGCACCAGCACCGATACCACCCGCCCCCAGAGCGGTGATGATGGGAACGCTAACGTCCGCGCTAACGTTCCCATTCACCGTTAAAGCCACCATCGCGGCAAGCGTGCATAACGCGAGTACGAAACCGTAAACGGTTACCGGGTGCGCGTTATTAAACATCGTCGCCTACTTGATAAAGAACCAGTAGACGGCGACCCCACCGAGCAGCAGCCAAAGCCACCGAGGCATAGAGGTAATAAACGTCATGACTGATTGCTCCCCTTAAAGACAGCGGCACCCATCGCCCAGAGAGCAACGAGAGAACCGACGACCATAGCCCATGCCAGGACCATTGCGGTAGGGGCACCGGCGTTAATCGTACCGGATTCCCCGAATGTCTCTACGTCATCAAACGTACCATCGTCGGTAGCCTGACCGTAGTAAACGTCGTTATCGTCGTACATTTAGTCGCCCCTTCCTAGGTACGCTGGTAAAGCGCACCGGATGACGTGGGCTTAACCTCACAAGTGTAGATCTGCAAGGTTGACATAGCCGCACCGAACGACGTACCCCGGTACTGAAAGAGCGTAGTATCAAGGGTCGGGAGGTACTGCTCACGCGGGCTAGAGCACCGGACCCTACCGTCACTTGCCATGAAGTAATGGTAGGGACGAACCCCGGTGTCCAAACCTCCCGCAACGTCACGGGAAGTAGACGTGTACCCGTACGCCGATGCAAGGTCATCCTGCCAGATTGTGTCAGGTAGGTAATGCATCTCGTCGTTATTGAGTCGGAAGATGTGCGTAGCGGGAATATCTGCGTCTGTCCGTGCCCCGGCAGCGGTGCGGTAAACGAGGATGAACATACGGAGAACGTTACCGACGTTGTTAAACTTGACGATTTTATCGCCGGGTGCAACGTTCGGAGTGTCAAGCCTCCACATCATGATGCTGTTATTACCGTCCGGCACCGTAGCCTGAGGGGTACCGCGACCGTTATCCGGCTTAGGTTGAGCCCAGAAAGCCTGATATGCGGTAACCTGCACAGTCGGCGGGGTGGTCGGTGCGGTGGAGTAAACCGCCGACGTAGGCGAGATCTGCAAACCCAACTGTAGCGACTTGTTAGACGCCATAGACGGGATGGACCCGAAAGCGGTCTCGGGATCAATCTCCAACGGAACCCGCAAAGGAACCGTGAACGATCCACCCGTGCCACCGGCACCCGTCGTAGCCGCGTAGATCTGCGATGACTTCGGGTCGCACCACGGCGGATCTTCGGAGAGAGCCCCATACTTGTTAAACAGGTAGAGGGCGTACCCGTCGATAGGAACGATGATCGTGTCACCCGCTGCGTTAGTGAGGGTGATATAGGAGATCGCGTTAAACGGTGCGTCAGCCTTAAACGCAACCGTCGCGGCGTTACCAGACGTGACCCCTGAGAGGATCAGGTCAAGGAACCGCAGGAAACCCGTAGGTGGAATCTCCAGGGGTCCGAGGTTAGACGTTGCGCCCGTCGCGGACATGACGACAGAGTTAGACGTGAGGCCCAAAGCGTACTTACGGCGTGCCGCAATGGGGAACGGGATAGCAGAAGCGGCCTTAGCCTGGTTAGGCGCTTGCGGCCGATTGTTAGTCCTGGCAGCCGGACGGGCTACGGTAGGAGCGGACATTAAAACCCTTTCTTAGTTGGCCGACGAGAGAAGCGACCACGCCTGAGCAAACTTGCCGCTAGGGTGGGTACGGGCAAAGAGGTTAACCGCCCCAACTACCGCGACGAATGACAGTAGTTGGATAAGAACCGTCGCCCATGAAATATGAACGTGCATGACCTTACCCTTTCTTCCTAGGCTGCCTTGCTATTGAGGTCTACTGTCGTTCGGACGGGCACCCCCTTAGGCACTCTCGCCGGAACGTATAGAAACTCGTAATAGTCGAGATCCTGAGCCGTCGCCATAATGTCCCGCTGATACCTGGACCCTAGATCGGCCAACCGTTTAAGGTCGTCGCGGTCAGTTGTTTGCCCAATAAACGCATGAGTAGCAGATGAGTAGGTAACGAGCGGCACATACTTCGGACGCTGGATACCGTCGATACAAGTAATGCCCGATGACCTGCCTTGATGATGAAACATGGCGACATACTCAGTAAGTCCGAGTACCTGGCAGATGTAGTGTTCTTCATCGAATACTACCGTCCATCCCATCTCAGAGAAGATGGAGTTAAGCGCCTCGCGGAATACCTTCCGTTGTATAGCGATGATCTCGGGTATGTCTTTACCTGCCACGCGAGGCCACAATAGAACCTTGTCGACGTGTCGCGGTGGAGGCCACTCTTCTACCCTGCGCCACCCTTCCCTAGCCGGGAACTGTTCTTGAAAGGTCTTATCGAAAACCTTTGTAACGAACACGACGATAGCGGGGGAGCGGTGGGCGGGTAGCACGGCACCTATCAGGGTTGACTTACCGCCTCCGGTGGGCTTGATGATCGCGGCGTGTTCCCCCTGTTTCCATCGTAGGGAACGCATGAAGTCGGACCACGCGACAGTATCAAAGGTCACAGTAACCCCAAAACGGACATGCCCCTAGACGGGGCTGAGCGCCACGCTGAGCGCCTGAACCCCTTCTCGGGTGCTGCCACCTTCACCACTGTCTGCTAGTCCCTCTCCGTAGATCGGCCCTGAAAACCCTTTGTTTGCAACGTTTTTCGTGTCCGAAAACCACTAGCCTCCTGGCATCCCTGGCATGGCTGCGGCGTTCACAGTCTCAGGGATGCGGGACTCTCCCGCTGGTCCGGTAGCCTCATACTCCCCCGGCATCATCGGGTCGCCCTCGTCATCCGGCCTTATCCGGTGGACGTTATCCGGTGGCGGGGGTGGGGGTTGCGGGGGAGCCTGCCTAGGTTGCGGCGTGGGTCCTGACTTTGGCTGTTCGGGCTTCCCCTTCCCGGTAGCCGCTGCCTTTGCCCGTGCTCGTTTGGCAGACTCCCCCACGACTATAGGAGCGACCATAGAGACATGCACGGCGATAACCTCGCCTAGTGCTGTCTTGTCTAGGCCCTTCTCTAGTGCCTTACGGAACCGAGGGTTAACCCTCGCGTATGCAAGGTCCGCGTTAACTGCTTGCTCTATCTTCTCGTTAATACCCTTGCCGTAAGCGGGGTGGATCATGGACGCGATACGCGCGAGGGATAGGTACCGCTGCTCTAGTGCGTCCCGTAGGGCTGCCTCGTTACGGGTGCCTTGACGGACTCCCCGTTGTGGGGACACGGGACGACAGTCCTTATGGAACCTAGGCTTACGTCCACGGTTACCAGGCTGCCATTCATAGTTAGGCTTGCCGCATCCGTCACAGATAGGATACCCGTCATCGGTGAGCCCTGGGCGGGGTGCATCCCGTTCGGCCTCTTCGGGAGGTGTCTCTGTGAACGGTTCTTCATCGTCGCTGACGAGTTTACCGCCGATCATACGGACGGACATTAGGCGTCAACCCCACGACGCAACTTAACAGGGTTGCGCCAGATGAAATGCTCCCGTTGAGGCTCTATCAGTTCTTCTACCTCGTCGGCTGCGGTTTCTTCGGCGACCTCTTCGGCTGCGTCTACGACCTCTTCGGCTACCTCGTTTACCTCTTCGGCAGCGTCGATAGCGATAGAGACTGCCTCTTCGGCAACGGTCTCTGTATACTGCTGGTTAGCCGCGAGAGTATCCACCCGTTCAGAGAGTGCCGCCACCGTGCCGGCAAGAGCCTCGACCGTGACGGTAAGTGCGCCGAGTGCTGCCCCGATTTCAAGATCGTTGTTATTATCGTCGCCCGTATCCGTAACGATAACGGTAGGGGTTTCTGTCGTCGGTTCGTCGGTGTGCTCAACAGTCACCGTAGTTTCATCCGAGTTGGACAATCAAACCCACCTAGCCTCTTGACGGATACACCGGAGGGGTCTACCGTTCCTAGCGTACGCCGGGAGGGGCAGTCCGGCAGTCTGCCCCTCCCGGCGATCATCTACGAGCG
>Ga0197907_10218449_pt1 | contig 9091 bp, 3 predicted proteins | sample DielMetaTC5am2_FD_146309 | JGI IMG/M metagenome (GOLD analysis project Ga0197907, IMG submission 146309) | Corn rhizosphere microbial communities from Kellogg Biological Station, Michigan, USA - Diel MetaT C5am-2 (Metagenome Metatranscriptome)... | ecosystem: Host-associated > Plants > Roots >...
AACAAGTCTATTTGAGTTGCAATGGAGTGAAAACGAAGGATATGTAGCTAAACCATAGGAATAGCTACATACCAACGTTTTCACATTCCACATTCACTCCGTAGGCTGCTTAGGGAAAAACAGCCCGTTAACCGGAATACCAACACCTAGAGAAATGTTGGACACCAGCCGACCTTACAACGTGTCTTCTACACTAGGCCGGTTGGTGGTGCAGGCGCACACACTCCGGCCCAGTAGGTCTTTTCTTACGATTACACAATCGCGCCTGTGAGGGAGAAACCATGACTCCCTATGAATAACGAACATCTATTTGCGAACCCACAAATTCCGACCGAGGTTCCACAGTGAACCACCCGAAGCTGGAACACCGTATTTTCTCGTCACGTTTAAACGTGAGCTCACAAAGGACATCCGCCACGATCAGCAATGCTCAGCCTTACCGGTTTTTATAATTAAAATTATCTCGGTCTCCACACGAAAAAGATAACCAACACATCTGAGACATGTTGGTTAGCCGGTTCGTGAAAAGACGCTGGCCTTGCGTCATACCGTGGATTTTCGCCTTACTCTAAAGCAACTATAGAGAAAGTGCATGTCATAGCGTACTGAGCACTTTTGAAACCAGTAGTCAGTGCAGCACCTAAACCGGCCATTCTGACTGTGATCTCACTGGCAGTAGAAGAGGTCTGAGACGCACACTCAAGTGCTAACTCTATTCCAAGAACAGGTCCTGAACCTGTCCTTATACCAGTACTGTACCTATTAACTTGCTGCACAATCCAATTACCACCAACGGCAGAGGTAGTGTAGTCAAAGGAATTTATGTACCCAGCACCATCTGGTGCTGTTGTCCAATTGTTCCACAAAGTATTTCCGTAAAGTTGCCACTTCACGTAAAACTTGCTACCTACAGTTCCCTCCAATTTGAAAGAACGAACATCTCGTGGATTACTACCTTCCTGAGGCCCCAGAATATACTTTGTCTTCCGACGGTAAATTCCAGTTCCTGCTGAAAAGTAGTTATGCAACATCCACAAAAGAGAACCGTCAACGGTTTGCGGCGCGACGACAGGAATACTTATGGTGTTTTCATAATAACCAAGCCCACCATCGTACGTGTCAGATTCAAGTAAAGAAACTTTGTTATCACTAACGTACTTACGCTTCATTTTAAGCTTCCTGTTCAAATCATGCGATTGAATGCGCATTCCTCTTGCCTCATCCGACAAGTAATGATAAATTTTAGGGTCTTTAAAACTCTCGATTGAACTCGGGAGAATAGAGAACCTGCTTATCAAATTCGCTAAGTCCACCTTGGAATTTGGGTCTTTCTTTAGACCAATTTTGATCGATCCAAGCGTGGAGTGCGGTGAAAGTAGAAAAGATGCAAGAGCTTCCCCCGACAAATCTGGTGGAATGTCAAGCTTTTCTTTAACCTTGTCAATGATATTTCCCGAAATTAGATCTTCGAAGAAATTGAACTCAAGAGGTAATGAACTCGTATTATTGGTCGCGCCAACTGCTGCTTCTAGTAAGACATTTTGCCCAGCTAAAAGATCAGCTGGAAACTCTATGCCATCATCCGTTACGGTCACTGGAAGTCCAGTATTAACGGCTTGATTAAACAAATTACCTGCAGCAGGAACATTTGTCTTAAGTTTACCAGAGTTTCCAACAAGGCCAGCCTCAACATGAAGCTGGCGAATGCGAAATCTAACTTTGTAGTGAATATACACATGGTATATCACAGTTGTCTCCGCAGGAGCTCCTCCGCCATAAACAACTCTGAAGTTTCCGGCTGACCACAATCTCTGGTCACCTGTTTGTGGTGAAACAAACAGGTCAGTGTAGCGTCTATCTTTTGGAACAGACACAACCACCTTTTCAAAGATATTCTTTGGAACTGCACCACTATGAGCGATTGCAATTGCCAAATTATTTGGGCTATTGCCCAGTGTGTCAACTGGATCGGTATCAACGTACGAGATGCAATTTCCATTGTACATCTTCGATTTCAAAGGCGCAAGAACATACTGCCAAGAGATTATATCCCATTTTTCCCACAATTGAGCTTCGTAAAACAACCTTGTATTAACGTGGTTTGTTGGACGAACATTGGTGATATAAAGAATATCACCAGGGTTGGAATTTGCCTGAAGAGAAATAGTTCCAATAAAATCAGAACCACTAAACTCATCAGAATTCTTTGAGATTTTCTCTCTGGGAGTTACTTGCATCTTCTTAGGATAAGGGTTGGAGAAACCCATACTCACCATAGCTTTAGCTGCTTTAGCTTCAGCTTTGTGTGCTGGTTTCTTTGGAGAACCAACCTTAGCCTTTTTCTTACCAACTTCAGAGAATCCAGGAGGAACAGATCCTTTGGGCCTCTTACCCGATGCGATTATTTTGCGCAATTCGGGCATTTTGGTTTTCCACTCAGCATTGTGAGTGGCCCAGGCATTTGCCTTCTTAACAACTTCTTTTTGGTCCATACTGTTCGAGGAAGTGTTCAACGTTTTTACGGTACAATTCCTCAAGCAGTATATCATAAATTTCATAGCCTGAATACAATTCATACACGTCAGCTAAGGTCCCAGCAACTCGCACAAGACCGTGCTTGTTGATAAGAGCTATTCTGCTCATGTAGTATTCAAAAGCGACTACAAAGATGGGGTCATAATCGAACATATATGGAAAAGCTAGTATTACCATCGCCCATGCTCTTTCCAAGGACTTTATTGGATCATGGTGGCCTTTACGCCACTCATTGATTGCCAAAACTCGTCCTCGCGGAAGAACAGGCCAGTACTGTCTAGCTATTGGATTCCATTTCGTACCCCGACCAGCGAAGGCAAAGTCTTCGATTGTCGTTAACTCAGATTCATGGTTGTACTCGAATTTCCAACCAAACTGGTTAAAAGTCTGAATATAAACTTCCTTCCCAAGATTCCACTCCTTCGAGGGCACAGACAAGGAGTCATCTCCTAGAACTACCACACGCATGTGATACCAGAAGCCTTCCCAAGTCCAGTGTTCAGGAGTTGTATTCATACAATAAATGTATAAAAATATCCTAAGAAGAGTCAGACTATTTTCTATCACTGTTAAAATGTTGCCTGAAGGTTCATCTCTGGTACGCATAAACACCCATCCAAAAGCTTTTAAAACTGCAGGTGAGTTCATTATACGCATCATATGGACATAGATTAACCAAGCATCTTTCTCAGCACACAAACGCATCAATAAGATCGCGTTCATTACATGAAAGTAGCGAGCATAATTCTTATCCCATCTGCCGACATCAGCGTCATTGAACTGTTGACGCTTAAAACCATCAGTGAGATAGCTCAGCCACCTATGCCAACCACCACGGAAAACATCCATCCCTATTGCGGCAGCAAAATTTAACATTCGTGCTCTAGCATAAAATTGCGCAGCGAACTTCCCAAGCAGCCTTCTTCCTGTGAAGGTATACGCCAAAGGTCCACCTTGAAACAGTCGTAACTTTAAATTCGTTGCAACTTTTTCTGTGGGCAATCGTTCGTCCTTCTCCGAAGAGGTAAAAGGCCACAAAACTGGAACATCATAGAGAGAATTCCAATCCTCGCTTAGCAAACTAGAGACCATCATAGGATAGCGCTGAACAAGTTCTTCCTTAGTTTTGGCAAGTTTGTTTAGTGCATACCCTGGGGAAGTATCAAGAGGTAATTTATCCAGATTAGCTCCACTGTCGCTATCTGTATACCCCTGCCATGCTTCTTCTTCAGTACAAAAGTTGAAAGTACCAACAGTAGACACCAAATATGAGTATAGGATATTTTCCACCACATCTCCGTATCTTTGAACTATTGGTCCAAACCTCTCAACATTATTGTACTCAGAGAGTTGTCTTATAACAGCGTCTTTTGAACGGACGGGTGCAACTGTATAAGACGATCGTTCATCAAAGTTATGATCCTTACACCACTGTTCATAACTTGTGTCGCGTTGCAGTTTTGAGGTCATTACCGACACCCCTGTGCGACACACTACAGGTACCGGCAACTCATTCCCAGGAAAAGTTTCTCCCGCAGCTGTGGTTACGTTTTTAACCCACGAGGGGCCAGCCTTGAAATACTCCTTATTCCTGCGAATGACACACAACTCAGTTTCGGTGGGAACGAATCTCTCCCACCCCAGGCCCACTCGCCTGAAAATCCCAAAAGGGACTTTGTAATCGAGTGAGCCTCCATCTAAAAACCCCTGCCGCTTGTAGCGGCCGGAGTTTTGGCAAAGGACTGAATTGCCTTAAAGACATCTCGCGTTATGGGAGCCAAGTGACACTCCCCGGCTTGCTGTCTCCCCTCAACATGCCAGCCAACAAGAGTTGGTTGCTTTGAGGGTGGGCAAATAGTGTAGGCCATATTCCCACATGAACCCCTGCTGTTTGACTCATGCAGGACCAAACGCTTCTGGCTCACATGGTATGTTGCCGGATACTTTCCCGAAAAATAGTCCTTAGTTTGTAAGTTAGTACCACAGTACTCAACCAAGGCCAGTTCATTATCCACGCAATCCTCAATGGGCTTTAAGCATGGAAGCTTCGGGAATGATTTGAAATTTTCCGGCAATTCCATAACCGCCAGATCGTTATCTGGGAAATGAGTCCAGTCATCATGGGCTGGAATCACCCAGTCCATAGAGCTGCAGCCATGGCAATCAACCACAACTGCAGTCCCAGGAGGGAGACAATCCGTCTCGTGACTGGAGGTCAACAGAGCATCTCCAACACGGCCCATGCGGAAAATAATATCTTGCCCTTTTCGCACATACAATTCCTTACGAGCGCGAGCGACATCAACCAAAGCTTGTTTTTCAACATCATTGATTGGAGTTGTTTCCTGATCAGTTACAACGAAATCTGAACGACTTACCTCTGAAGGTTCCACGTTCGCCTTTGACCATAAGCTAACAACCGCCTCCTGAATTTGTTCAGCAAGAGATTGTTTTGCTGGCTGGGCAAAGATACGAGCACGTGCTTCATTATAAGCCTTCTCACGCTCCTCAAAAGAAAGAGTTGGCGTTGCTGGGGGCTTTTCCTCAACAGTCTCACTCTTCTGCTCTGTAGGATCACGACGCAGAATAGTGATTGGAGATGCTTGAACACCAACGCTCTTTGTCATAACGACATTAGCTTTTTGATTAACCATCTGTTTCACTAAGGAAACAGCAGCTTGTTCATCAACAACACCATTAACAGCGTCATCGATTACTGCACGCATATCGTCATCTAGAAGAACCCAGCTGATCCCATGCTCATCACAAAAGTTGCGATATACATCCACCTTTTGCGCTTGTTTAACTGCTGTCTTAGCAGCAACATAAGTTTGCACTGCTTGTTGGATTTCTTTAGCTTTATCACGACCAAACATATGGTTCATTTGACGAATTGCTTTCTCCTTCTTCTTCGTAGACTTCTTCGCTTGCTTCTCGATTTGCTCAAACTTTTCTAGGACATTACCTTGCTTCTGAACGTTCACACGCGCAAAAACACCAGGCACAATCTTGCCTCTTCCGTAATCATCTGTCATCACGAGAGTGGCTCGTCTACCTGTCCGATCAGTAAATCCAAGTTCTTGCAACTCTTTTGCAAGCTTACCAGCATTAAAATCGTAGGTCTTTGCAGATTTGGCATGGAATTTACCAAAAGCATCCTTCTCAGGAAGTTGATATCTAACCCAGCTCATACCTTTAAAAACCTCAGCATCTTTATCAGTACCATACATCAAGGTTGGTGGTGCTGATTTACCAGGTTTGGGAGTATACTTAGAAGATTTTAGTCTTCCCTCTTTGAGAACGGGATCGTTAAGATAGCCATATCCTAATGAAAAATAGTCTTCCTCAGTAGGACCCTTAGCTCTCTGCCATTCATCGAAAGTATAATACTCCGGAGTTCCAAGTTCAGCCAATTGCTTACGACGAAGCTTGGAATATGCCTTGACCAGAGCGTAGATAATGACAATAACAGCCATTATCCCTAGAGGAATGAAAAACTTAGCTCTACAGTACCACTTTTTGAGCTGTGGCACCTCAGTGGTTTCAGTAATGTCCTCTTCAACATAATCCTCATCAAAAGGATTTGTTGAACCTTCACGGAAAAATTTTCTGCGCACTGTACGTTTGAAATTAGTCGTCTTCTGCTTCATTTCTTCACAGGTTGGACGACCTTCCCAACAACGCCTACAAGTTTCTCCGAAAGCTTTAACTGATTCACTAGCACCATTCATCCATTCATTGAACCCTTGTTTTTCGAGCTCATCTGAAGGAGTGTTGGCAATAACTGCATCAGCAGCTTCTGAGAACTCCCGTGATAGCCTCTCCAGTAAAGGTGAGTTTGCTGAATCTGCAAGTCGCTCTTGCTCTTCACGTGTCGGAAACATTCCTTCTGGTTCTTCTTGAAATGATCTATGACGACGTTTCCTTTTCAGGTTTTCATCGTCACTTGAAGATCCACTTGGACTACCAACTCTTTTCCATGGAGGAGATGGATTTTCATCAATGACAGTTCCAAAAACTGTTGTTTGTGGAATTGTCTTATTGTCTACCTTCCGCAAAGAGTCTTGACTCTTTTGCTTCCCCTTTTCCATAGATTTACGTGTAGCTTTAATCTGATGCTTTAAGAACTTTATTTCGGACCTCAACTGTGCATTTGCATGCTCAGCCTTGTCCAAAATGTCCTTACGATCTGCATCATTCATCTCTTGATATTTCTTTTCAAGATCAGCAAACTTGCTTAACTGATTCCTCAAAGAATTCAGTTCTTCATCATATTTCATAAGCAACTCCTCATCATTGGGTTTCTCCTTCTTAGGTTTACTTTTTCCGGCTTTTTCATAACCACCAGAAACAAAATGGTCACTAAGATTCTTACTCCAATCGTTCATTTCTGCGCGACTTGATGGTGCATAAAAATCAAATTCAGGCAAACCCGAAAACTGATTATCTGCCATACTGAAACGCAACCTGTTACTTGGAGGGTAATCTTTATAGAACCACGGAGCTAAAGTTGTATCAGAGGGATTCGATGTATCAATAACAACAACAAAATCCTTGGTTAGAGGTTCGAACCGTATATCACGGTCCTTACGATCAACCTCTTTCCAGCCTGTTGTTTTACCATTCCAAGATTCGAACCAATGATAAATCTTGACATCTGCACGCCACAAATCGCCTACTGTATTTGAGGTTCCACATATGTTATAAACATACATGTCTTCAATACATTCAACGTCTTTTGCTGATGCAATTATGTCAAATGGACTTTTCATATGACTAACAACTTTAGCAGACTCCATCCCCTTTCCCAGATTAACATTCCGGGAAGGAACAAGCTTCCAACCATCAGGCAGATAACCAGGATGAGATCCCGACACTGCACTCATGGCCTTCTTCTTCCAATCTCCTTTAAAGATGGAATCAAATCTTGCCAAAACAACATATCCATTGGTCTCAGTCTTGACATACTTAATTCTGCCAAAAACAAAACCATGGAACCAGTCTGCGCACCACTTGTACAAAAATGTCAAGTTTTTGGTGGCAAAAACGAGTTGATTCAATGCTTGAGCATGTCTTCCTGTACTCAACAAATAAGTACTGGTTGCCCCAGCCAGCCCCTGCAGGGATGTTTTCATCCCAGATGGAGCTTTACCCTGTTTAACCGGCTTATCATTCTTGATAGGTTCGGTAACCTTTTTATAGGCTTTGCGCATACGGCGATATGTTTCAGCAGTAGCTGGTGAATACTCACCAAGCTGAGCTAACTGAACTTTCAATTGAGCAAGTTCAGCCTCACGAATCTGTACCCTCTTTTCCATCCAAGGGTTAAAGATGCGTGAGATAACATATCCCATTAGAGCTGTAACTGCTGCTGTAATAGCACAGCCTATAACAAAATATCGTCCTTTCAAATAAGTAACAATCACATTTTGAACCCTGTTATTAAGATACTCCCAATAACAATAGATCCAATGAATTGCGTCCCAAGAAAGAACTAGTGGGAAGACATAGAAAGAGGTAAAACCACTAAAAACACCAGAAAATAGAAGCACGCCGCCATGTAAAAACATAGTAGCATACGCCCATAGGCGTCCACCCCTTCCCAGAGGATTACCGAGATCACTCCAAGTACGATAATGAGAACGCTGGAGAGCCCACCAACGCATATTAAAGAAGCGTTTCCAAGCCCATCCAGGATCAAGTCGTCCGGTATCCTCTCTAGCAAACGGAGCGCCAGAGAGGTCATTTTGGAAGTAACCAGTGTCAGCTTCGTAGCCAACAAAGGCTAAAACTCCCCAAAGATTTACGAGTAGCCAACGTATGGCAATAAAAACCGCACCAAAAGCTATAATTGCTGTCAGTTCGATCATTGTAGTATTATTAGTTTCACTGTTCGAGGTCGTGTTCAACGTTTTTATTTGCATTGGGTTCACTGTTCTTGACAGTGATAACTCTACGGCAGTATATAGACCTTGAGTTGTAAAAATAATAAAATATACTACTACTCATCTTAGGGGGTCCAAGAAAGAGAGGCTGATGACGGTGCGTTGTTTGATCAGTTTCAAGACCTTAAATTCTCTAATGTTGACCTAGGTTCCACTCCGCATTAAATTATAATTAGTCCATTCTTAGTTCTTTACTATAGAGATGAAATGGGACAGACTGGCTGCCCCACAAGCAAATTCATGCTTGTTTTTGACATCACTATAATCTCTAACCAACAAAACTTAACCATAACCTAACTTGGCTGTACTGAAAGTCAACAAAAGGAACCACATAGGTCCCGTCCCGTCACAAACGCAGCACTAGGAAGCTGAGGACATGCCGTCGACAGCTCCAGCCTAGTCTTAATCTTGGCGACTTTATTCAAGTCAAAGATGCTAGCCTTAACACCACTTCAACAGGGGGTTCTACGTACCATTTCCTGCCGAAATGTCCGCAATGCTCGGCGAAGCACACGCGGTAAAGTAGCGTCCGGTTCGACTACCGTTCACCGGGCACAATAAAAAGAGCTTCCACAGTCTTCAATCTGGGATCCTTATCCACAGAATTGTAG